>Ga0247610_10003232_pt1 | contig 18053 bp, 16 predicted proteins | sample 174DNAGHGhighgp2_FD_193483 | JGI IMG/M metagenome (GOLD analysis project Ga0247610, IMG submission 193483) | Sheep rumen microbial communities from Palmerston North, Manawatu-Wanganui, New Zealand - 1742 DNA GHGhigh gp2 | ecosystem: Host-associated > Mammals > Digestive system > Stomach > Rumen... | reverse complement strand
CAAGCCTTTGTCGTACAGCAATGCTATCGTTTCGCTGCCCAAACCCTCAATGTTCATCGCCTTGCGGCTGACGAAATGCTCCAATTTCCCTTTCAACTGCGGTGGACAACTCACCTCGTTCGGGCAACGCCACGCTGCCTCGCCTTCCACGCGCACCAGTTTCGTCCCGCACTCCGGACAATGCGTTATAAATTGGTAGTTGGTATTTTCTCCCTCCCTGCGAGGGAGGGTAGGGGTGGGTCTTTCTTCCTTCCCCACAATTTTCGGAATAATCTCCCCGCCTTTCTCTACATACACTTTGTCACCCTCTTGTATTCCCAACTGCCGGATAAAATCTTCGTTGTGCAGCGTAGCCCGTTGTACCATTGTCCCCGACAACTGCACCGGCTCAAGATTCGCCACAGGTGTCACTACGCCCGTTCTTCCAACCTGATAGGTGATCTGTTTCAGCAAGGTCAGTTGCCGTTCGGCTGCAAACTTGTATGCTATTGCCCAGCGTGGCGACTTGGCGGTGTAGCCCAACTCCTCTTGTTCTGCCAGATTGTTCACTTTCAGCACAATGCCGTCCGTCGCTACCGGCAGGTTCTTTCTCTCCGTATCCCAATAGGCAATAAACGCCATTACCTCATCCACGTTCTTGCAAACCTTGATTGCATCGCTCACCGGGAATCCCCATTTTCTCGCCAACTCCAGCCGTTCATAGTGTGTCTTGCCGGGCAACTCTTCGCCTAACATGTAGTACAGGTAACATGTCAACCCACGTCGTGCCACCTCTTTGCTGTCTTGTAGTTTCAGTGTGCCCGAGGCGGCGTTCCTCGGATTGGCGAACAGCGGTTCTTCCTGTTCTTCCCGCTGTTTGTTCAACGCCTCAAACCGCTCCCACGGCAGCAGCACCTCACCCCGCAACTCAAGTCGTTTAGGCGTGTTTGTCAGAGTCTGTGGTATGGATGTGATCGTTTTGATGTTAGGTAAGACATCATCTCCTTCCGTACCGTCGCCTCGGGTAACCGCGTGCACCAGTTTTCCGTTCTCGTACCACAGCGATATGCTCAATCCGTCGTATTTCAGTTCGGCAACAATCTCCACGTTCGCCGGCAGTTTCCTTACCCAATCTTCCACTTCCTCTCTGGAGTACGTGTTTGCCAGCGACAGCATTGGATACCTGTGCCGTATCCTCGGAAATCCCTCACCGCTTTCGACTTTCGACTTTCGACTTTCGACTATATCCGATCCCACTTTCTGTGTCGGACTTTCCGGATCGTACATCTCAGGATGCGCTGCCTCCAACTCTTGCAGCCGGTGCATCTTCTCGTCAAACTCGCGGTCGGACATAGTCGGAGCCGACAGAACATAGTATTTGTAGTTCTGTTCCGCCAGTTCTTCACGCAGAGCCTTGATCTCCTGTTCTGCCGTCAGGCCTGTTTCTTCTATCGGCAAACTGTCAAATAAATCCATTCAATCACTAATTCATACTACTCCTTCCCCTAAGAGGGGAGGGCAGGGGTAGGGTCTCCTTTTTTATTTCCTCATCTTCAACGCCATAATCTTCCCCGCATAATATATCCTCAGCACGTACATTCCTCCCGGCAAACCGGCTCCAATCACGCACGGCGACTCTTCTATTCGTGTCGTGCCTTGTACGAGCGTACCTGTTATGTCATAAATCTCGTAGTACCCGTGCTGCTCGCCCAGGTCGCCTACGTTCGTCAGTTCCATCTCGCCATCAACATTTGCTATCTGAACCAGACTGATCAACTCTTCTTCATGTCTTTTGATGGATTTGGTGCTGTCCAGACGCAAACCTACCAGCACCGGGTCGTGATCGCTGTAGCGGAACACGGTCTGGTCGTTCGACTTGTCGTACGTATATTCGTCCGACTCGTCGGAGTTAACGTGCCATGCGCCCATGCCGGTCACTTGGTTGATCAGCGCTTTGTTGGCTATAGCGTGGTCGAGGTAGCCGGCTTGCTCGCCATATACGTACGAGTAACTGCTGTCTGCATGGAAATACCGGTGCAGATCGTACATCCCCGCGTCGGTAAACTTCCGTATCGGGTCTTCTTTCGCATAGGCGTTCAGGTCGCCCATAATCAGCACGTCGTTATCTTCGTAGTAGTTCTGGTAACCTTCCATTACTTGCAGCACGCTTTGTGCTTCTTGCACGCGGTTGTAGTTGAATGTCCCTTGACCGTCACCTTGGTCGGCGTTCTTGCCTGTGCCGCTGCCGGATTTGGCTTTGAAGTGGTTGATACTGTATATGAACCGCTCGTTGTTCTCTATCAGAATAAACCCTTGCACCATTTTCCTGTGCTTGACTATCGAGTTGTTCTGCGATATGATACCTACCGGCTGTATCCTGTCGCTGTTATACACATAACCCGACTTTGTGTACGATCCGTCCACTGCACCTCCGTCGTTCACGTAGTCGTAATGACTGCCCGTCAGCGATGTCAGGTCGGCTGCTATCTCTGCCAAAGCCGCCTGACCTTGTTCTATCTCCACCAATCCATATACATCCGCATGAATCTCAGCCAACGCTTTCTTCACTTTTGTGCGTTGTTTCTGGTGCTCGTACGAGTTGTCAGGTCCGTAGCCCGTTCCTAAACTCTGCACAAGATAATACTCCAGGTTAGCGCCGCACACCAGCACGTTGTGCTCGCCTGTCATATCCACATTCGGCAACGTGTGTTCTATTGCCGCACGTGTGTTGTTCCCTTCCCATTTGCCCGATACGAACTTCAGTTCCATGTTGTCCGTCACAACGGCTTTCAGGTTGTGCAGCCGCTCGCCGTTACGTTTGTAGCCGCAACCGGTCAGCGTGAACGTCGCGGTGTTGTTCAACTTGCTCACTTCTTTGTACTCTTCGGTCAGCGGCTTGGCTTGATTCGTCGGACTGAACACGCGTCTCACGCTCATGGTCAACCCTTTGAATCCGCCGTAGCCGTAGTTCCTGTTCACTATCACTGGCACGCTGAACTGAACCGTGTCGCCGTACCTGTAATTGTTCAGCACACTGTTCGACCACGTCGCCGGATTATCCACGACTATCGGATAAACTTTCGCTTCCGCGCGAACGCCAATGGCTAATATCACTGCCGCGAACGTACAACGCAGCACTTGTCTTGAGATGATTGTCATGTCTCTTTTCCGTTTTTATTGCAGCAGATATTTCTGCCCGTCTTGTACTACTATGCCTTTATACTTCGCATCCACCCGCATGCCCAGAATGTTGTACATCGGCTTGGTGCTGTCCAGTGCTTTCCGCTCGCGAACATCTTCTGCGCCGGTCGCAATCAGCGTGGTCTCAAACTCTGTTACTATCACTTTCTCCCCTTGACCGTTCAACGTGTACAACGCATTGATTGTCGCAGCCTCGCCGTGACTCTCGTCTGGCACTTCGCCGTACGACGCACCCGATGGCGATACGTTCACCTTGCTGAAGTCCGAACTGCCGAAGCCTGACAAAGCAGGACCGCCGGTCTCATCCAGCTTCTTGCCGAACTTGGCATCTCTGATGCGCCTTCTCACAGCGGCTGCCGACGGTAGCGAGCGAACGTGCATGTTCGCCTCGAACGTGATTGTCGCATCCGGCGTACCGATGATTGGTACTGTACCTTCGGCCACCAGCGTACCTTCGCCCGTGATCACGATGTTTGCCGTGGAGGCAATCACCGTGTCCGCAATGATCATCGACGCCTCGTCCAGCACGATCGTCAGCGGCACGTCGCCCGTATAGTTGATCGCTACTGTCTCTTCATCACCTACCGTCCATTCGGTTCCGTTGAATGTCAACGTGTTCTCTTCTATGTCATAGATCATCGTTCCGTCGCCCAACAGGTCAACAGGATCGGTGTTCGTGCTGTCTCCCGGAGTGATCGTTATGCCGAACACGGTTATCTCCGTCGGCTCAAGCGTGTCGCCGGCTATAGGCTGAATGTTCTCAAAGTAGTTCCAGCCTTCTGCGGCTTGATAGTTAGGCACGGCTTTCGCACGCACATACAATGGTATAGTACTCGGCACGTTGTCAAATACAGGATTGTCTGCCGTGTCTATCAGTGCCGGAGGAATAACAGCCTCGCATTGTATCTGACTCAGACTCGTACAACCGCCAAACGCGCCGCCGTAGATCTCTTTCAGCTCGCTTGACAACGCTACCGTCTGCAACTTCTCGCACAGGTAGAACGCGTTATCGCCGATGCTCGTCACTGTGGACGGTATCTGCAAGCGGCTCAGCGAGCGGCAGAACACAAACAGATTGGCAGGAATCTTCTTCAACTCCGCCGGCAGAATTGCCGACTGCAATCCGCTGCAATACGCAAACGCATCATGGCCGATGTGACGTACGCTGTTCGGCAGTGTGATATGCTCCAGACTGTAGCAACTCTCAAACGCGTGAGTGTCTATCGTATCCACATACTCCGACAGTTGAATGTACTTCATATTTTCCAAATGGTAGAACGCATACATCGACACTTTCGTCACACTCCCTTCCATAATCACCGTGTCTATCCGCTCCATGAACTCCGCGTATGTTGCCGGATTGTCAGGCGTGAAGTCCCACATCTCACCGCCGCCGTTTAGCGTCAGCGTCTTGCCTGTCAGCGTCCAGTTTATCTTGTCGCCGCACATGCCGCTCTGGTCTTCGTCGCCCGCGCTCGACCATGGCAAACTCAGCATCGACTGTATGATCTTTCCTCCGTCAGTCGGATTCAAACTCACCTGTGGCAGAACTCCTGAAGTCACGTTGTCTGTTTCGACGCCTATTACACCTACCTTCAATTCTTTAATCTGAACCGGCAACAGCGACAAGGCTATCGCACCTTCTGTCTTTGCATGGTCGTTGGTCACCTCTTCTACTGGTGTACACGCGCTTATCGGCAAAACAGGCAACTGAACCGTTTCCCAGGTCTGATCGTTTTCTTGAAAGACGAGTATATATGCATTGGCAAACTGCGTACGCGGAGAACCGATAATCCGCACATTGGTTAAATCCGACCATACATTCTCATCATTGAAAATTGTCGTACCCGTTGTGCTCAAAACGCCGGTGTGCAACATAAGATGTATCTTGTCCGTGACGTAGTTCGTGCCTGCTTCTTGCACCTGATTGCTGTTGCTGTATTCTATGTAGAAGAACAGACTGTCGCCGTTTACAAAGAATTGCGCCTTGTATATTCCTGTGTACAGGGCATTGTCGTCTGTGTTTGCACTCACGCAAGCGTTCGGAAGGCTTTGCTCCAATGCTGCCCAATCGCTGAAGTCGCCGTCAATACTAATAGGCGAACTGACCGTACTTCCGTCACCGCCTGTTACATCTCCGCCGGTCGTTCCTCCGTCGCCGTCTGTTGGCTGTGCCAATGCTACGTTGCTTGGCATCCATACGATCATGCTCGTCACCAGAGCCATGATTATCGAGTTAATGTGTTTCATATAAGTACGGTTTTAATAAGTTGCATTTTTTTTCTGTTCCCTCTTCTCCATACTTCCCGTGACCGGCTCTTTCCTGCCTGTCACTTTTTACGCGCTGCAAAGATACAAAAAATTTTGCATATATGCAAATAATTCTCGCTTTTTATGCAAATAATTCGTACTTTTTTTCATTTTTTCTGCATCTTTTTGCACGAACATTTGCATATATCACTTTTTTTTCGTACCTTTGTGCCCGATTTGCTAAATATCCTCCGTCGTAAGCCTTTCGGTCCGTTTCCGGTCCGTTTCCGATCCGTTTCCGATGCATTTTCGATACCATATCGGACCCTTACCGCAGGATAACCGGAACATAACCGAATGATAACCGTAAGATAATAGGCTAAAAATCAATTTATTCAACAAATACTATATATACGTAGTATATATACTTTTAATCGTTTTTCTATGGCAAAAGTAAACAGACCGGATGGCTCTTTGGTTAGCGGAAAACTCTCCAAAAAGAGCAAAGAAGTACGCCGTACACGCAATGGCGTGGAGTATTCCTATAATATGGAGTATTACAGCGGACCTGCTTCCAAAGCCCAAAAAGCAGCACGTAGCCTGCACGCCAAGATCTGTGCCGTACTCAATCCTTTGATGTCCGATCCCGAACAAGTCAAGGCGCTCGAGGCACAAATGAAGGAATACAACAGCCGGCATCCGCTTGACAAGTTCCTGACCGTTCGCCAGTTTGCTTACGAGCAAATCAAACGCAGCCTGCTTGACCGGAATCCCGTTGTTGCTGCCAAAGCCGACGCTAAGACACCGCTGCCTCGTGGCTTGAAAATGTATATCAAACCGTTTGCCGAACTCTCCGCTGCCGAGATTTACGAGATCCTCAAGGCGCGATTCTCCGTTTTTGTCCTCGAGCAGGGTATTATGTATCTGGACGAAGATAACATCGATTATACCGCCACGCACCTCGCGCTGCGCCGTGCAAGCAAGGTCATCGCCTATGCGCGGCTCTTTGAGCAACCCGGCGACAATACTCCTGCCTACGACCAAAAGTTCAACCTCGTGCCCTCGCCGCGCGTACTCCGTGCCGGACGAATGCTCACGCTCGAACATGGCAAAGGCTACGGACGAATACTTCTTACCCGCCTCATTGCCGAAGCCAAACGACAAGGTGCTGACATTCTCCGCATTCATGCGCAACTGGACGCTGTGCCGTTCTACCGTCATTTCCGTTTTGCCAAAGTTGGCGAACCGTTCACCGAAGCGGGTATTTCCCACATCCTCATGGAGCGAAAACTCACTTCTGCCAAACGCAAAAAATAGACGTTTGTTGACAACAGCATACTGCTTTTCGCGCGTAAACGCGTACAAAAAATACTTATTTGCAAGAAAAATCAAAAAAAGTTTGCATATTTGCAAAATTTTTAGTATCTTTGTAGCCCGATTTGTGTTTGCTTGCTAAATATTATATAAGATATGAAAAAACTTCTTTTTATCCTTCCTATGCTCATGCTGAGCGTTATGATGACTGCAGCACCTCAACCGCTGCGAGTTGTTGTCTTGGGCGATGATCCGATGATGGTTAGCGATGAGGCTACCGGTGCTGTCGGATATGCTACGTTGCTGCAGCCGTTCTTCGATGACGCGGTCACTGTGGACGTACAGGCTTCTTCCGTCTTGCTGCCTGCTGATCCCGATGTCTTGCTTGAGCCTGCCAACAAAGGCGACGTAGCTCTCATCTGCAAACTCCCCGTTGACGAGCAGGTAGAGGATAAGGTTGCTTCCGACATCTATCTTGCCCAACTCCTGCCTGTTGTGCAGACGGCTAAAAAGAAAGGTGTCAAACTCATCTGGCTCACTCCCGCTGCACCGCGATACTTCACGGCCGATGGTACACAGGTGCACCGCATGGGAATCTTCCCCGATGTCGTTCGCCATTTATGCAAGCGTGACGCACGCCAACTCATCGATGTCGAGCAGATAACCTTCGATTGGATTACTACTGCCGGTTTGGACAGCACCGCTGCCGCTTTCCTGCCTGTGCAGCCTGCTACGCCCGTTGCTGCAAGCAAGGTCGCACGCGAGGGAAACCTGCTCACCCAAGCCGGTGCAGAGCAGGTCGCCGCGCTCATCGCTGAGGCTATACGTGCTGACAAAAAGAATATTCTCAACAAACGTCTGCGTTAATGAAACGTTACTTCTCTATCGTTGCCGCCTTGCTGCTCATCGCCGCAAGCAGCCCTGCCCAGAAACTTGAACCTGTTCCCTATGGAGATATGGAAAGTTGGGTTGTGCGCCTTATCAAGGAGAGTGGTATAATCGGCGGCAACACGCGCGCCTTGTACTGCCTCGGTAAGTCCGACACGATCCGTGTCAACAAAGCCTATGACTATGCCCGCAGCGGTAGTCCCTGGTCAAGCAGTAATGCCTATGCCAAGGTTGCCGGAGTGGAGAAGGGCGCTTGTACCATGCGCCCCGAGAAACGTGAAGGCGGTGGTTACTGCTGCCGTATGGATGTTGAACTCCAGCAGGTCAAAGCGCTCGGTATAGTCAATGTCGCTGTTGTAGCCGGTGGTACACTGTTTACCGGCAGAACCATTGAGCCTATCAAGTCAACCGAAAATCCGAACAAGAACATTGAGTGCGGTATTCCGTTCACCAAACGACCGAAAGCACTCGTCTTCGACTATAAGTGCAACGTCTCGCCCGAACAGACAATGACCAGCACCAAGAGCGGTAGCAAACCCAAAACAATCGCCGGACACGATTGCGCCAAGGTGTTTATCTTGCTTGAGCACCGATGGGAAGATGCCGAAGGCAATGTGCACGCCCTGCGTGTCGGCACAGGTATGGAACTCTTCGAAAAGACTGTCACCGCCTGGCAGAACGGACATCGCATAGAGGTGCACTACGGTGATATAACCAAAGAGCCTTTCTACAAACCGTATATGGGACTCAAGAGCGACATGTACACCATGAACAGCAAAGGGAAAATGGTTAATTTCATCGAGGAAGGTTGGGACGGAACAAAAACGCCCACGCACATGCATATCAACTTCTCCGCCGGTTCGCAGGAGCCGTTTGTCGGACGTGAAGGCAATACCCTCTGGGTGGACAACGTAATGCTTGAATACTAATCGCTCAACGCTCAACAATCAACCCTCAACGCTCAACACTCAACAAAATGCTCACGCAGTGGTCCTTGACAGAACAAGTAGTACTCGGCATCTTTGCCGCAACGTTCTTGTACCAAGTGTACTTCTACTTGCGCTATATCCTTGCCGCTGTGCTGCGAACCAAACCGCGTAAGGTGGAGGCTGCAGACTCGCCTGTACAGCAACCGGGAGTGAGTGTTATTGTGTGTGCCAGAAATGAGGAACGTAACCTCCGCGACTACCTGCAAGCCTTGCTCACGCAGGACTATCCCGAGTTCGAAGTGATTGTTGTGAACGACGGCAGTATCGACGATACGCGTACCTACCTTGAGTATTGGCAGAAGCGCTACAGGAATCTCAAACTGACCTTCGTGCCTGCCGGAGCAAAAGTAGGTTCTACCAAGAAACTCGCTATCACCCTCGGCGCCAAAGCCGCACAGTACGATTACTTGCTGCTCACCGATGCCGACTGCCGACCTGAGTCCACACACTGGATCAGCGAAATGATGAAGGGTTTTGCTCAGCAGCCTGTCAGCGCAGCGGTCTCTCAGCGCAGCGGTCTGTCAGCGCAGCGGTCTGTCAGCGAAGCGATCACTATTGTCCTGGGTTTCGGCGCATACTTTGCCAAACCGGGATTATTGAATCGAATGATTCAGTTCGACACCTTGTTCAACGGCTTGCAGTACCTTGGTATGGCGGCTTGCGGACATCCGTATATGGGCGTGGGTCGAAACCTCGCGTATAGCAAGCGGCTGTTCTTTCAGCAAGGTGGCTTCTACCACCTGATGACCAGCAAGGCGGGCGATGATGACCTGTTTGTCAATCGCGTGGCTACAGCCGCAAACACTGCCGTTGTTTGTACGCGCGACAGCTTGACCTGGAGTGTGCCGAAAACTAATTTGATCGATTGGTTTCGCCAGAAGCGACGCCACTTGAGTGTCGCACCCAAGTATAAGTCGTCCTCCAAGTTCCGGCTCGGACTTGAACCGCTCACACGCGGGCTGCTTTACGTAGCGCTGATCATCCTTGTCGTACTGGGCTGTCAGCAGCCGGCACAGGGCGGATGGATACCGGCTGTAATTGCGGCAAGTGCAATGTTGGTGCGTTGGATCATGCAGTGCGTGTTGCTGAATATCCCGGCGCACCGTTGGGGAACAACCAAGACTTTCCTTCTCCTTCCTGTCTGGGAAATCGTCTTGCCTGTTATCTCACTCGTGCTGATGCTCATTGAGCCGCTACGCCCCAAATCCAAACGCTGGTAACCAACCGCCAAATCAACAAATCGTAAATAATTAAATCGTAAATAAATCAACAAATCGTAAATAACCAATCGTAAATAATTTTATGGAAGAGAAAAAAATGAACATAAGCATTGCGCCTGATAAGGCTGCAGGCACATATTCCAATCTGGCTGTAATCGCTCACTCTCAGTCGGAGTTTGTAGTTGACTTTGCCAGTGTATTACCCGGCATTCAGCAGGCTAACGTGCAGAGCCGCATAATCATGACGCCTGAGAACGCCAAGCGTCTCCTGCTTGCTCTGCAGGACAATGTTGCCAAGTACGAGAAGCAGTTCGGACAAATCAGTCTCAGCAACCGCCAGCAACCCGTTCCCGGTTCTACGTTCCCGCTGTCTTTCGGTAGCGGCGAAGCATAAATGATGCCTAACAATCAGCCACGTATGGCTGATGCAAAACAACAATAAATAATAAAATCACCATACATCATGAAAACATTCCCTGCAAGTCAGTTGATTATCAATGCAGACGGTTCTGCATTTCATCTGCACCTCAAACCCGAGTTCCTTGCTGACAAGGTTATCCTCGTTGGCGATCAGGATCGAGTGAATATGGTTGCCTCGTTCTTCGACGAAGGCTCTATCGAGTGTGACGTTCAGTCGCGCGAGTTCCACACTATCACCGGTAAGTTCCAAGGCAAACGTATCTCGTGTATCTCAACCGGTATAGGTACTGACAACTGCGACATCGTTATGAACGAGATCGACGCACTCGCCAACATCGACTTCGCTACGCGTACCGAGAAAGCCGAGAAACGTCACCTTGACATCGTACGTATCGGCACATGCGGAGGCATGCAAGAGGATATCCCTCTGGGCACTTTCCTTGTTTCGCAAAAGTCCATCGGCTTCGATGGCGTGCTCTCGTTCTATAAGGATCGCGACAAGATTGCCGACCTTGGTTTCGAGAAAGCCCTCGTGGATTTCATCGGCTACCCCAAGAAAGCTGCCGTACCCTACGTTGTTGCCGCCAACCCCGATCTGGTCAACCGTATTGCCAAGGACGATATGATGCGCGGTTGCACCATTGCCGCCAATGGTTTCTATGGTCCGCAGGGTCGCGTGCTGCGTGTCGATCTGGCTGTGCCTGACATCAACGAGAAGATCACTGCCTTCCGCTACGAAGGTCAGCGTATCACCAACTACGAGATGGAAGGTTCCTGCATCGCCGGTCTGGCTCTGCACATGGGGCACCGCGCCATGACTGTCTGCTGTGTGATCGCCCAGCGCAAGATCGAAGCTGCTAACACCGACTACAAACCCCGTATCAAGGAACTCGTTCGCACCGTTCTGGAGCGTATCTGATTCCTTTCGTTCGCGAAATCAAAGGGTGTGCCACCGTTGTGTGACACACCCTCTGATTGATTAGGTTGTTTACGCGGCTCCCCAAGGCGCATACCACGCAATCCCAAACGAAGAGGTTTTTATAGGTGCGTCTCTAACAGCCTGCAAAATGACCCATAGAGACACACTTACTCTTTAACAGCCTGCAAAATGACCTATACGCCTAATTTTGCACACTCATTCACTTTGTGGGAGTTTGAAGCAGTAATTTTGCACCGTGAAAAATTTAACGCACATGGAAACAAAGAAAAACCTGAAATCGTCAACGCCCTATCTTTTCAACTGCTATATCTGGTTGTTGAACACTATCGCGCGCGGTCCTATTTCACGCGCGACGATAGATGAGAAATGGGCACACTCGTCCGTTAACGAGTACAAACAGGACTATCTCCCGGAGAGTAATTTCCATCGCTGGAAAAGCACGGTTGAAATGCTTTTTGATGTCCATATCAAATGTAATGCCTATAACGAGTATTATATTGAAGAGGCATCTGACTTACGCGGCGCAGATCTGCGCTTGCGCTTATTGAACCTTATGTCTATGGATAGCCTGCTTAAAGACAGCAAGGAACTATCCGACCAGATACTATTTGAGCCAATACCGTCCGGAGAAAAGTTCCTTGCGCCTATCATTGAAGCTATGCGCGACAAATGTGTGCTGCAAATGACCTATCAAGGCTTCGGCAAACCGTGCCCACATACCTTCCCGATTGAGCCATATTGTCTCAAGATGTTCAAGCAACGTTGGTATGTGTTAGTCTATGCTCCGGATATCGACAAAATGCGCGTATATGGTCTTGATCGTATCCATGCTATTGAGCCGACCAAGAAGAAATACCAACTCCCCGATGACTTTGATGCAGAGGCATATTTTAAGGATGCGTACGGCGTAACGGTGCTTGACGAACAGCAACAGCCGGAGAAAATTGTAATATCCATAGATGAAGACCAAGCCGATTACCTCCGCACGCTCCCGTTACATCCCTCGCAAAAAGAGATAGAGCCTATTAATGGCTATCCAGCGTTTAGTTTCTATGTTTACCCATCTGAAGAGTTTTGTCAAGAACTATTTAAATATGGTTCCGATTTAGAAGTCCACGAGCCGGAATCATTACGGAATTATTTTGCTGAAGATGCGGATAGAGTAAACAAAATGTATAATGCTTAAATAATTATGAATTATGGACTATGTTGAAACGAATCAAGTGATTCTCAATCGCTGGAAACAAAAGTTCTGTTTGGACAAATCAACTGACTCTGAATACAAAGATTGCAACCCAGCAGACTATTTCGCAGAGGATGGTATTATGTATAGAGGGAAACTTACATGCAAAGAGACAAAATGGGATAATAACACATCAACATTCAAGTGGGAGCATGCCAGTAACGGAGAAGAGAATAGATTATGGGAAACGACCCCACTAAGAATTCTATATTTAACAAAAGACCAGTATACTTATGGGGATAAGACCTGGGATGTTAGGTCTGAATCCTATAGATACTTAGACCCCAATGCGACTGAAAATGATTTATCCTCTATTCGCTTTCATGTAAATTTAGTATATTCTTTGTTTGGCTTACTTAAAACAACGCATGCAGAGATGATGGGATATGATGATTTTACAAATGCAGAAGCCCTGAAATTGTCAGAGGAAGCAATATTTGCTAGAATAAATTGTCGCAAGGAATATGGAGAAAGCAGTTGTAGTGATAATAAACTATTAGGCGCCATAAATGCTTACAAGGACTTTTTAAGAGAGCAGATTTGCGCTCTTGATGCAGACTTATTTATCTGTTGCGGTAGTCACAATGACAATAACATAATACTTGAAGCTCTTAATGAGTTTTACAATAAAAAGTTTAAATATGTTGGCTATGCGACTTGGTATAATGAAGAAGATAATAAATTAGCAATTGACTCATATCATTTAAGTTACATGAAAGGAGGATATAAGCAAAGATATGAGGATATAGTAAGACCTTACTTTGATTTTCTACAGAAGCACCCTGATTTTGTTAAACATCGTTAATTAACAATAACTATGGCACTTTATCGGATAAAGAAATAGTTAAATTTTAAATCAATTATCGTTATGGAATTAGGAGTTTTAGATCCCTTATTTGAGGATGTCGCAAGATTCGTTTTTAACGAAGGAAAAGCATATATAAGTCATATTGAAAAGCACTTTAAGATTGGCTATAAAAGAGCAAAGGAGATTATGGATCAACTTTGGAGGGCTGATATTATGGCTAAAGTGGATTTGCATCGCTATGGTGGTGTTGATTTAAAGATCCCCCACGACTTGGATATTCTAAATCGCAAGATAGAAGACTTTAAGTACCGATATTTTATTTACGACTACGCGAGAGAGAACTATGATGGTGTAAGCGGAATTTGGCCTACTGCTGGAGGATGGTCTATTTGGATGGTTGACTTCTTTAGTCATGAATTTGCAATTATTTTGCAAGACGATTGTTTGGTATGTAAAGTCATGCCTCGTTTTGAGGGTGAGCAGTTTAAGTATGCGGAAAAGGATATTAAAGACTGTGCAGATATATTTGATGAGGTAACGCCCACATATATGCAGAGTAAGTTTGCACGTGATGACTATAAGGGCGCTTGTGATTGTTATGCTCGTACGTATAAGAAAATGCATGACCTGGAAAGTAAGAAGATCAGAGCAGAAAGACAACAGGTAATCGCTTTTGCAGAAGATTTGGCATGTGGACGTACTTCAAATAAAGAGTGTGAATTTCTTTCTGAGAAAGCGAAGAATAATATTATAAACTTGAGTTTAGGAGACGATTCTATGGGGGGAGAACGTGTCTTCTTATGGGCAGGACAAGCGGACAGTGATTTAGAATCGTGGAGGATAGAAAAGAAATCAGTTGAAATATCTTGCGCAAGATCAATGTTTATTTATGTTTTTGCAAAAAGTTTGGAATTATATTACAATGATGAGGTAAATGAAGAACATGATTTAGATGAAAATTTTTGTTTACTCTCTGAAGAAGAAACAAATGAATACTTTCACAACCTATCCATATCTGATGAGTTACAGTTAAAAGTGAATGAGGTTTTACCACAAGTTTCCCTAATTGCTGAAAAGACGTTTGGATTTATGGGTGAAATAGGCTTTTTAGAATATAGACCCGAAGAGTGGTTCTTATACTATTTCTTTGCCGCATCCTATTTAGCAGAACTATTTTTGGCTCATCAATCATTCGCGTTTGTGCGGTCAGGTAGCCTGGGCTTAAAATATCGCTGGTCTCCTTTATAACGTTTCATTTGCTATCCCAATACAAATATAGGATGAACCAAATATTTTAATAAGGGATTGATATATATTTAAAATATCTAATTTTTTAATACACTATGGCACATTGGAAAATTTCAGTAATTAGAACCGGAACTGTTAATACGGTTCGGTTGGAGAAAACTATGTTCGTAGAGATGATTACATCAAGTACATCAGATCCTCTCCGCACTAATGTTAGCACCAGCCATCCGCAAATCGGAGCTCTTTTCATGAACAAGTACGGAGTTGACCTTTATAAGAAAGGTTTAATCTCTCCTACTAATCTTCGATCGGAAAGAATTTCATAAAAAATTCATTCTCCTCCACTTTGTGGGCGTTAGGCATTGTAATTTTGCAGCGTGATTCGTTTGGGTCACGCTGCATTATTATAATAATCAAATTAACTAGTTATGAGAAAAGTAATTCTATTGGGTCTGCTTCTCTACGTTGGAGTCGCAACCGCATTTGGACAAAAGTCCGCAGTTCAAGTATTTGGTGTCCCTTTCGGGAGTACTTATGAGGAGTTCTTAACCGCTTTTAGCGAAAAGGGCTTTACAGGGAAAACGTACATCTATGAAGGAGGAAGTGATGTTGAAGTTAGTAGCATCTATGGCACTTTTATGACTTACGAGTGCTATATAGAAATGCGCGCTACCAAACTTACACACACTGTTTACAAGATTAAGATTTCCTTCTCCGTTATCAACAAGTACAAAGACATCCCCGGAATGGAGCAGTGTCGCGCTATCATTTCGCGCTTTGAGGAGAAGTATGGTAAAGCTACGTTGATTCAGAAGATGCACGGTGGTAAGGTCGTTCAAGATTTGGAAGAAAGTAGTGCTGCCATCTGGCACTTGGACGACAATATCGAATTGGAGATGTTCTATCGTGGCTGGGATGATTGCACAGTGACGTACGGAGGAACAGAAGCACTCGGTGGTTTGTACGAGAAAGAGGTGGATCAATTCAACAAACAAAAGGCTCTTGAGATACAAAATCAACTATCCGGTAGTGATTTTTGATAGAAAAATACACACTCTTTCACTTTGTGAGCGAGTAAAGCAGTAATTTTGCAGCGTGATTCCGTTTGGATTGCGTTGCATTTTATTATGTCGCTGGCAAGTCAAACAAATCGGAGGATCATTAAAAATGTATAACTCTAATAATAACAATTATGAATGACTATCAATTTCCGTCTGACACATTGTTTAAGACATATCAACCAGATTATGTCATGTACCCGTTTGTTTCTATGCACGCTGTTCTTGCAAGTGATGAATTCAAACAGAGAAATACGATGGCTCTACCTGTCGCATTAGGAAATACACTATCAGGTCATGTATTTATGTTTGATTTAGCAGAAACTAATGTGCTCATCGGTGGAGTGTGCGGCTATGGAAAAACTACAGCTATTAACGCAATGATAACTTCATTGTTATATAAGAAACGTCCGGAAGAACTTAAATTTGTGCTAATTGATCCCTCAGGCTATAATGCAGCATTATTCAAGCCACTTGGCGAGCGGTATTTAGCACTAATGGAGGTGACAGACGGGGCAAGGTCAATAATCAGTGATTGTGATGATGCAATCAAAACGCTTGATGCTCTTTATTACGAAATGGAGAATCGTTTCCGGTTATTTATGGAGGCTGGGGTGCGCAATATTGTTGAGTACAACGAGAAGTTTACAAATGGAGTTCTTGATTGTATGAAAGAGATAGATAATGGTTTATTCCATCACTACTTACCATATATTGTGACCATTATCGACGAATATAGCGATTATATGATACAAACGAATTATAAGTTTGATAGTTACATTACTCGCGTTGCTCAACTTTCAAAAGCCGTTGGAATGCCTATTGTTATTTCTACACAGCGCCCTACAGTTTCGATAATAACGGGAATTATTAAAGCAAATTTTAACACCAGTATTGCATTCCGTACGTTTTCGGCTAATGATTCACGTACCATTTTGGATACAACTGCGGCTACATATCTTATGCATAGAGGTGAGTTCTATTATTCGAATGGTGATATTGTAGAACATGTGCAATGTGCATATATAGACGAGGACGATATAAAGAAGTTAGTAGAGGCCATTGCTATGCAAGAATATAGCGAAGAGAGTTATGTGTTGTGATTTTCTTCCGGAAGAAATCGCAGCAGAAGTGAACGATTAGAAAGGATGAAATAATGGTACACTACAATGACAAGTTTCTCCGTTATCTTGAATTGGAGATACGGATAGTTTGGGATATTCAGACTCGTTATTGTGACGCACAATGTAAATGCTTGCTTGAGTTGCGCCAGGAAATCTTGAATGAGCAAGCACTAGCGAGTCAAAAAGAACTATTGCCGGACATTATTGCCTTCAATGATGCTCTTTATCTGGCTTTGCAGAAAATGTTTGACAAGGCACATGAATTATACTCAAGGATCTCCGCTTTTCAACCAGATATAGAACTGGAAGCCAAATGTTTCTTACCCCAAGAATATCCATCTTTGCACCCGTTCCAGAATTATAGCAGACAGGAATTATGGGATGCCTTGTGTGATACCGGATTGAACCCGCTATATGACAATGGGGTAACATTTCCTCTTGTTCTGCCTCGCGATATAGAAATGTCGTTTGATGAGTTTATCGGAATGAATCTCACTCCGCCCAATTGGAATGAACGCTTAGATCCGATACTCACAAAAGATTTGCATCTCATTAACGCCTTCCATAATCTCTTTGATCATACAAGCTTTGCTCTCACGGACTTCATTTTTTGCCGCGATTTTGTAATTGAGTATAACACCATCACTAAAGAAATAGTGTCAAATAATAATTAACACATATGAAAACATTCGTTAGAAAACAATTCCAAGATGAGTACGGAGTGCAATTTTCTACTTGTGGAGACATTACCACACTCACACGTATGCCCTCAGGCATAAAGGGAGAATATCGAATACCGGATTTTGTGACTGACATTGGGGCATATGCCATAAATGGATGCAATGAGTTGACAGCACTAGTCATTCCTAAGGCTGTATCGGTGATAGGGAAGAATAATTTTGAGTTGTGTGAGCAACTGACTTCTCTGGTCGTTGAGCAAGGAAATCCTATGTTTGACTCACGTGACAACTGCAATGCTATCATTGTTACTGCAACTAACACACTGGTTCATGGCAGCAATGGATCAATTATTCCTGACGGTATTGAGGTGATTGCAGACTCTGCCTTTTCTCAACGGCGGAATTTATCGCACATTTCTATTCCGGATAGCGTTGTGTATATTGGGGAGTTTGCCTTTTTGGGTTGTTATTCATTAGAAAGCGAAATCAAATTACAGGGCATCCATCAAGTGACAAGAAGTTGTTTCGACGGCTGCAGTAGTCTTAAAAAAGTCTCTATTGGCAGCGGTATTGAGTCTGTCGAGTCAAGTGCATTTGCCGGTTGTTCAATACTATCTGATGTAGAAATATCTGAGGGCACAAAAAATATAGGTACTTATGCCTTCGACAACTGCAATAGCTTGTTTTCAAT
>Ga0247610_10003230_pt1 | contig 18056 bp, 14 predicted proteins | sample 174DNAGHGhighgp2_FD_193483 | JGI IMG/M metagenome (GOLD analysis project Ga0247610, IMG submission 193483) | Sheep rumen microbial communities from Palmerston North, Manawatu-Wanganui, New Zealand - 1742 DNA GHGhigh gp2 | ecosystem: Host-associated > Mammals > Digestive system > Stomach > Rumen... | reverse complement strand
CCACCGCGAAAAGGCTTATGCCCGCGGGCGCGGAATTGCTGAAAAACTGAAGGACGTAATCCCCCGGCAGATGTTCGAAATCCCGATCCAGGCTGCGATCGGGGGAAAAGTCATTGCGCGTGAAACCGTCAAAGCAGTTCGGAAGGACGTTCTGGCCAAGTGCTACGGCGGTGATATTACCCGGAAAAAGAAGCTGCTGGAAAAGCAGAAGGAAGGCAAGAAGCGGATGCGGCAGTTCGGCACCGTCCAGGTCCCCAGCGAAGCTTTCCTCGCCGTTCTGAAAATGGACTGATATGAAACCGTCACGATGCCAAACTCCGCGGCTCGAACAGAATACGGTATGTTTTACCGGTCACCGCCAGGCAGGCCGGGAATGGGAGCCGGAAATCCGGCAGCGGCTGAAATCCGCCATTCGCCGGTGCTATGAGCAGGGAGCCCGCTGGTTTATCTGCGGCGGCGCATTGGGTTTTGATACGCTGGCCGCCGAAGAAGTATTGGCTTTCCGTGCAGGCCATCCGGACGTTGGTCTGTTCCTTGCCATTCCGTGTGCAGACCAGTCCTCGCACTGGGCGGTTTCCGACCGGCTCAGGTATGAGAGAATCCGGAATGCCGCCGATGATGAACTGATCCTGGCGCCTGCCTATTTCAAGGGGTGCATGCATATCCGGAACCGTTTCATGGTCCGGCATTCCTCTGTTTGTATATGTTATCTCAGAGAGTTTACGGGAGGTACCGGGTATACAGTCCGGTATGCCCTGTCCGCTTCACGGGATGTCATCAACCTGTATCCGGATCTTTCTTCCCAGGCCCTGATGAAGGAGCAGCTATGGAACTGTACATTCACATCCCCTTCTGCGTCCGGAAGTGCACCTACTGTTCTTTCGCTTCATTCCCCGGCTGCAGTCAGCCGGAAATGGAGCGGTACCTCCTTGCGCTTCTCAGGGAAGCGCAGATCCGGCAGCATGAAATAAACGAGCCGATCGAAACCGTTTATATCGGCGGCGGAACTCCCTCCCTTGTTCCGCCTGCTTTGTTCTCTTCATTTCTGACAGAACTGAAAACGGTCCTGGATTTCTCCCGGGTTTTTGAATTCAGTGTAGAGGCCAATCCGGGCACTGTAACCCCCGCCTGGCTGGATGCCGCTGTCTCTCACGGCGTCAACCGTATTTCCTTTGGAATGCAGGCATTTCAGGATTCCATCCTGCAGACGCTTGGCCGGATTCATCGCTCCGGTGATGTGGCCGCATCCGTAAAGGCAGCCCGGGATGCCGGCCTGGAAAACATCAGCCTTGACCTGATGTTCGGAATTCCCGGCCAGACCATTGCGGACTGGGAAGAGACCATTCGCTTTGCCCTGTCCCTCCATCCGGATCACATCAGCGCATACGGCCTGATCCCGGAAGAAGGAACCCCCCTGTCCGCCCGGCTGGATTCCGGACTCCTGGAGCTGCCGGATCCGGATACGGAACGGGATATGTATGACCTCTGTATCCGCATGCTGGAAGAAAGCGGTTTTGAACAGTATGAGATCTCCAATTTTTCCCGGCCGGGATTTGCATGCCGGCATAACATCGGATACTGGGACCAGGTTCCGTATCTGGGGCTTGGACTTTCTGCCGCCTCAATGCTGCGTCCGGCAGTTTTGCCCAAGGAGGCATTCAGTATCCGGAGGAGCAATCCGGATACTTTCCCCGGGTACTACCGCATGATCGCGTCTTCCGGCAATCCTGCTCCGGAAGAAACGATCTCCCTGTCCGAAGCGCGGTTCGAAACGGTCATGCTGTCCCTGCGCATGACGGCCGGTATCAACCGGAATCGTTTCCGCGGCCTGCACGGCGCACCGCCGGAAGCCTTCTACGGAGACATTCTCCGCCGCCTGGAATCCCAAAACCTCCTGATCCTTCAGGATGACAGCTGGCGCCTGACACGGCGCGGGATGGATATTCAGAACAGCATCCTGCTTGAATTTATGGAAGACAGGGACTGAAAGACGGATCATGAAATGCATCCTGTGCGTCACAGTACGGTTTTTCAGGATCGTTCCTTTTCCGGTATGCTCCTGTGCTGTCCAGCTCCCATGACTGTTCTGTATCGTTCAGGCAGGTTTCCATAATCCGGCCCAGCATTTCGATATACGGCCTGTGCAGCACAGGACAGGCGATTTCCACCCGGCGGCTCATATTCCGCGTCATCCAGTCCGCACTGGAAATAAAGGCTTTTGTCTCGTCCCCTTCTCCGAACAGATAAATCCGGGAATGCTCCAGGTAACGGCCTACGATGCTGATGATCTGTATATTATCTGTCATTCCGGGGACGCCCGGCAGCAGGCAGCTGATTCCGCGGATCACCATCCGGATGCTGACTCCGGCCTGGCTGGCTTCGATCAGCTTGTCCATCAGTTCCTTATCGGTCAGGCTGTTCAGTTTCAACCGGATTTTACCGTTCCGTCCTTTCCGGATCTGTTCATCAATCAGCTTCATCAGGGGAATCTGCATATCATTCGGGGAAACCAGGAGTGTTCCGGCATGACGGATGGTTTCTCCTTTGGCAAGGGCATCAAAAACCATACGCCCGTCCCGGCCGATCTGCTGGTTGTATGTCATCAGGCACAGGTCCGTATAGATCCGGCTGGTATTCTCATTGTAATTCCCCGTTCCGATCTGGGTAATGTATTCTTCCCCGCCGTCATCATTCAGGAGGCTGATCAGGCAGAGTTTGCTGTGAACCTTGATATGTTCAATTCCGTAAATCACCCGGCAGCCTGCGCTTTCCAGGCGGCGGCTCCATTCAATATTGTTTTCCTCATCAAACCGGGCTTTCAGTTCAACAAAAACCTCCACCCTTTTCCCGTTTTCCGCTGCTTCCTCCAGCACTTCGGCAACCTTGCTGTTCCGGGCTACGCGGTACAGTGTCATCCGGATGGCGGTCACACGCGGATTGGCGGCCGCCTCACGCAGCAGCCGCAGAAAGGTGTTGAAGCTGTCATAGGGATAGTGAATCAGCACATCCCCCCGCTTGATCATTCCGATCATGGAAGGATCCGCATCATCCGGTACCGCCAGTTTCCGGGGAGTCCTCGGCGGATAAAACAGTTCTGCCTTTCCCCGCAGCATATCACTGAACCGGTACAGGAATGACAGTTCCAGCGGTGTATCATATTCAAATACCTGGCTGGCACTCAGTCCCATATACTCACGCAGCCGGTCCACAATAGCAGTGTCAATCTGCCGGCTGAGTTCCATGCGCACAGGGCAGAGGCGTTTCCGCATGCGGATGATCTCCGCCATATGATCCCGGTAGTTCAGGTCTTCATCATACACCGCATCCGCATCAATATCCGCGTTCCGGGTAATCCGGGCCAGGCTTTTCCCGATGACTTTTTCTTCAGGGAAAAGGGCCGGAACATAATGCAGGATAAATTCCTCCAGCAGGATAAACCGGCCTTCTTCCCCCGGCACCTGGATCAGCCTTGGCAAAACCGTTCCCGCGCACGGTATGACCGCGACACGAACGGATCCGTCCCTGGATTTCAGGACCGCAATCGCATATATTTCCCTGTTTTTCAGGAACGGAAAATCCTCTTTCCGGGTGATCATAAACCGGGACAGGTACGGCAGCACATCCGAGTGGAACAGCTTTCCCAACTGCTCTTCCGCTTCACTGGAGATATCGGAAAACCGGACAGTCCGGATTCCCCGGGATGCCAGGTCATCCATCAGTACATTGTAGACTTCGTCCCGTTCCCGGCAGATGCTGCGAATTTTGGCCAGGGCCGCCTCAATCTGGCTGGAGGGACGCATACCGGTCTTATTCTCCCTGCTGCCGTCATCCAGCAGTTTCTGGTCATGCAGGGAACCGATCCTCACCATGAAGAACTCATCCAGGTTGGACTGGAAAATCGAAAAGAAATTCAGCCGCTCGCACAGGGGAACCAGCGGATTGCTCGCGTTCATCAGCACCCGACGGTTGAATTCAAGCCAGCTGAGTTCACGATTGATAAAACAGTTCGGCATATCCGTCCCTCCGGTTCAGTTCACGGCAATCTGATGGCCGTATTTTTCAAAATAGGCCCGTGCGTACTCTTCCAGCTGTTCAAGGATTCCGGCCATGGACGGGTCCCGGTGAAGCTCACGTACGGTCTGTGCCACTTCATCCAGCAGCCGCGCATCACCGCCGGCAAACGGTCCGGCCGCGTCCCCGGACTGCCGGGTCCCGATCAGGTCGCCAGGGCCGCGCAGTTCAAGATCTTTTCTGGAGATTTCAAATCCGTCATTGGTGCTGCACAGGATCTGCAGTTTGTCCGTTGCGTCTGAAAGCAGGAAGCACCAGCTTTCCGCCGTACCGCGGCCAACCCGTCCCCGCAGCTGATGCAGCTGGCTGAGGCCGAATCTTTCCGCATTTTCAATCACCATCACCGTTGCATTCGGATTATTGACCCCCACCTCAATCACGGTCGTGGAAACCAGGACCTGGCTGCTTCCGTCCATAAACCCGCGTATGGCCCGTTCCTTATCCTCAGTTCTCTGTTCTCCCCATGTCAGCGCAATATTCAGATTCTGCAGCTCATTGTTTTTCAGCTGCTCATAGACTGTCCTTGCACTTCGCACACCGTCGGTTTTTTCATTGTCCTCCACCATCGGGCAGACTACATAAGCCTGCCGTCCCTTGAGTACTTCTCCCCGAAGGAATGCGTACATTGCTTCCCGTTTTTCTTCCGGCACCATCCGCGTCCTTACGGCAATTCTTCCGGCCGGCAGCTCGTCGATGATTGAAAGATCCAGGTCTCCGTAAAGAATCAGCGATAACGTCCGGGGAATCGGGGTTGCGGACATCACCAGCACATGCGGGGCTGTACCGGTCTCCCCGGTTCCCTTTTCTTCCAGTCCGGACCGCTGGTTCACCCCGAACCGATGCTGTTCATCCGTAATCACCAGCCCAAGCTGACGGTATCTGACATCCCGGCTGATCAGCGCGTGGGTGCCGAAAACTGCCTGGCACTTTCCGTTTTCCAGTTCACCCAATACTGCTTTGCGTTCCTTTGTTTTTATACCGCCGGTCAGCAGCCGGCAGGAAATACCGGCAGGCTCCAGGATCTCCTTTGCACTCCGGTAATGCTGTTCAGCCAGGATTTCGGTCGGAGCCATCATACAGGCCTGAACCCCGGCCTTACACGCCATATATATGGCGCCGAAGGCAACGGCCGTTTTTCCGCAACCGACATCTCCCTGGACCAGGCGCGCCATCGCCGTATCCTTCCGCATATCGGATTCAATCTCATTCAGCACACGGCTCTGGGCTGAAGTGGGCGGAAACGGAAGGAGCTTCCAGTATGATTCGGCCGCGTTTTCCGCGGCCCGCAGCGGAACCGCAGGTTTCCGGTGGCTTCCGTTCATGGACACGTACAGCAGATATACCAGCATTCCCTCAAAGGAAAGCCTTCGGCGCGCAATTTTCAGGTTTGCTTCAGTCGATGGAAAATGAGCCTGCCGGATCGCAAAATTCAGTTCGCACAGCCGATACCGCAGCCGGAATTCATCCGGCAGCGTTTCGGGACAACAGTCATCCACATTGTCCAAAGCCAGCCGGATCAGTTTCCGGAAAGATGCGGCGGGTATTTGCCGGACCGCACGGTATACAGGAGTCCACCCTGTTTCCGTCACGATCACAGGATTCTGCAGCGTTCTCCGGTTGTTTTTGATATTCACACGCCCGTAAAGCGTTATTTCGTCCCCCGGGCGGATGTTCTTCGCCATCCAGGGTTCATTGAACCAGCAGACCGGCATTTTCCCGGATGCATCGGCAATCGTGCCGGTAACCCGTGAGATGCCATGAAAAAAACTGAGCTTCAATGATTCCGGAAATGATCCGCGGACCATCACCGGTCCTTCCTGCCGGGTTGCGCATGGATAAACGGTATTGTGGTCTTCATAGCGGACCGGAAGCGTATACAATAAATCGCGCAATGAGAGAATTCCCACTGCGCGTAATGCTTCAGCACGTACCGGGCCGATGCCTTCCAGATCTGTCAGTTCCATGCTTTACTCCACGGAGATCAGGTAATAATACAGCGGCTGGCCTCCATTATGGCATTCCACATCGCAGAAATCATATTCCTGCTCAATGGCGTCTGCAATATCCTTTGCGTCTTCTTCCTTCACGTCTGCCCCGTAGTAGACCGTAATCAGTTCATCCTCATCGGTCACGATGTTTCTCATCATTTCCATTACGACTTCCCGGATGGAAGAGCCGGAAAATTCAATTTTCCCATTATGCAGGCCGATAATATCCCCCTGCTTGATTTCAATTCCGTTATACTCGCTGTCCCGGATCGCGTATGTCACCATGCCGGTCTTGACATGCTGGGACGCTTCATCCATCCGGGCCACATTCTCATCCGGTTCAAGGTCATTCTGGAACGCAATCGCTGCCGCAATGCCCATGGCAACATTCTTGGTCGGAATCACACGGACATCCTTCTGGCTCAGTTCAGCCGCCTGGTTCGCTGCAAAAATGACGTTCCCGTTGTTCGGCAGAATGAATACACACTGGGCAGGCACCTGATTGACCGCATTCAGAAGATCGTCCACGGAGGGATTCATGGTCTGTCCGCCTTCCACAATCTGATCAACGCTCAGGTCATGGAAAAACTGTGAAAATCCGGCACCCAGGGAAACCGCCACAAATCCGTATTTCTTTTCAGGTTCGGCAGGAGTTTCCGGTTCAGCTTCCTCTGCCGGCTGGGCTGTTCCGTTCTCCGCGTCGTATGCCCGTTTCATTTCCGCCAGGTTGTCAATCCGGATTCCGGAAATCTCCGCCAGTTCAATCCCGTATTCCAGCGCGGACCCGGGATTGTCCGTATGAACGTGCACTTCGGCCTTGTTCAGGTCCCCGCTGACCGATACATTGTCACCGATCCGGTTCAGGCGGCGGCGGAAGGAGTCCAGATCATGCTCGTCACAATCCTCCCGGAATCTGGAAAGCGTAAAATTGACACAATAGGAATACGTCAGTTCCCTGCTCAGGTCATGGCAGTCATCGGAGTCCGCAATGCTGTCATTTTCCATTCCGGTCTCCGCCATGCTGATATCTTCACCGCGGAGCACAGCCGCGTATCCCTGATAGATCAGCAGCAGTCCGCGTCCGCCGGAATCCACAACCCCGGCCTGCTTCAGGGCCGGAAGCATATCGGGTGTTTTTTTCAGAATGGCTTCGCCGCTCTTCAGGATCACATTGAACAGTTTATCGTAGTCTTCCGGATCGTTGGCCGCCTGTTTCATGGCATCCTCTGCAACCACGCGGGCAACCGTCAGAATGGTACCTTCCTTGGGCTTCATCACGGCCTTATAGGCCATTTCGGCACCTTTCCCCAGCGCCTCGGCAAACTGAACCGGAGTAATCTTTTCGATCCCGTTGACCGCTTTTGCAAAGCCGCGCAGCAACTGGCTCGTGATCACGCCTGAGTTGCCGCGTGCGCCTTTCAGCGCTCCTTTTGCCAGGGCGTTTGCCGCTTCGTCCGCCCGGAGGAATTCCTTGCTGTTCACTTCCCGGGTGGCAGACTGCATGGTCAGGGACATGTTTGTACCGGTATCACCATCCGGCACGGGGAAAACATTCAGGGCATCCACCGCTTCACGGTTCTTTTCCAGCAGGGCTGTGCCGGCCATCACCATATCGCGCAGCAGGAGGCCGTCAATTGTCTTAAACTGAATCAAGGAATTTTCCTCCGTCTTACAATACTTGTGAGTTCAAACAGGATCAGATCCGGATGCCTTCCACCGAAATACTGATCTTCCGGACTTTGACACCGGTCATACTTTCCAGTTTATACCGAACCGTTTCGACAATGGTCTTGCAAACTTCGGAAATGGAGATTCCGTATTCGACAATGATAAAAAGATCCACATCAAGCATATCGCCGACGTTCCGGATCTGGACACCCTTGGACAGGTTTTCCCGTCCCAGCCATTCAGAAATACCGTCCGTTGCCCGCTTGCCGGACATTGCCACAATCCCGTAACACTCCAGGGCGGCATAACCGACGACCTTCAGCATGACATCTTCCGCGATATAGATTGTGCCGTAATCGTTTTTGACTTTACATTCCATTGAATACGCCTCCTTGCACATCCCGAGGAAACAGCCGGGCTGCAGTATCCTGAAAAAGACCCTGTAAATTATACAGGATTTCGGGGTCTTTATCAAGCTTTTTCCAAAATGCCTGTGCTCCGGGCGCTTGACATTTTGCCTTTCATCGGCCATAATGTTCCCAATACGATGATGGGAAGATGTTCTCCGGAAACGGTCTTCAGAGAGCTTCCGGCAGGTGGAAGGAAGCGTCCGGCGGGGAAATGTACATCCCGGAGTTATCGTCTGAAAGCTGCGGCAAGTAGGATGGATCCGGTACGCCGGTTACAGCGTTCATGACGAGGGCATTGCACAGGTTTCCGCAATGTCAAATGGAAGTGGTACCGCGGTTCTCCGCCTTCCGGAGAACGGCGGATTTTTTGTTTTGAAGGAGGCTTTTCAATGGACCAGTCCGCTGTTCGTTTTGCCCACCGGTTTGACAATGTATCCGGAAGCGCCATCCGGGAAATCTTCAAGATCATTGCGCAGCCCGGCATGATCTCATTTGCCGGCGGCAATCCTTCCCTGAATGCCCTTCCTGACAGGCTGGTTTCCGAACTGGCCGTCGATGCCCTGGCGCAGAACGGAAAAGCGATCCTGCAGTACGGGGCAACGGAGGGATACGCACCTTTCCTGGAGAGCCTGCATGCCTATGCTGCGGATATGCTGAAGTGTGAAATTCCGGCCGTCCTGCCGGTTACCGGTTCCACCCAGGCAATGGACCTCCTCTGCAAGGCCATGATTGATCCCGGTGACACGATTCTGGTGGAGAATCCTTCCTTCCTGGGCAATCTCCAGTGCATGAAGCTTTACCAGGCCAACCTGGTACCTGTGGAAAGCGATGGGGACGGCCTGCTCCCGGATGATCTCGAGGCGAAAATCCGGCAGTACCGCCCCAAGATGCTCTACACCATTCCGACCTTCCAGAACCCGACCGGAAAGACGCTTCCGGCAGACCGCCGGAAACGCATTGCGGAGCTTGCCAATGAGTACCATGTCGTGGTTGCGGAGGATGATCCGTACCGCGACCTGCGCTATACGGGCTCCCCGCTTCCTTCCATCAAAAGCTTCGATACGGACGGATGGGTGATGTTCCTCGGCAGTTTCAGCAAAATCATTTCTCCCGGCCTGCGCGTCGGTTTCATGGCCGGCGATCCGTCCATCATCCGGAAATGTACGGTCGGCAAGCAGTCCACGGATGTCCATACAGCCAACCTGAACCAGGCAATTGTGGACCAGTTCATTCGCCGGGGTCTGCTGCCGGGCCATATCGCTTCCATCTGTGCCGAGTACGGAAAGAAAATGAAACTGATGCTGGACCAGCTATCCTCTTTTCCCGGCGGCGTCACCTATACAAAGCCGGAAGGCGGGCTGTTCATCTGGGCGGAACTCCCCGAAAGCATCAGTGCGGTCAGCCTGCTGCCCGGAGCAATTGAAAAGAAGGTCGCGTACGTCCCGGGAACGCATTTCTGCGTGGACGGCGGACATCTCAACACCCTGCGCCTGAACTTCTCCAACAGTACGGAAGAACAGATCATAAACGGCATGGGTATCCTGAAAGACCTGATTGCCGAAGCAATTCGATAAGGAGGCAGCCCCATGGAACACATTCTCGACATCCTGAAAGAGCGCGGTTTTATCGCGCAGGTTACATTTGAGGACGAACTGTATGAGCAGCTGAAGAATCCGACCGTTTTCTACGTCGGTTTCGATCCGACCGCCGACAGTCTGCATATCGGCCATTACATCCCGATCATGGCCATGGCGCATATGCAGCGGGCCGGGCATAAGCCGATCGCCCTGATGGGCGGCGGCACTGCCATGATCGGCGATCCGTCCGGCAAAACGGATATGCGGAAAATGCTGACCGTCGAAGCAATCGACCGCAACGTTGAATGCATCAAAAAGCAGATGTCCCGTTTTCTGGATTTCAGTGACGGGAAAGCCGTTATCGTGAATAACGGGGACTGGCTGCGCCATCTGAACTTCATTGAGTTTATGCGGGATATCGGTTCCCAGTTCTCCGTCAACAAAATGCTTACTGCGGAATGCTACAAGGCCCGTATGGCCACTGAAAACGGACTCAGCTTCCTGGAATTCACCTACATGCTGATGCAGAGCTATGACTTCCTCGAACTGTTCCATCGCTACGGCTGCCGGCTGGAGATGGGCGGCAACGACCAGTGGAGCAACATGCTCGGCGGTGCAGACCTGGTCCGGAAAAAAGAAGGGGAAAAAGCCTTCGCCTGCACCTTCCAGCTGCTTCTGACCCATGACGGCCGGAAGATGGGGAAAACGGAAGCCGGCGCACTGTGGCTGGATCCGGCCAAAACCTCTCCTTACCAGTTCTATCAGTACTGGAGGAACGTGGATGACAAGGACGTGGAAAAGTGCCTTGCCCTGCTGACCTTCCTGCCCATGGATGAAGTGCGCCGCCTGGGCGCTCTCCGGGATTCGGAGATCAACGAAGCCAAGAAGGTCCTGGCCTATGAAGTCACCAAACTGGTTCACGGCGAGGAGGAAGCCCGGAAAGCCGCGGATGCATCCGCTTCCCTTTTCGGCGGCGGCGCTTCCATGGAAAACGTTCCGACCCTGGAAGTCTCAGAAGCGGAGCTGAATGAGGATGCCCGTGTTTCCACAATGCTGGTCCGTTCCGGCCTCTGCAAAAGCCAGAGCGATGCCCGGAAACAGATTGAACAGAATGCGGTATCCCTCGACGACGTGAAAGTAACCGACCCTGCAGCGCAGATTTCTGCCCTGCAGCTGAAAGAAGACGGTATCCTCCTGAAAAAAGGCAAGAAGGGATTCTGCCGCATCAAGCTGGTATGACAGACTCATACATCACTGTAAAAACATCAGCCTCCGGCGAATTCACAACTGAAAAAAGCCGGTTCATCGGTTATGCATGTCCCTGTGCGACAGAAAGCGAAGCCCTTTCCTTCCTGCAGTCCGTCCGCGATCTTCATCACGGGGCAACGCACCACTGCTATGCATATATCATCGGCGAAAACGCCGGGATCATGCGGTACAGTGACGACGGAGAGCCCGGCGGTACCGCCGGGCTCCCGATTGTTGAAGTAATGAAATCAGCAAAGGTAGTCAACTGCTGTGTGGTTGTGGTCCGCTATTTCGGCGGCGTCCTGCTGGGAACCGGCGGCCTTGTCCGTGCCTATACGCAGGGCTGCAAAACAGCCCTGAACGCAGCCGGAATTGCCAAAATGGAGCTGACTTCCCGGGTCCTGTGCGACGTTCCGTATTCATGCTGGGATCCGCTCTGCCACGCCGCCGGCTGCCTGCCCGTACGGATTGAAAATCCGGAGTTTGCCTCCTCCATCACCTTTACCCTGTCCGTCCGCACACGGGACCTGGCTTCGGTCTCTGATGCCCTGAACCGTGTTACCGGCCGGAAAATTGAAATGATTCCCGGGGAAGAACTGTTTATTCCATGGGAGCTGGAGAAACCAGCCGGTTCAGGCAATTGAGAGCGCCAGCTCCATCATTTTGGTAAAGCCTTCCTGTCGTTCTTCCGCACTGGTAACCTCTCCGGTCACCAGGCTGTCGGAAATTGTGCAGATGCAAAGCGCGTTTTTCCCGGCCCGTGCGGCGTTCAGATAGAGCGCCGCACTTTCCATTTCGATCGCAAGAACGCCCTGCCTGGTCAGCGCTTCATTTTCCTCTTTGCTGATGTCCGAATAGAACATATCGCTGCTGAAAAGCGCTCCCGCAAATGCCCGGACTCCCATTTCCTCCGCTTTGTCCATCGCTTTGCGGAGCAGGCGGTAGCTGCAGCACGGCGCGATATTGCCGGAAAAACCATATGCCCGTACAAATCCGGAATTTGTATAGGCGCTCATCCCGATCACGATGTCCCGTACCTTGATTTCAGGGCGCAGCGAACCCGCGCTTCCGATCCGGATGATATTGTCCACATTGTAAAAATTAAACAGCTCATAGGAGTAGATTCCGATGGACGGACAGCCCATGCCGCTGGCCATTACGGAAACCTTTTTCCCCTGCCAGGTACCGGTATACCCCTGGACTCCGCGGACATTATTGACGAGAACCGCATTCTCCAGGTAATGCTCCGCCAGGAATTTTGCCCGCATCGGATCTCCCGGCATCAGTACGGTCCGGGCAAAGTCGTTTTCTCCTGCAGTGATGTGGGGTGTCGGAATCATGGAACTCATTGTTTAGCCCTCCTTTTTCATTGAATATTGACGATTCCAGTAATAATGAATCTGCTCGGTCAGCCGGATCAGTTCGTCCAGGTTCATCAGGCGGATTGATCCGAATGGTGCGGAAAGCAGTCTTTCAACAGAATGGCGGTAATGCCCGGTCAGGCTGAGCAGTTCAGCCGGATCCGTCTCTGAGCCCGCCTGTTCGTTTTTTATGATGAGCATACAGATCCGGATCCAGCAGTCATGAACCAGCAGCCAGCACATCTCTGCCGTGTGCTGTGGGTCGGTACAGAAAAACTCTCCGGTTTCATTCCCGCGTTCAATTTCCTTCACGGTGGACAGCAGCATCATTTCCGTCAGTGCATCCGCATAACCGGCACGGACCTGCCGTCCCTCCGGAAGGTTGAAAACCGGGAGAAGCATTCTCAGGAATGTCAGGTTCTCCCCGTTCAGTGGCATTGCGCCGGAAAAAATCCGGTTGATGTTTTCAACAGCCGGAATATTGTCCGCAATACCGGCAAGGATCTGCCCCGTTCCGTTTTTTGCACGGGTCCGGCATATCTCCTCCAGCAGCTGTTCCTTGCTGACATAATGGTGATAAAAGCTCCCCTTGCTCGTATGCAGCGCATCCAGGATATCCTGGATGCTGGTTTTTTCATATCCGTTGCGGCAGAACATTGCCTCAGCAGTCTGGAGGATGACCTGCTTCTTGATTTCCCCTTTTTTCAAAACGGTATTCACCTCCTCCGGATTTATAAAAAATCCGGTTTACGTCCGTTCAGTCCGGCCAGGATGCCGGAGCCGAATGCAAACATCAGATTAAATCCGCCGCAGTCCCCGTCCACATTCAGGATTTCCCCGGCGGCATGCAGGCCGGGTTCCAGGACGGATTCCAGGGTGTCCGGCCGGAATTCCCCGCAGTCAGCTCCGCCCGCCGTCACCTGGGCATTTTCCATTCCCCGGGTACCGGCTACCGCAATCCGGTAATGGTGCATTGAGTGAATCAGCCCGGGAATCATGTCCCCGGGTATTTCTCCCAGTTTTTCACCACGCAGGGGAATGCCTGCCTGTTTCATCACCGCATAGGACATCCTGGAAGGTACCAGGCCAACCAGCATCGTCTGGGCTTCCGTATCCGCATAGCATTTCATCCGCCGGGCCAGCTCTTCATGCAGGGCATCATCATCCGGAAACAGCCGGTCTGCAATATCCAGCTCCAGGCAGCATCCTTCCCCGGAAACAAACCTTGCGCATTGCATCACACAGATTCCGCTGACCCCGCTGTCTGTAAAAAGGACTTCCCCGGATTCCCGGTGCAGTTCTTTCCCGGATGAATCATTCAGTGTTACGGTACACCGGACCCGGATGCCGGACAGACCCGAAATGCTCCTGCGGTCCGTTTCAACCGGGACAAGGGCCGGAAATACAGGATGAATCGTATGTCCAAAGTGCTTCAGAATCCCGTATCCGCTTTCCGCGCTTCCGGGTTTCAGCGCCGCCGCTCCCCCGGCAGCCACGAGTACGCGGCGGGAGCGGATCCTGTTCCCGTTTTCCGCCTCCAGGAGAAAAAAACCTTCCGGCTCTTTCCGGCACCGGCGGATTCGGGTATTCAGGCATATCTCCGCTTTCCGGCTCCCGATCTCCCGCCTGAGCACATCCAGGACAGACGCAGCCTGGTATGTACACGGATAAACACGTCCGTCGTTCTCCCCGGTAAGCGCCAGGCCGATCGTGTTCCAGAAGCGTGTCTGTTCTGCGGCCCCGCATCGGGAAATGATTTTTTCCGCAAAAAGAGGAGAACCGTAATATCGGGGATTCCCCCGATTCATCAGATTGCACCGTCCATTCCCGGAAGCCATGATTTTCCGGCCGACAGCGGATGCGCCTTCCAGAATGATGACCCGGTCACCCAGCCGGGACGCCGCCACGCATGCCCCCAATCCCGCTGCACCTCCGCCGATGATGGCCAGATCGTAGGTGTTTTCCATTCTGTCGTCCTTTCCCGGCATAGTTCAGACCGGATTCTGTTCCTCTATATGATAAATAGACTTCAGTTTGTTTGTCAAGTGCATGCTGTTGTCGTATATAATCAACGGAGCCATTGGTTTCAGGGTGGGCCGGGCGTCTTTCACGCCTTCAATCAGCACCAGGTTCGCAGGCTTGTTTTCCCGGGGATATATCAGCTGGAAGCGCTTGGGTTCCAGATGGCAGCGGCGCATCTGTTCCATTGCCTGCAGCATTTGCGGAGCCGGATATACCATACTGAACCTGCCTTTTCCGCGCAAGATCCGAAAAGCAGCCGTAAAAAAACGGCTGAGTGTGTCCCCTTCCTGATTGCGGGCAGTTGCGCGATCCGGAAACGGGCTGCTCAGGGCGGCCCCATGGATCCCGTAGGGCGGATTGCAGATTACTGCATCCACACTGCACGGAGCCATCATCCGGTCTGCATTTCCCGCATCCCCGCAAATTACGGAAACCCGTTCTTCCAGGTGATTCAGCGCCATCGTCCGGGATGCCATTTCGCAGTATTCTTCCTGAATCTCAATTGCCCGGAAACGGCTCCCTTTATCTCTCCCGATCAGCAGCAGAGGAAGAATCCCTGTTCCGGTTCCGAAATCCACCACTGTATCCTCTTTCCGGACTGCCGCAAAATCCGCAAGCAGTACGGAATCCATTCCGAACCTGAATCCCGTTTTCTTCTGCAGCAGCTGGAGGCCGCCCAGCTGCAGATCCTCCACCGTTTCATCTTCAAGAATCAAATGATCCAAGGTTTCCGCCTCCATACCTCTTTCAAAAAGAGATGCGCACATCCGGCGCATCTCTTTTTGAATCATCTGCAACCTGTTACAGGTCTTCCATTACGACCGGGTTTTTTTCCGGAACCCGGGGAGGTTCCTCCGGCTTTTTCTCTGCAAACAGATCCTGGTAAATCTTCATATATTCACCGGCGGAATGCGTCCAGCTGTAGTCGCCTTCCATCCCGCGCTTCTGGATGATCTTCCAGATATCCCGGTGATGCAGGTAATAGTCCACCGCACGCTCAATCGTGTGCAGCATATCATGCGCGTTATAGTTGAAGAATGTGAATCCGTTTCCTTCACCGGAAAACTCATTGTAGCTCAGCACCGTATCCCGCAGTCCGCCGGTTTCCCGCACGATCGGAACCGTGCCGTAACGCATCGCGATCATCTGGCTCAGTCCGCATGGTTCAAACTGGCTGGGCATCAGGAACATATCTGCGCCGGCGTAAATCTTATGGGCCAGCGCATGGTCCATCGTAAACCGGGCCGCCACCCTGCCCTTATACTCACCTTCCGCCCAGCTGAACAGGTTGAAATACCGGCCTTCACCCATTCCCAGGACCACCAGCTGGATATCCTGCCGCATAATATCGGCAATCACATAGTCCACCAGGTCCAGGCCTTTCTGGTTGCTCAGCCGTCCCACCATTCCGATAATCGGAACGTCCGGACGTACATCCAGTCCCAGTTCCTCCTGGAGCGCTTTCTTGCACACCGCTTTTCCGGTCATGTCATCAACAGAATAGACAGCTGCGATCCTCCGGTCCGTTCCCGGATCATAATCCGCCATATCAATCCCGTTCAGGACGCCGTGCAGGTCGTTTTTCCGCGCACGGAGAAGGCCGTCCAGCCGTTCCCCGTAATACGCAGTCTGGATTTCCTCGGAATAGGACGGACTGACAGTCGTAATCGCATCGCTGTAGACCAGCGCCGCCTTCAGGAAGTTTGCGCATCCGAAGCATTCCAGTTTGTCATCCGTCCAGAGACTGTCGCCAAGGCCCAGAATATCCTGGACTTCGCGGATGCCGAAAATGCCCTGATACTGCAGGTTGTGAATTGTAAAGACTGTCCTGATCTTGCCATAGAAAGGCAGGTGGGCATACTGAATTTTCAGGAGTGCGGGTATCATGCCGCTCTGCCAGTCATGGGCATGAATGACATCCGGCTGGAAATCAATGAGGGGCAGCATATTCAGGACCCCGCGGCAAAAGAAACCGAACCGTTCATATTCATCACCGCCCATCCCATAGATATACGGCCTTCCGAAATAGAACTTGTTATCCATGAAATACCAGATAACGCCGTCCATTTCGATCTTTTCGATTCCGCAGTACTGGCGGCGCCAGCCCAGCTGTACCTCAAAGTCACATACATGAACCATTTTCTCCGTGTATTCCTGCGGAATTGCACTGAAATCCGGAATAATCACTCGGACATCATGCCCCTGCGCGGCGAGCACCGGAGCCAGTGCACCAACCACGTCAGCCAGACCGCCTGTTTTGACAAACGGTACAGACTCACTGGCAGTAAACAGGATTTTCACGATGATTTCCTCCTTAAATCACAACATTTTTGCCGATTACGATCGGATACGCTTCCGGTCCGATCAGACGGGCATTCTGCCGGATAATAGCCTCCTTGTCCAGGATGCAGTTCTCAATATAGGCGCCCTCCTGCACCTGGCCGTCCTGCATGATGATGCAGTTTTTAACATGGGCATTGGGAGCGATCTTGACCCCGCGGAACAGCACGCTGTTCTCCACTTTTCCCTCAATCTGGCAGCCGTCTGCCACCAGGGAATTCAGCTCGGTTGCGTTGTCACCGTAGTAAGCCGGCATCTCGTCACGGACCTTCGTGTAAACCGGAAGTTCATCCCGGAACAGCCCCTTCCGCATTTTCGGATCCAGGATCTCCATATTGAACCGGAAATAACTCTGGACCGAATCAATGTGCCAGCACTTTCCCTTATATTCATAAGCGTTGATCTTCGCACTGCGGCTCTGAATCAGCCGGAGGAAAATATCCTTATCCATGGAGTGCAGGCCATGCGCAACCGCTTTGTCCACCAGGTCCAGCAGCAGTTCACGTTTCATCACAAACACCTGCATATAGCAGTTCCCGTATGCGGGATGGGTCGGCTGGACCTCCATATCGGTCACGTCGCCGTTTTCGTCAACCTTGATATATGTACCATACTCATCCCGGATCATGGTGGGATCTTTGGTGTACATCAGGGTGATATCCGCACCCGTTTCCCGGTAAAAACTGATCAGTTCATCCAGGCGGGCATTGTACAGGATCGTACTGTTGCTCAGCACCAGGGTTTCCTGCTTGCTGCGGGTCAGGTAGCTGTTGTTGGAACGAAGGGCATCCAGGATGCCCGGGTACAGGCCGACATTCTCTCGTGTCAGGAACGGCGGCAGGATGTGGAGGCCTTCATGTTTGCCGTGCAGGTCCCATTCCTTGCCGGATCCGAGATGATCCATCAGGCTGTGGTAGTTCTTCTGCATGATCACGCCGATATTTTTCATCCCGCCGTTCACCATGCTGGAAACCAGGAAGTCAATCACGCGGAATCTGCCCGCAACCGGCATGGCGGCGATTGCCCGGGTAATCGTCAGTTCCCGGAGTCTGGCGTCGTTTTCACCGGTATAGATAATTCCCATTATATCTTTCATTCTATTTCATTCCTTTCCATTTTTCAGAAAGAATACGACTCGTCCACCTGCTGACCGGCCGGAACGGTTGCCCCTGCGGGAATCGTGATGCCCTGGCCGACCACCGCGATATTGCCCTCTTCTTCCCCGACGATCGCACCGGCGCCGATAACGGCATTCTCAGCAACGATGGTCCTGCGGATGACGGCACCCCGTTTGATGACACTGCCCGGCATGATCACGCTGGATTCAACATAAGCGCCTTCTTCCACCACAACACCGGCAAACAGAATGGA
>Ga0247610_10003229_pt1 | contig 18066 bp, 12 predicted proteins | sample 174DNAGHGhighgp2_FD_193483 | JGI IMG/M metagenome (GOLD analysis project Ga0247610, IMG submission 193483) | Sheep rumen microbial communities from Palmerston North, Manawatu-Wanganui, New Zealand - 1742 DNA GHGhigh gp2 | ecosystem: Host-associated > Mammals > Digestive system > Stomach > Rumen... | reverse complement strand
CACCCATCCCAAGGGCTACGAACTCGACCCGAAATTCATCGGCAATACCCGTGTGGAGTACGACCAGAAGAAAGCCTTCGAGGGGGCTGACTTCATCTACGCCAAGAACTGGTCGAACCCTGGTGTGACGAATCCTGCCGACTATGGCAAGATCACTTCGAAGGATATGTCTTGGACGGTAGATACCGAGCACATGTCGTGGACCAACAACGGCAAGTTCTTGCATTGCCTGCCCGTCCGTCGTAATCTGATTGTCACTGATGATGTCATCGAATCTCCCAACAGCCTCGTCATCCCTGAGGCCGCCAACCGGGAAATCAGTTGTTCAGTGGTCATTAAACGAATGCTCGAAGCACTGTAAATACAAGAAGAGTGAGGTCGTTCGCCTCACTCTTCTTTTTTCTCAAAATATGCTGCCACCCTGTCCATAATGTTCTGGCAAATATACGGATAGTAGAATTTCAGTTCCCGATGGTGGTAGTTGCCAGGCACACCAATGACCGGCATTGGTCTGTTATCGGGATAGTTCCCGACCAATACCAGATGACTCTTTGGGTCGCACTGTGCCGTCAGCGTATCAGTTCGCTTATGGTCAACGACCACGAACGATGCGCTGACCGTGTCCGTCCGCCAGTTCACCGGATTGATGCACAGCAGGTTACCTCCGCTCACCACCAGTATAGTATCCTCTGGCGAGCGCACAGAGTTAAAGCAGATCGTCACCCCAGTATCCGTTGCGCCCTGCGCAGGCCGTATCAGCGGACAGGAATCCAAATCCTCCTGAGTCACCCTATAGCCGACGACATATGCAGCCACCATCCGCGAGGCAATGCTGTCGGGCATCCGTCGCATGATGTCCATCATGGCGTGTGCTCCCTGGCTGTAACCCGCAATCACGAAGGGCCGGCCTTGGTTGTAGTGCGCTATGTAATAGTCCCAACTGCGTCGCACATCGGCGAGCGCCAAGGGTAGTCGCGCCATCGTTGCCTCCAAAGAACCCCATGATTGCATAGACACCTGTCGGTAGTAAGGCGAGAAATAGTTGCAGTCACCGGAATAGAAGGAATCCACGGCATGCATTTCATGCGCCATACGCCCACGCAGATAGTCATCATAGGTATCGGCAAAGTGACAGGTATCACCATTCATCAGATGGTCACCCGTCTCAGTAGATATTATATAGAAAAGGTCGGCCTTTCCGCCCCGGTCACGGATAAACCACTGCGACGAATCGGCATAAACCGGTTTCGGTGGGATGGGGCCAATCAGCGAATCCCTGCCGTCGTCCCAGGAAGAGAGCAACAGCAGCAGAGCCATTGCCCAAAGCATCATCAATGACCTTTTCCGTCTCGTCATCGTCGTGGTTGAATGAAATTTGGTTGCAAAGATACAAAAAAAGCCACAGATTGCACAGATAGTTACAGATTATTTCGTAATTTTGCAACCAATAAACAGACAAAACAATGATATCATTCGAATGTGACTACAACAACGGTGCCTGTAAAGAGGTGCTCGACAACCTGATTAAGTATAACCACGCCAAGCCGACACCCTATGGTTTCGACGAGTTCAGCGAACGCGCCAAGGCCCGCATCCGTGAGGCCTGCGGCATGCCTGACGCACAGATATTCTTCCTGACGGGAGGCACCCAGACCAATGCCACGACCATTGACTCGATGCTCTATCAGTACGAGGGTGTCATCTGTGTGGGGTCGGGCCACATCAATGTCCACGAGGCTGGAGCCGTGGAGTTCACGGAACACAAAATCATCACCATTGCAGATACCGACGGCAAGATGGCCGCCAAGACACTCGACAAATACCTCGACGACTATATGCACGACGGCAACAAAGATCACGCTGTGCATCCAGGATTGGTCTATATTACCTTCCCCACCGAGTTCGGCACACTCTACACGGCCAAGGAACTCGACGACATCTATCAGGTCTGCCAACGCTACGAGATTCCGCTCTATATCGACGGTGCCCGCCTCGGCTATGGTCTGATGGCCGAAGGCAACGATGTTTCCCTGCCCTATCTCGCCCGTCACTGTGACGTGTTTTATATAGGCGGCACAAAGATTGGAGCCCTCTGTGGCGAAGCGGTGGTCTTCACCAACCGCAAGGCCCACAAGCATTTCTTCTCCATCCAGAAGCAGCACGGCGCCGTGATTGCGAAAGGTGCGCTGATTGGTTTGCAGTTTGATGCGTTGTTTAGCAACAACCTTTACTTCAAACTCTCCGAACATGCCATCAAGATGGCCATGCGGATGAAGGAACTCTTCAAGCGCAAGGGCTTCGAATTCTATGTAGATTCCCCCACCAACCAGCAGTTTGTTGTCATCGACAACGAACAGGCAGAACGGCTAAGCCGTCAAGTGGAGTTTTCGCACTTCGGGCAAACCGACCACCACCATACCATCTGTCGCTTCGTCACCAGTTGGGCCACGACGGAAGCGGAAATAGACACACTCGAGACAATCCTGAATCAATAATCCCACCTTTTTTGTGTTAAAAAAGGGGATTAGCAAAAAAGTATCAATAATAGTCAAATAAAGTTGCAAACTTTTCAGTAAACTAATATACCTTTGCAGCGATTTTCTGACTATAGAACTACAATTCTAACATTAATAATATAATTATGAACAAATCTTTTAGGAAAACAGCGCTGTTGGTGAGTGCATTCTCCCTATTGGGATTGTGCTACTCACCTGACGCCTATGCCGTTGCTTCCCCACAGGAAGTTCAACAGGCAAAGAAGATCACAGGAACTGTGGTCGACGCGATGGGTCCCGTTATCGGAGCCAGTGTTGTCGTGAAAGGGACGTCGAATGGTGTCGCCACCGACTTCGACGGTAATTTCTCACTGAACGCCAGCCCGGGGCAGACCCTGATTATCTCTTACATCGGCTATCTGACCAAGGAAGTGAAGGTGACAGCCGACCAGACAAAGTACAACGTCACCCTTCAGGAAGACAAACAACTGCTCGACGAGGTGGTGGTGGTCGGTTATGGTTCGATGAAGAAGAGTGATATCTCTGGTGCTTCGGCAACTGTTGGTGAGAGTGCCATTAAAGGATCGCTTATCACCTCACTCGACCAAGCCCTGCAAGGCCATGCTGCCGGTGTCAGTGCCGTATCCACCTCTGGTGCTCCTGGCTCAGGTTCATCTATCCGCGTTCGTGGAACAGCCACCATCAATGCCAATGCCGAGCCTCTATACGTCATCGATGGTGTGATCGTCCAAAGCCAAGGTCTGACAGGCTATGATTACGGACTTGGTGATGCCCTTGGCAATGGTTCGGTATCAACCATCTCCCCGTTGTCTACCATTGACCCTCAGGATATCGTCAGCATGGAGATTCTGAAGGATGCCTCTGCCACCGCCATCTATGGTGCCCAGGGAGCAAACGGTGTCGTGCTGATTACTACCAAGCATGGTAAAGCCGGCGAAGCCAAGTTCTCTTATAATGGAACGATTGCTTTAAATCGCCAAACAAAACGACTCGACATTCTTGATTTACGCGAATATGCTGACTATTATAATGCATATGTAGAAATTGGCGAAGCCACTGCAAACCCAATATTCCTCGACAAGAACTTACTTGGCAAGGGTACGAACTGGCAAGATGCTGTATTCCAGACAGCCTTGATGCATCAGCATCAGGTGAGTGCACAAGGCGGTACTGACAAGGTTCGCTATTACGTCAGTGGTTCTTATATGAAACAAGAAGGAACCATTATCGGATCCGAATTCAATCGCCTGTCGGCTCGTGCCAATGTTGACGCCGATCTGAAGTCATGGCTGAAGATGGGTATCAATGTGGCATTCTCTGATTCAAATGATGACCTGAAATTAGCAGATGGTGAAGAAGGTATCATCAACTATTCGCTGACAACCACACCCAACCTGCCTATCTACGATATGGACGGCAACTACGCCTCCAGTTCTTATGAAGGTTCTTCAAACCCGAACCCGATTGCATTGGCTTTATTGAACGAAAACAAACTGAACCGTCAGAAATTGAATGGTAACATCTTCTTCGATGTCAAATTCTATAAAGATTTGACATGGCACACAGAATTAGGCTTCGACCTTGGTTGGAGCAAGGCTGACCGCTATCGTCCTATTATCAGTTTGGCAACCTATCATCAGAACAATAACACAGCCTCGACTCAGAAAAACTCCAATAAGTTTTGGCAGATTAAAAACTATGTGACCTGGACTCACAACTTTGCCGGCAAGCATAACGTAACGGGAATGGTAGGTCAAGAGGCCTGGGAGTCGTCGTGGGACTATCTGAGTGCCACCAATACCGGACTTCCCAACGATAAGGTTCACAATGTCAAATTAGGCACGGGAAACCCCACTGTCGACTCTGGATTCGGCGAGGCTTCCATGTCTTCATTCTTCACACGATGGACTTATAGTTACAACGACCGATACAATGCCACCTATACCTACCGCTACGATGGTAGTTCAAACTTCGGCCCGAACAAACGTTGGGCAGGATTCCATTCCTTTGCAGCCAGTTGGCGCTTCAATAACGAAGCCTTTATGAAAGACCAGACCTGGCTCAGCAATGGTAAGTTGCGACTCGGATGGGGACAAACTGGTAACTCCAGTATCGGTGCTTATAAGTGGGGTGTAGCCTTGAAGACACAGACCTCTGCACTTGGCTCTGGTAACAGACCTGCAAACATTGCCAACTCAGCCATTCAATGGGAAAGCCAAGAACAGTTTAACATAGGTCTCGACCTCGGCGTCTTCAACAACCGCGTCAATCTGACCATCGACTGGTATCGTAAGGAGTCGAAAGACATGCTGATGGGCCTTCAACTCCCGGCATATATGGGTACCAGCGGCAATGGCTCTTCTGCCCTCGAAGCGCCTTCAGGCAACTATGGCACCATCCGCAATACAGGTCTTGAGATAACGCTGAATACCCATCCTATCGTTGGTAAGTTTGAATGGGATTCGGAGTTCCAGATATCATTCAACAAGAACAAACTGGTTGCCCTGAACGACGGAACCGGTAATGCCACCCTGAAAGGCTGGGGCCAATGGGGAGACCAGGAGCCTCAAGTATCACAGACAGAAGTAGGTGGCTCATTGTTCAGTTTCTATGGTTACGTTTGTGATGGATACTATACTTCCAAAGAGGATATTGAGAATTCCCCCACACCAGTTCATCCCGGCGTAGATGGTGTCTATGCCAAGAATAGCACTGTATGGGTAGGTGATATCAAGTACAAGGACCTTAGCGGTCCTGACGGTGTGCCCGATGGAAAGATTGATGCGTACGACCGTACTGACATCGGTTCACCATTACCGAAATTCACCTTCGGCTGGACCAACACCTTCCGTTGGAACAACTTCGACCTGAATATCTTCATTAACGGATCTTATGGTAACAAAGTCGGTAACTACAACAAGTACAAACTCACCCACATGAACAATACCTGGATCAACCAACTCAGCGATGTACTTGGTGCCACCCGTCTGGAGCCCATCGATCCTAACAAGGACTACTCTGCAGGTGTAGACCGTGGTGACGGCCAGTTGATTTGGAATTGGTACGATGATATTAATAATGTACGCATAGCAAATCCCGGCGCTTCTCTGCCCCGTATGTCAATGGGTGACCCCAATGACAACGACCGCTGGAGCGACCGTTATATCGAAGATGCAAGTTATATCCGTCTTAAGAACATTTCTTTAGGTTATACATTCCCCAAGAAGTTGGTTCGCAAACTCTCGTTGGAGACGCTCCGCGTAAATGTCAACATCCAGAACTTGTTAACGATTACCGGATACGACGGATACGATCCTGAGGTAGGTACCAGCACCCAGTCCAGTTTCGTTGCAGGACTCGACAATGGTCGTTATCCTTCCCCGACTACCTATTCATTTGGTATTAACGTAACATTCTAAACACTGTAGCATTATGAAATTCATGAATATAAAAACCGTTGCACTTGTTGCGATTATTGGCTTTGGCCTCACTTCCTGTGATGACTTCCTTGACAAGCCAACAATCGACAACTATAATGCCGACAATTATTATGGTTCTGATACAGAATGTCTTTCTGGAACATCCTACTTATACAGTTCTCCATGGAGTGACTTCACACGAAACTTTATCAATGTTGGTGAGGTCTTATCCGGAAACTACTATCCAGGTACAAGCCCATACTTGGACTTCTCGCTGAATGGCTCTGACTCCGAACTTGGTGCCATGTCGAATTCTTTGTGGTCGGCAGTGGCTCACTGTAACACCGTTTACAATTATATTAAACAGGGAGGCGCTTCAGAAGCCGGCAAAAACCAGACCATGGGCGAATGCCTGGTATGGAAGGCTCTGGCATACTTCTTCCTCGAACGTACCTTTGGTGAAATTCCCATCATCCACGACAACACCGCAGAACTTGAATCTGGCAGTTATAACACTGCCGTCAAAGTGAAGAAGGCTGATGTCATGGAGTATATCATCATGACATTGGAAAAGGCGATCGAGATCCTGCCTGAGACCCCCATGCAGGCAGGCCGCATTGACAAGGCTGCTGCAGAAGGTCTTTTAGCCAAGGTCTATCTGACCAAGGCAGGTATCAGCGGTTCTATCAGCACAGACGATCTGAACAAGGCCGTCGAATATGCCCGCCTGTGTCTTGGACATTCCAGTCACTCACTGATGGCGAATTATGCAGATGTGTTTCGCCTGGCCAACAACATCAATCCTGAGTGTCTGATTTCCTGGCGTTGGAATGCCAACAACAACCAATGGACAGACCAAAGTTTTATGCAGAATGACTATGCACCAAAAGGCATGGGCGATGATGACTGTTGGGGACAATGGAAAGGCATGAGCACAGACTTACAGGAAGCATTTGGCATCAAGGTCTTGGAACAGACACCTGATGTATGGCTTAACCATCGCGATGCCCGCCTGAAGGCAACCATGATGCTTCCTGGCTATAAGTATGATTATTTCTGGACAGACAAGGGTGGTTTCGACTTCATTCGCTTTATTTATGATCAGGAATACAACCCCTCTGTTGAAATTGAAAACGACAAGCCGCATCTCGTTTGTCCTACAGGTGCTTATCCCGTTAAGCACATCTATGGTAACAATGCTGACCATACAGCAGGTATCGGTTATCCCGCAGCCCGTATGGCCAATAGTTTGGCAACGCCGCTGTTGCGTGTCGCCGATATTATGCTGATTCTTGCCGAGGCGAAAGTCATCCTCAGCAGTCCAGACAATCCTCAGGCCGCTTCCACTACCGATTCAGAGGCACTCAATGCTATCAATGCCGTTCGTCAAAGAGCCGGTCTGACCGCATTAACCAGTGTATCCTTTGATGATGTATGGAAAGAGCGACGTTTAGAACTGGCCTTCGAGGGCGACAGATGGTACGACTTTGTACGTGTAAGTTATTACAATCCGCAGTTCTGTATCAACGAACTGAAGGCACAAAAACGTGATGTCATCGGGAACGGTACACTCAATGAAATCTACGAGAACTATTACAAGACTGGCGACTGGGTTGTTCCTGCAACTGCCAAGTATCCAGAAAATACGACTGCACCTCTTGTAGAGCAACTCATGCGCGACGATCCCGACTCCGGCAAGAAGTATTTTGCCATTCCAATGACGGAACGTGATGTGGTGTTCAACCCCAATCTCGCAGCAAGTGCAGAGGCTCAGCATGTTGATGTTCGTGCTTCTTATAGTTACTAAATAATTAAAGGTTCAAAAAATGAATAAGATTAAACAATATAGTAAAGGATTGTTGCTGGCAGTTGCTGCCATCAGCACCATGGCGTTAACATCTTGTAAGGACGAACCCGACAAGTTTGAGTCTACAGATGGAAAGCCCACTATCAAGTATATTCGCTGCATGTCGTCTGAAATACATAATTGGGATGACGCCCCTGACACGCAGTATACTGACGGCCAATTGGTAACCAGCGCAAGCCCCGGTAGCACACTGGCTATCATTGGCGACAACTTGCGCAGTGTTTATGAAATATGGTTCAATGACCTAAGAGCATCGCTTAATCAAAGTACATTGACAGATAATACACTCTTTGTAACGATACCTGGTAAGGTACCCGGAGAGGTGACTGACAAAATTTATTTAGTAACAACAAGTAGAGACACGGTCGCTTATAATTTTAAGGTTGTTATCTCAGCACCTATCGTCAACTCCATAGCCAATGAGTATGCCGCAGCAGGTTCCAGGCAGACACTGAAAGGCAATTATTTCATTGATGATCCAGGTACACCTCTGAATATTTCTTTCCCAGCGGCTGATGGATCATTAATACCCGCAGAAGTTGTTGATATTGCCAAAGATTTCACGTCTGTTGACATTATTATTCCAGAGGATGCCGTTCCCGGTCCCATTGTGGCGACCTCAGTTTATGGTACCTCGAAGAGTTCATTCTGGTATAAGGACAATCGCGGTCTGCTCTTCGACTTCGATACGCCTAATGGCATTTCAGACGTGGTGCTTGACATGCATGCCTGGAACGGTCATACGATGACTGTTAACGACGGAACAGGCATTTCCGGCAACTACTGGCAGTTTGGTAGCGGATCCTCAAATTGTCCTGGTACTGCAGACAATGGATGGCCTGACGAGAGTTGGCACTCGTTTGCCTACTGGCCCGGCAACTGGGAAGAACCTGAGACCTTCAAGGTTTATCCCCGTCTCTACGACCTGGTAGACATGTCAGACTGGTCGAATATGACCATGAAGTTTGAAATGTTTATCCCGACCACCAATCCTTGGACGGGTGGTGCCATGCAGATTGTATTTGCCGGTACTGACAAGACTACGTATGGTGCTGGTGGTGTAGATGCTTACGGCAATGCCATTCATGTACAGAGCAATGAATATCTGAACGACAAGTCAGTGCCGCGTGCCCTGTATCGGCCATGGACGACTACTGGCAGTTTTGACACAGGTGATGAATGGATTACTGTTTCTCTCCCCTTGGCAGCCTCGTTTGTTTACAGTTACGACGGAACACTCTGTGGTGGTCAAATGAACAAGGATTCCTTCGCCAGTCTCTGGATGGCCCTTTATGGTGGTGGCGTCGAAGGAACCGATTGTACGCCCATCATCAAGATTGATAACATCCGTATTGTTCCTAACAAATAATAAAGTAATAAAGGTATGAAAAAGATATATAATGTATTCGCCCTGTTAGTAGTAGCCCTCGTCGGGCTATCCCTGACAGCCTGTAGCGAGGATAATTACGATACCAATCCATACAACAAGTCGGGTGTCAACCTGCTTGCATTTGGACCGTCACCCACCACACGTGCTCAGGAGATCCGTATTACGGGTACTAATCTGAACAGTGTCGACAAGGTGGTGTTCCCTGGAGGTACCTTGGAAAGAGCAGGAAAAATCATCAATATTACAGGTGCAGAAGTTGAGAAAACTGCTTTCAATTCTGTTGACAAGGAGAATATCTACGTCAATATTCCTGACGAGTCTGTTCCTGGAAAAATCCGCCTCGTAGCAGGTGGCGACACGATAGTCTCAGAAGGTACGCTCACTTTCCAGGAGCCTATTACAGTGACATCAGTATCCCCCACCGCCGGTCTGAACGCTGGTGACGAAATATCTATTAAGGGCGACTATGTCTATAATATTGCAGAAGTGGTTTTCCCCTCTGGCGTATCTGGTGCGCCAGTCCTGGCAGAGGACTTCACATATGTGTCACGTCGTGAAATACGTGTCATCGTTCCTTTGGCAGCAGAGTCCGGGACCCTGTCATTCAATGATGGCGCAGACTGGGAAGATGATTTCAAGACACCATTGGAAGTGATTACGGCTTCAGTAAGTAGTATTACCGAGAAAACAGACTTCGGACAGCAGATTCAGATTGTTGGTGTCAACCTGCACACGGTTGAGAGCGTTATCTTCCCCGGTGGTGTAACAGCCGACTTTACCGTTTCTGATGATCACACCACGATAACGGCTACCGTTCCTGCAGAAACCAAGTCTGGATCGGTTTCGCTGTTACTCTATTCTGGCGATGCCATCACGACAAAGGAAATCACCGTGCCTACAATTGCCATCACCAGTGTCTCAAAGGAGAAGGATGTCAAGGTCGGCGATGTGATTGTGATTACCGGTGAGAACTTCGATCGCATCGAAACAATCACCCTTCCAGGCTATGGTGTTCTGGCAGAGGATGAGTACACTGTCTCCGGCAATACGCTGACATTCACCGTTCCTGAGGGCATGTCAGACGGTAACCTCGAACTCTACCAGAACAGTTTCATTACTGTCACCCAGAAGTTTATGATGTACAGTGAGGCTCCTGAGACCGTCATCTGGGCTGGTAACTTCGAAATCGGAAGTTGGAATGCAGGTCTGCAAGAACTGGCTTGGGGCGGTTACGACTGGTCGACTGCTAAGCCCGGACAGGTACTGACTATCTATCTCAAGCCAAACTGGGTAGAAGGCTGGTCACAGATCCGCGTCGGTAACGGCTCATGGGCAGCACTGCCTGGCACACTCGACGTGAACCCATTGGCAGAAGATGACACCAAGTTCGCTGTAACACTCACACAGGCCATGATCGATGAGATGGTTGCCAATGGCGGTCTCGTCATCTGTGGTGCATGGTTTACCGTCACGAAGATCACTCTCTCGGTTCTTGAGAATGTCATCTGGAGCGGCAACTTTGCCTTAGGAAGTTGGGCTGCCGGCATGCAGGAACTCGCATGGGGCGGCTATGACTGGAGCCAGGTATCTGCGGGCACGACCCTGAAGGTCTATTACGAGGTTGACTCGTCAGTAGGCTACATCAACATCCGCTTTGGTAACGGCTCTTGGCAGGCCCTGCCCTCTACACAGAGTTGGGGTCAGGACGGCAACGCTTCGCCCGATCCTTCTGAGACCAGCATCAAGACTGTTCTCACCGACGCCGACATTGAACAGTTACGTACTGCCGGTGGTCTAGTTATCTGTGGCGCAGGTATATTTGTGAAAAAGATCGTTCTTCAATGAGAAAAGTCCTATTATTGATAACAGTCCTCTTCGGCATGGCGACGGCTCATGCCGAAGAATATTATTATCTGACCATCGTAGAGACCGATGGTACCAAGACCTCGCTGACGGCTGTAGGACTGAGTCTGACCTTCGGCAGCGATGAACTGACTGTCAGCAACGCCTATACTGACGAGTCGAAGACCATCGCACTGAGCCATCTCGCCTCAATGAACTTTTCGAACAACGACGAGACGAGCGGCATCCGCTCTATTCAGGCTGACGCGACATTCAGTATCGATGAAGCCGATGCCGTCTATACCCTCCAAGGCCAGAAACTGCCTGCAAGCACACCGCTTCAGAAAGGTATGTATCTCATCAGGAAAGGCACGACAACAAAAAAACTGCAAGTCAGATGAGAAACAGAACCCTTTTCTTAGTTACTGCGGTGCTTTTGGCTGTCACCATGACGGCCCAGACCATCACCGTGACCAATGCTGACGGTAGCACGAAGCAGATCAGCGCTACGGATGCCGGAACCATAACGTACAATCAGGATGACGGCACGCTCGCCATCGGCGGACAAGCCTATCAGGTAGCAAACATCGCTATCGACACAGAGAATGCCAATATCGCCACCAGTCCTGTGGCCGGCACCACAGAGGCCGCCAGGAGACTCTATCGCTACTTCCGTAACAACTATGGCAAGAAGATGATATCGAGCGTGATGGCCGACGTGGCCTGGAACAACAAATGTGCGGATAACATCAAGAAGAACATTTCCGGCAAGTGGCCTGCCATGAACTGCTATGACTTCATTCATATACAGGTGCCCGACGGCAATGGTTGGATTGACTATTCCGACATCACTCCTGTCACAGAATGGGTGGATGCTGGTGGCATCGTTCAATTGATGTGGCATGCCAATGTGCCTAAGAGCGAGACCACCACTGTCGGCACGGACGGCAGCGGGGTGACATGCACACCGAGCGAAACCACCTTTAGGGCCTCGAACGTCTTGAAGGAGGGAACTTGGGAAAACAAGTATTTCTATGCCCAGATGGATCGTGTCATTGCCGTCATCCTGAAACTTCAGGAGGCTGGTATTGCCGCCACATGGAGACCCTTCCACGAGGCTGCGGGAAATGCCACCGCCAAGCAACAGGCCGATTGGACCAAGGCTTGGTTCTGGTGGGGTTACGACGGCGCAGATACTTTCAAGAGCCTCTGGATTGCCATGTTCGACTACTTCAAGCAGAAGGGTGTTAACAACCTCATCTGGATCTGGACAACCCAGAACTACAACGGCAACAGTGACAACTATAACCAAGACACTGACTGGTATCCTGGCGACAACTATTGCGACATGATTGCCCGCGACCTCTATGGCTACACAGCCGCACAGAATGCTCAGGAGTTCAAGGAAATTCAGGCCACCTACCCCAACAAGATGGTGGTGCTCGGCGAATGTGGCTGGGACAGCAGTAATAAGACGGGCAAACCGCAGGGTGATATCGTAGAATGCTGGGATGCCGGTGCCAAGTGGGGGCACTTCATGGTATGGTATGACGGCAATGCCGGTAACAAATCGGGCACGATGGTCAGCGATGCCTGGTGGTCGTCGGCCATGAAGAAAGCCAATGCCGACATCGTCATCACCCGTTCACAGGTAAAATACTGAATATGCAAAGGGAGCACGGTTGTGCTCCCTTTACTTATCCCTACATCATGGCAGTAAGGAAGGTCGCATTCCCAAAGATATAAAGGATATTCTCGCAAGCAGGGACCAAGATGGTCTCACCTTGACGGATGTGGATGCCATTGATATTGGCTTCCCCCCAGAGGCACATGACGATGATAAAAGAATCGCAGTGGAAGTCCACCTGCTGTGCCACCTGAACGACCACGCGATGAACCACGAAATAGGGGCAATTGATAAGTTGGCTGGTGGGCTTCGTCGAGTCATAGGATGTACGATACTCCGGCCATACCTGATAGTCAATGGCATCACGGGCTTGCTCAATATGCAACTCTCGCGGATTGCCATGTGCATCCTTGCGCCCAAAATCATAGACACGGTAAGTGATGTCACTCGTCTGCTGGATTTCGGCCAGAAAGTTACCGGCTCCGATGGCATGCAGACGTCCTGCCGGAAGGAAATAGAGGTCACCCTCATGAGCCTCATGGGTAGCAAGGACATCCTGCATGGGTGAATGGCCGTTGACGGGTTCGGTAACAGCGAGTTGCTCATAGTCTTCGGGGGTGATACTCTTCGATAAACCTGCATAGATCTTCGAGCCCACATCGCTCTTGATAATATACCACATCTCCGTCTTGCCGGCACAGCCGTGCCGCTCCATGGCTAACTTATCATCGGGATGCACCTGTACGGACAGGTCCTGACGAGAGTCGATAAACTTCACTAAAAGCGGGAACTTGTTACCGAAACGCTTGTAAACCTTCTGCCCTATCAGCAACCCTTTGTATTTGTCGATGAGTTCGGTAAGGTTCATGCCCACATCCACATCGTCAACAAGACCGCGCTCCACGGCAATGCTCTCGTAACCTGGCACGCCACTGATTTCCCAACTCTCACCAATATTAGGCTGTGCAGTATAGATACCCTTGAAGGGCGCAATCTGATAGCCTCCCCAGATGGTGGTCTTGAGATAGGGTTCAAACTTATAGGGTTTCATTTCATTTGCTTGTTCTTTTTAATCAGTCTCTTGATGGTTTCCACACTGGCACTGGTGGTCAGTCCGTCCTCGGGCGTGTTCATACAGTAGTCAATCAAGCGGTCGACTGTCGAGACAGCCACATGCAGGCGGGTATCGGCCGAAGCATAGTAGATGAGTACCCGTCCGTCATCGTCTTTAATCCACCCGTTCGAGAAAGCCACGTTCATCACGTCGCCCACATACTCGTCGCACTCCGGCACGAGGAAATAGCCGCCAGGACAGGCTATGACGCGCGTCGGATCGTCGAGTGCCGTCATATACATATATAACACGTAGCGCAGGCCATCGGCAGTGGCACGGACGCCATGTGCCAGATGCAACCATCCCCTGGGGGTTTTAATGGGATGCGGACCTTCACCATTTTTCACCTCGGTGATGGTGTGATAGTGACGGGCATTGATAATCTTTTCTTCCTTCACCTCTGCATGGGTGATATCATCCACCAGTGCCCAGCCAATACCACCACCGGAGCCCGTATCGATGAAACCGTCCTGCGGACGGGTGTAGAAAGCATATTTCCCATCCACAAACTCAGGGTGCAGCACCACGTTCCGCTGCTGACTCTTGGTTTTCAGGTCAGGCAGACGTTCCCAGGTTTTCATATCCTTGGTACGGGCGATACCCGCTGTAGCCGTAGCAGCGGAGAGATTCCCAGGCTGTGAGTCATCATGGCGCTCAGCACAGAACACCCCATAAATCCAACCGTCCTCATGCTGGGTGACTCTCATATCGTAAACATTCGTGGCTGGTATCACGTCATCGGGCATGGTCACGGGTTCTTCCCAGAAACGGAAATTATCGATTCCATTGGGCGATTCTGCCACGGCGAAAAAACTCTTGCGGTCAGCACCCTCTACACGGCATACCAACAGGTAGCGTCCGTCCAATTTGATGGCTCCCGCATTCAACACGGCATTCATCATGATACGTTGCATGAAGAAGGGATTGTCTTTCTCAGAGAAGTCATAACGCCACTCTAACGGCGTATGCTCGGCCGTCAAAACGGGATAACGATACTTCTCGTAGATACCATTCTGTGAAAAACGGAATGTGCCAAAATTGCCATTTGCCCTTGTTACCTGTTCGTTCTTGCGCATCAGCAATTCCTCATGCAGTTGATATAGAACCTTTTTTTTCTGTTCAAATGTTGTCATCGCATTATCACAATTAGAGTAGGAGTTAATTTCTGGGTGCAAAGTTACAGGGTTTCATACAAAGAAGAATGCACAATCTTTGCCAATGCTGATACTATATCATCCAGAATTGTCAGACTATTATCTTTGTCTTCTGGTATTTCTCACGAAACTCAGTGGGAGTACAACCTTTGCGACTGCGGAAAAGGCGGTTGAAGTTACTCAAGTTGTTGAAGCCACAACTCCAGCAGATTTCACTGATACTGTCAATGGTGTCGACCAGTCGGCGGGCAGCCCGACCCAAGCGGATGTCTATGATATATTCAGAGAGGTTCTTGCCTGTGCGCAACTTGAAAAAGCGGCTGAAAGCAGAGGGTGACATGGCAACGAGGTCGGCCAGTTGATCCAATCGCAGGTCATCGTTGATATGTTTGTTGATATAGTCCTTCACCTTCAGCACGCGCCGCGACTCGCTGCTTACCGGCACCTTGGCAAACGTAGAGGAGGCCAGTTCATGGGCATCGTCGAACTTCGACAACTCATAGAGGATATAGAACCATTCCTGAGCCATCAGGAACTTATCTTCAATAGACACCAGGTTTACCAGACGCTGGTACACTGTCATGATGGCTTGTCGGGAGAATGCCAACCCATGCCTGGCCCTCATCATCATCTGATAGATGCTTTTGTAGGGATTCGTATGGAAGAGTGAGCGTTCCTCCTCAAAATAGATATTGAACTGTACTGTTATCTCATGGATGTCATTACTCTGGCACTCGTGTTGCTCCCAGACATGTTCAAGATCTGGACTGGTAATGAGTACCAGGTCGATATCGCCGATGACTTCGCTGCAGTCTCCAACCACACGACGTGCTCCTGCCGCATTTTCCAGAAAGTTCAACTCCATTACATCATGACAATGGATGGGGAAGTCGAATTCCTTTTTGTGACGGTCGGCCACATACATAAAGTCATGCTCACCCAATGGGGTGATTTCGCGTAGTATTCCAGTTTCCATCAAGGTCTCTCGGATATCAATTGCCAAGCCTATTTAATGAACTTCTTTCCGTTCTTGATATATATGCCTTTTTGAGGATTCTGCACGCGTCGGCCTCTGAGGTCGTAAATGGCACCATCGGAGTTCTGATTAATAATAGCATCGTTTATTCCTGAAGAGTCAGGTGTTTTCAACTCAACTTTAGTAACTACAATGCCGTTGCCTTGAAAGAGAATGCCCTTTTTCTTTATATTAGTAAATGTTGAAGTATCGAATGTGAATTGGGTCACATGCTCTGTTCCATCTTCAGTGTTATAATAGTCTCCTGGATTGAAATCAGAATCAAACTCTTTACCATCAACATAAATCTTAATCTTACTTGACCAGTCGGCATACCAGAACTGGAACATACCGTAGTCTTCAACATGTTTCTGTTTATAGGAAACCTCTACGACGGCATTATCTTCCATATTGGTAAAGTTTGATGCTGCAACGGTAATGGCCGTACCCCATGCCAACATCTGTTCACCTTCAAAGATAGTTGTACTGGCATTAGGGTCTTTTGTAGGGTATTTACCCTCAAAGTCACTTCCATGATATGCCTTGGCAATACGTTTTGCAAGATCTGCCTGATTGAATGCGGGAATCTTGCGGAATGAACCATCTGAAAGGCCCATCCAGTATATCGTTGCGATGTTCAAAGCCTTGGCCTGAATTACGAAGTCCTCGACAAACAGGAGCATAAGACTTTTGCGTGCATCATAATCAGTCTCTTTTGCGTCAACATTCGATGTTCCCCATTCGCCAATGATAACAGGTATTCCCTTAGATACAAAGTTGGTGTTCAAGTTATCCATCAATTCCTTTGTCTCAGACTTTATGTAAGTGATCGTCTTGTCGCTATTGCCATTTACGATGCTCGGGTAGGCGTGAACCTCTACAGCAATGTGATTTTTTTCTCCTGTGGGAACTGTCAGTTTGGTAAGAGGCTCCTTAAGGTGAGTATTCCAAGTTCCAGAACCATTTGCTGCGGCGTAGGTGTTAATGATAAGATTACGCTGAGCATTATTTCCGCCTGAGGCACGAACGACATCCACAAAACTCTTGGCATAACTATTGAGGGCGTTATATGCAGAGGTTGCGACAGCCGCATCATATTGGCCAGTGGCAGAGAAAGACGCGAAACACCACGAGTTTAACTTGTCGAGCATCTCATTGTAACTCTCAAAAAGCAACTTGTTATTGTAATCCTTGAATGTTTCTGCAATCTGCTTCCAAAGAAATTCAAACCTTTCCTTGTTGGCTTTATAGTTATCTTCGTCGGCGTGTATCCAGTGTGCTCCGGTTAATACACCATTTTTATAACTGTCGGCACCAGTATCATGATGTACATTAATGATGCAGTAAAGGTCTTCGTCGATCACATAGTCAACAACTTCCTTTACGCGGGCCATCCATTCTGCGTTTACGTTTCCGTCTTTATCCAGATGGTTATACCATGTTACTGGTACACGGATGGTTCCGAAACCTGCTTCCTTCATCATCTTGATGAGTTCTTTTGTGGCTTTTGGTTGTCCCCAACAGGTTTCTGATTCCAAACCTTGCTGACCCCAATAGTTCGCATCAGTGATGTCTATAACTTTTTGGACGTTTGCATCGAGGGTGTTACCCAGGTTCCAACCCACTCCCATATTCTTCACGGCCTGTTTAGCCGTCTCAAAATCCGCTGCCTCTGCATGGCATATTACCATCAGAAGCATACTAGTCATTAAAGTTATTAGTTTTCTCATATCAAAATTGTTTAGAATTATTTAATTATTTCAGAAAGAAAGTCTTGGTGACAAGTCCCTTGTAGGTGTTGATAGTGAGGTATACGGAGTCTGCCTCAATCTGTGAAGTCAGGATACTGGCGTAGACCTGAGAGGAGTAATATTCAGGGATACCGGCTTGGTCATGATAGAGCCGGAGATAGCAGGTACGGGTAGCATCCGGATGCGTCATAATGGTATCCTGAATGACATGCAGTGTCTGAGTAGCCTCATCATCGTCTGTCGTACCAGTCATCAAGTAAAGACTCATATTCAGGTATTTACCCGTCTTGCTCAGCCAGGCACTCTCAAACTTCACTGGGTCGGTCTTCATTTCCTTGTCCAGTGCTGATATAGGGGTAATGTTGGGGCAA
>Ga0247610_10003228_pt1 | contig 18066 bp, 25 predicted proteins | sample 174DNAGHGhighgp2_FD_193483 | JGI IMG/M metagenome (GOLD analysis project Ga0247610, IMG submission 193483) | Sheep rumen microbial communities from Palmerston North, Manawatu-Wanganui, New Zealand - 1742 DNA GHGhigh gp2 | ecosystem: Host-associated > Mammals > Digestive system > Stomach > Rumen... | reverse complement strand
AAAGGTTTGTTCTTTTATCATATAAAATTTCTCCAAATAAAAAAACGGCTAGGGATATAATTATCCCTAGCCGAGAAAAAATTATATCCCTTATCGTTTTCAAAGTTTTATAATTTATTTTTTATCCGTATAATTTCTATCTTTTCAAGAAATTAAATTTCAAATTAGGCAAATGTAACACTAGCAGTTTTCTCTGTTGCAGTAAATGCAGGAGTGATTTCCTCAGAAGCAACAGTAACTTTACCATCGGTGCCAGCAGCACTAACAGTAGTAGCAACAGCAGGTGTAACAGTTTTAGAAGTACCTTCAAAGGATGCTGTAAAGGTTGGCTGAGTTACAGTAGCAGCAGTAGAAGTATAAGCAGGAGCTGCACTAAGTACTGTGCCAGTACCAGAGAATGAAGCCTCTGCAGAAGCACTAGAAATACCAGAAACAACACTCTAAGAACCAAATGTTGGAAGTGCGCCAGTAAGACTTGGATCAACATAAGTTACAGTACCAGATGCGGTAACAGCTTGAGCAGTTGTAGCATCAGTAAAGACTAACATTTCAGCATCATTTTCATCAACAGCAACAGTAACACCAGCAGTAGCAAAAGCACTCTTAGTATCAGCAGCTTGAGTCATGCTACCAGCTTGAAGTTGATAAGCAGTACCAGCATCAGTAACAGTAGCAACAGAAACATTGCTTGGAGTTACAGTAACATTAGATACGGTAACAGTACCAGCTGGAGTATAGTTAGCAACACTTGTACCCTCAACAGGGGCAGCAGAAGAAATTGCTACAGAAGTAGTCTTGTCATAAGAAGCAGCTGCAGCAGTACCAGCTTCAACTGTTACAGAACCAGCAGGAGTTACATCAAGGGCACTATAAGTAGCAGGAACAGAAACAGAACTTGCTACAACATTATATTCACCAGCAGCGCCAGTGCTAAACTTTGACATACTATCAATAGTAGTAACTTTTACAGAACCGCTATTTTTATAAGCAAGAGCACCAAGCTGAAGAGCCTGTTGTAATTCAGCAACAGTAATATCGTCAGCCATATCAATGCCAGCAATTTCAAAAGTCTTTAATACATAAGCATTTTCAGAACCAACTTCACGCCATGCATGTCCATCATATAACCATTCAGAGCCATCAGATTCAACAACGAAATCACCAGTAGCAGGAGATTTAACAGTAGTATGGTCAGATTCACTGCGAAGATTAAGAATATCGCCAACGGCGCCAATTTGACGATTAACAAAATCATAAACTTGATCAGATGTTACAAGACCAGTGCCACCATCAGCAATAGAGGTTGCAACATTCTCAAGTGTAGCATTACCAAAAGTATCAAGAATAGCACGTGCTGCAGCATCCTTGATATAATATGTAGTATTACCAAATTTTACTTTGGAAAGAACATTATCATTATTAGCATAAGTTTGAGCCATTTTTTATTTCCTCCTTAAAATGAAAAAACTAATAATTCATTATTACTATCAATACTTGCTTTATATCGTAAATCTAATTCATCTGTGATAGCCTTTTGAGTCATTGTACCATCAACATTCTATCCAGTAGTGCCATAAAGTTTCAGCACTCCTGGAGTTTCAGCAGTAGCCGTAACTAATGTATCTTGAATAGTAATATATTTACTACCATCAAAGAAATAAAGTTTTCTTTGGCTATCATCAATATAAATCTTATTAATCATTCCTTGCATTTGCACGCTATGAATAGCATCTTGATAAAACTATCCATTAAAGAAATATCCATGCAATACAGTATTTCGTAAATCAGCATCCGTAAAAGGTAATTGAGCATAAGTACTAAAGCCATTTCCTACTTTTGCTCTTAAACCATCTTTTGCTGTATCAACTAATACCACTTCACCATTAGCAGGAATAAAAGAATTTTTAACTTTATCAAAGTTATAATCATTATCACGACGAAGCTAAATAACAGCATTTAAAATATTCATGGGGCTACCTCCTCTTCAGTCGGTGCAGAGCCACCATTCACATGCGTTACTTCATTGATAGCATCATCTATCATTGACTAGATAGATCCAGGAGTTCCATTAGTGTCTTTTAATAAATCAATAGCTTTTTTGAGAGATGAAATCTAGTCATCAATGTATTCTTTAAGACGTTTTACGCCTTCTTCGTCAAGATATACTTTATCAGCCATTGTTTAATGTTCAACTCCTTTCACTTATTATAAATTAATTATTCACCTGGTAAGGTTTGAGTTTCTTCTCTATTATCGTGGATATTTGCTGTTACACCGTTATCAACAAGAACAGAAATATCTCCATCAGTTCCATCAAGAACCATATCTTTACCAATATTAAGTTCCATACTATCAACAGCAGGATAATGTGCGGTCTGATCATATACAACAGCATAAGGACCAACAACAATGCGGCTGTCACCAACCTTACCCTTGACGCCAGAAGCGCCCTTAGCCTTAATTATGCCGCCATTAAGATTAACTTGGCCACCACGCATAACAATACCTGCGCCGTCAGACTCAATTTCTCCACCATTCATAGTGAAGGAACCAGTGTTAGGAACATAAACACCGCAAGCAACATAACCAGCAGTCTTAATATGAGCAACAAGTTTACCACCATTCATAACAACATTCATATTAGTACCATCATTATCAGAACCAGCAGGTGAACCATTGCCCATAACAGGACCATTATCAATACCAGTAATAGTGCCACCATTAATTTCAATATTTGAGTTCTTCATACCAAGAAGCCCAGCCTCTTGGGCAGTGACAGAACCACTATTCATAACAATAGTACTTTCAGTAGCAGCAATGCCATTGCCTCTAGTACTATTAACATTAGCATTATTAACAGTAATAGAGCCACCATTTTCTACACTAATAGCAGTACCATTACTACTTGCTACATTACCATTATTTAATACTACTTCGCCACCATCAACAAAAAGAGCAGTACCAGACGAGCCAATAGAATTACCATCAAGATTGAGGGTAACTTTTTTACCTGCTGGGATTGTAAGATACTCAGAAATAGCGAGATCATCATTAAGAGTAATCTCTACTTCTGGTTCATCATTAGCAATCATCGTCTTTAAACTAGTTGTATCAGATACGACTGCACTCTTACCTGAATAGAGAAGAGCATTAAGAATATCCATTCCAATAGGATAAGCATCTTCAATCTTGAGGTATGGAGTTACATCAACAAAGGTGCCGAGTTCATCCCATTCGGAACCAGTCCAAACAGCATTGATACCAGTGTCTTCAAGATTATAAACATCACCCTATTGTCGCTCTTCGATAGCTTGAAGAGCAGCAAGATTTGCGACAGAACCTTTTACATGATAAGCAGCGGTTGCTTTTTCTTTTACAGCCTCTAACTCATCTTTAGTAGCAAGGTCATCAAGGGCATCTTCACGAACAACATTAGCAATATCGCTTGCACGAACTACATCAGCAATATCAGCATCATAAACTAAATCATTTGGAAGTTGAGCAACAACTTCATCTTTCTTTGCGTAATCAACAAGGTCAGCATCGCGAACAACATCATCAGGAAGTTCAAAATCTACAATGTCACCTTTATTGGCTTTTTGACTTAATTCATTTTTAATATAATTTACAAGTTTTTCAAGACCTTCTTGGTCTAAATATACTTTCTTATCAGCCAACTTTAATTACTCCTTTCTAAATAACTCATCAATACTATCTAAAGGAATGCTTTCAATATTCATATCCCCCTAAATAGTTTCTCCATTTAGAGTTGGTTTATCCTCTAAATCATTATAACTAGTAACTCCGCCTGCTTTGACACCAGTATCAACTGCTCCAATAAACCAATTTCCATTACTACCAATATAAGGAGTATCTCCTGGTTTACCAGCTAATGAATTTATCCAATCTGATTCAGAACCAGAATATCCATTTTCAACAGCAATTTGATAAGCAGATTTACCGTCATTACCCTATAAAGCCCCAGCTCCTGCTAAAGAAGCCTTTATATACTTTTTACAAAGAGCATAAGTAACTAAATCCATAAGTTATCGGCTCCTTTCTTAAACAACTACCCATTTACCTTGGCTGTCCTTTACATATACATCACCAGTAGATGTACATAATGCAGAACTACCTTGGGCACTTCTCTTAGGTAATTTTTCAAGATCATCGGGAGAGTCAATAACATATTCATCTATATTATATTGAATATTTCCATTAGTAGAAATAAGATTATATGCCATTTGCATTATCCTCCTTTGTCTTAAAATCTTTCTATAAAAATTAGAATTTACTTCAGATTAATGAATGTATTTTGGCCTATATAAATAAAAGGGAATTTTACTAAAAAATAGTAAAATTCCCTTTATAATTTATTTTATACGAATCCAAACTCGTCCATTAACTTTAACTTTTCCAGTTCCCCATTCTTCATAATCAGGAATTTCTGAAATCGTTCCAATTATACGGCTTGGATATTTTTCCTCTTCTTCTTCAGTCATTATAGAAACAGTACCATCTGGTCCAGAACATACTGCCCACCCAATATGTGAAGCAAAATCTTCAATAGGTTCATATGGATAAGCTAATACACGACCGCTAGAAGCAATTGGAGTATTATAGCCATTCTCTTCATCTTGACCAATAGCAAATCCAAATGTATCAGAAATAATTTCACATCCACGTTCAAGACGTTTAGTAGTAAGAGCTAGAGTCCCATCGCCAAGTTCTTTTACACACTTACCGGGAACTTGAATATTTTTTTCTTCTTTATTATCTTTACGATATTCAGCATAGTCATTCCAAACCGCGCCGTATAGTGCTCCTGTCGGGCCTATTTTAACGTTAGTTACTGTACCAGTATTGGTAGAGCCATTATAAGAAGTATCGGGGACATATGCAAAATTTAGATAATTATTTGAATAAGAACCAATTTCCCAAGATCCATCTGTTGTTTTTGTACTAATAATTGCATTATAACCGGTATAGCTAGTTTGACGGATAATAGCTGCATCACGACCACCCCACCATGATTTACTAATACCAACACGAGATAATTGAGCCGTAGAACCTAATGTATCTCCAGCTTTTTTTACATAAGTTGAAGTAATAACATTACCAGAGCCATCTTGTGTTGCTTTAGTAGCTGTCGCTGCATTACCACTCCAAGTACCAGATGTATCTAAATTCTTTTTAGTAACAGTAATTTTTCCATTAGAAGCTTGACTAATACTATCAATAAATGCAGTAGTACTACCACTTGCACTTGGTGCACTAACAGATAGATCGGCTGTTGTTAATACCCCATCAGTTGTTGTTACTATAACCAAACTAGCAGTAGAACCAATTGCTCCTGCATTAGTAATATTACCATGACTATGACTTGTTGGAGTCATACTAGTTACTGCATTACCATATGCACTAATATGTCCTTGTGCGTCAATTTTAATTGGATAAACTGCTTGTGTTGTCTAAGCAGTTACACTATTACTATGATTTAATACTTCACTACTAATAGTTAAACCAGTACCAACTTTAATACCGCCTTTAGTAGATGAAGATGCTGTTGGTAATGAATATGTACCAGCAGGGATGGCCCAGGATCCATCATAAGCAAGAAACTAACCACTAGTTCCGCCACCGTTAATTTTCCATTTAGCACTAGAAGAACCTAATTCTTTTTGAGTACCAGTATTATCTGGTATAAGATTGGCTTTAAATGTCATAGTTGCCATTTAGTATTCTTCTCCTTTCATTTATTAATAAGTTCCAGTATATTCATTGTCAACAGTTACATTACCAGAACTATCAACATGAAATACAAATGTTATTGTACTATCACCATTTGGTACTTTAATACCAAATTCACGAGTTCCACTTGAAGGTGCAATTAATTCTACTTCTTTAAGATACTAAGTTTTTGTACCAGAACCAGTTTTAGTTGCACTACCAATCTATGTACTAGCTGGGGCATATCCAACAGTACTTGTAGTAGCAGTGGCCGTAATAGTTGCACTACCACCACCAGTTAATGTAATACCACTATTATTATTATCTGTTAATGTTGCATTACTACCAGTTAAACTACCAGTAACGCTATTTGTTCCACCAATTGAAACAGCAGCCTTTTTCAAACTAACATATGTTGAAGCACTTGTAGCATTTACACTAACTGCAGGAGTAGCAGATTGTGCATTACGGAAATTGCTAGCTGCTTTTGCTGGTAAGTAACCTGCTGTATGAGTATCCGTAATCGCAGTAACGCTTGCTGAAGTTGTACCAGAAACAGCTGGAGTAGAACCATTAACCTTAAAGTAATATGGATAATTAGAAGTATCTTGAGCACCAATTGTAATATTAGACATATTAGTACTTGAACCACTTGCTAAAGTTAAAGCTAAATCAGATTTTGTAAAACCTGAAGTTGATAATACACCACCAGCTATTGTACATACTGCAGCCGCCATTTTACCAACAGTAACACTATCTACATCTGTATCTGTTGCTGAGCCAGAACTAAACCAACCTGCAGTACTGGCAGTTAATGTACCAGTAATACTAAGGTTACTAGCAATAATTGGATATTCCCCGTCAGCAAGAGTACCTACTGTAACGTTACTACTACCAGAAGCACCACTTGTATTTGATACAGATAAACTAAATCCACTTGCCGCCCTTGCCTCTCCAGAAGTATCTGCTGCATTAGCATATATATATCTATCCTATGGGTTATAACCAGCAGGAATAATAATGTATCCTTTTGGTTGAATTTCAATACCTAATGCCCCATTTGGAACTGTTGGCGTTGAACCACTAACAGCAGTGCCATGGACAGATTTCATAATGTAACCATGAGTTGTAGCAGTCTCTGAAGTTTGTGAACTAGAAGATGACTCATTTGAAGTAGTTGAACCACTTGTAACCCAACCAGTACCAGTGCTTACTGTACCACTACCAGTGCCACTTACAGTACCACTGCCATTTGCAGTTAAGGTATAATATACACCAGAAGATGGTGTTGTAGTTGCCAAGGCAAGAGAACTATTCCCTGTGCTCGCACTATCACCTGCTCCGGCATATAATTCAACACTACCTGCACCCGCTGTTAGTGTAACACTACCAGTGCCGGCGCTTCTTGATGTAGTTTTAATTTTCCAATATGTAGTTCCACCATTATTTGCAGCAGTAGAAACTGCAGGCCTATAACCAGCGGTTGCTGTATATTTAGGAGTAATAGTAACATTTTTGTCAGATGAAGTACCTGAATTAAAATATGTACTCATTCCATCATTGGCAGAACTAGTTGTAATTGTAGATGCTTTAAAATAGATTCTCTAATTAGCACTATCACTTGCCGTTGCGGCTGTTGTTGTAACTGTATTACCAGTTTTATTACCAGTGCTACTGGCTGTAGTAGAAACTGTTTGAGAAGTTGGATTATAGCCAACTCCAACAACTACACTAGAAGCAGTTACAGAAGCACTTGCACTACCACCTGTTGCAGTAACTACACCACTATTAGAAGAAGCAGAAGCAGAAACATCAATATAATAACTTGAAGTTGTACTATCTGTATAATAGCCTCCATTCATTCCTGTCGGAGTAGCAGTAGCAGTAGCAGAAGCACTTGGTTGAGTAGTAATACTAGCAGTACCTGCATTAGCAGTTGCATTTGCAGTACCAGATGTAGGAGTAATAGATGCTTTTAATAAATATCTATTTGTACCAGCAGCAATTGTAATTTGGCTACTATTTAAAGTAATTGAACTTTCACTTGAAGTTTTATTACCTGCTGCAATATAACCAGCTGTACTAATAGTAGCTTTTGCAACTGTTTTTGAACTACCATTTGTTGTAACAGAACCACCTGGATCTATGGTCCAATAATCAGTTCCATTTGTTCCACTTGGTGTGCTTGTTTGTGTAATATCTGTAATATTACCTCCAATAGATGGAGTAATAGTAGGTTTAGTAATCGTATGTGAATTAACTGTAGCAGAATAATCACCACTACTTACTGTAACTCTACCATAATATGTACCATTTGCAGTTGCCGCAGTAGTTTTCCAAACGCCATTTTCAACAATAGATTTACTTGTTGTTGAAGTTGCACTAGAAGTATCATATGCTGCAACTGTTAAATTACCAGCAGATGCACTAGCACTCGTTACAATAGTTGTACCAGAGTTGCCAACTGTTACACAACGATATGCAGCATTAGTAATAGTTACATCACTTGTGGTATCTAATGCAGTATCAGCCGTTGTTGTGACTGAAAATGCTTTATCTTTTGGTACTGTAATTGCAGTAATATATCTTGTTTTACTAGTTAAAGTAGTATTTGAACTTGTACCAGCATAAGCGAGGTCTCCATCGGTTTTAGTAACCCAGCCATTTACTGCACCATTATATGTTACATTTGCCCGACCAGCGCTTGCTGCACCAGTAACAGAAATACCATTATTTGTATCTGATAATGTAACATTAGAACCAGTAATATTTGTAACAGAACCACTAATCGTACCACCTGTAAATGCTGGAGTTGCACTTGGGACATTAGCATTAGCATATCCATCAACTGAAGTAGTACCACTTTGAGAAATAGTTATTGTACCGCTATTTCCTTGTGCTAAATAATATTTATCAGCACTATAATAACCAGCTCCAATTTTAATATATTTACCTCTATTAAGAGTACCAGATGAACTACTTCCACTTGGTAATGTTGTATTATTTGTAATAATACCATTTGGAATAGCGCTAATTGTATAATATGCACCAGCACTATTATATCCAGGTGGGATATTAATATATTGTGCCGATGTGCTGCGTCCAACCGTAGCTTTTAAAGTATATCCAGAAGTGGCAGATGCTGCTGCAGAAGTTGGTAAAGTCATTGTAGAAATACCACCTAAAACTTCCGCGCCATTCACCCAAGCAGAATATCCCGATAAAATTTGAGCAGAAGATGCAGCTGTTTGACCAGAAGTAACTGTTGAACTACCAGTAAATGTACCAGTCACACTTGCAAGACGGTCATCGTCATTTGCGTCACCGACTTTAACAGTCTCACCATATTTAACATTCGCTGCAGTAAGATTAGTGATTTGAACTGCTTTAATTATCTATTCGCCAGTTAAATATGTGCCTGCTGCAATACTTCTATCACTTGTTGAAATATTATAAATTTCAGCACCTTTTGTAGTTACTTCAGCCGTTAAACTAATATCAGAATTACCAGCTGTACCACTACTAATATAACCAGCTGTTGTTACATTTGGAGTAACACTAACTGTTTTTATTAAAGTAATTGTATTTGTGCCTGGAGTGATTGCTGCATCTGTACCAGTAATAGTTGCTGGTGCAGTTACAGAACCATTAGCTACAGCACTAATTTTATAATAACCTCCTGCTGTATTATAGCCAGGAGCAATATTTATGTACTAATCTGAAGTACTTCTATTAACAGTAGCTTTTAAACTATAACCACTTGTTGCAGAAGATGCTACCGTAGTAGGAAGTGTAGAAACAGTAATTGGTACATAGCGTGTTGTTGCAGCAGCCGCGCCAACTGTATATGTTGTATCTGCTGCAGTATAATAACTAGTTGTACCATACCCCTCAGAAGTAACTTTACCCTTAATAACTACGCTATTTGTTGCGGCCGCAGCATCAATTCTTACATATGGACCAGAGGTTGGCTTTGTTGTAGTTGCTGCACCACTTGCTGCATCTACCCAAGTATCTCCAGATGGACGGGCTGTTCTTGTAAGAGTTGGTGCCACTGTTAAATTACCAGAAGTTTTTTCAGATGCTAAACTAATTTTATTTAAAGTTTTTGAACCAGAAACTGTATTACCAGTTTTTGTTCCAACATCACTACTAATATAGCCTGCTGTGCTCACACTAGGAGCGGCAACAGTACCACTTGCAGTTAAAGTAAATTTACCACTACTAGAATTATAAGTTGGGTCTCCAATTATAGCACTGCCTGCACCAGATACAATAGTAGCAGCACCAAATGAACCAACATTTGTATTAGCAGGAATATAACCAGCAGTTGCGACAGTAACGGCACCATCAGTAGCAGTAAATGTTGCTTTTGGAATATATAAACTTTTACCTGTTGTATCAGAACTAACAGATACTGTCTAAGCACTACCAGTTACAGTGCTTGGTAACCAACCAGCAGTAGTTACAGTATATTTTGGAGTATATGAACCATTGCTACCTATTGCAGTTGCCTTAATTTGCCAGTAGTCAGTACCTGCTGTTCCACTAGGAGTAGAAACTGTATTTATATTATTTACATTAGTAATGGCTGCAGTTGCTGAACCACCACTGGCATTACCACCAATACTACCCTCGCAAGATGTAATAGGAATATAGTATACACTACTATCTTTTGCTGAAGTTTTTGCAGTAGCAGTACCAGTTACACTACCAGTACCAGTTAAAGTAGTTGGTGCATAACCAGCAGTTGTTACAGTTGCATTAGCAGTACCACTAATACTTGAAGTTGTACCAGTGCTATTTGCAGCAGCAGTTGCTTTAATTGCTACATAATATTGATTAATATTAGAAGTAGAAGTTGTTGGAGTTAAAGCTAAACGAGTTTTATCTGTTACTGCTTGTGTATTACCCGCAATAGTTACATTCCCTGGTGCTACAGTTGTAATGGCACTTGCTCCAGTTGCTGATGCCGCAATAACTGCTGCAGCCATTTTACCAACTGTTATATTATCAGTATCGTTATCAGTAGCAGAACCTGAGCTAAACCAACCTGATGTACCTGCTGATAATGTACCCGTAATACTTAAATTATTTGCTACAATTGGATATTTCCCATCGCTAAGTGTACCAACACTAACATCACTACTACCAGAAGCACTAGAAATAGATAATGAAAATCCACTTGCCGCACGTGACTCACCAGATGCATCAGCAACATTTGCATAAATATATCGATCTTGTGGATTATAGCCTGCAGGAATTAAAACATAACCCTTTGGTTGAATTTCAATTCCAAGGGCACCACTTGGTACAGTAGGAGTTGAACCAGATACCGCTGTACCATGCACTGATTTCATAATATATTTATTAACAGTAGCGGTATTAGATTCTAAAGAATCAGAGGCTTCATTAGATTCAGTAGAGCCAGCAGTTATCCAACCAGTACCAGTACTAACACTACCTTTACCAATACCAGAAACAGTACCTTTACCAGTAGCTACTAATGTATAATATACACCAGATGAAGGAGTGCTATCTTTTAAATCTAGAGATGTATTACTTGAGCTTGCACTATCACCAGTATTACGACTTAAAGTAACATTACCATTACCCGCTGTAAGAGTTATACTACCAGCACCTTTTGTGCGAGTGGTTGTAGTCATTGCTCCCACAGAAACTGTTCTATCTGTTGGATAATATCCACTAGAAATTGTAACAGTTTGTGCTGAAGTACTAGGAGCTACACTTGTTGCAGTTATTGTAGATTTTTTAATATAATACTCTGTAGTACCAGTATTAGAATTAATAGAAGTTCCTGCTATTTGTGTAACTGCATTAGAATCTTGAGTAAAAAAACCTGCAGTTGTAATTTGTTTTTTAATATCAGCTCTACTTACAGCTCCATAACCAGAAGCAGTAATTTTATAATATCCACTTGTTAAAGAAGTTTGTGAAGTAATATCTATTTTATCACTTGTATCATATGTACTTCCATTATAATAACCATCACTACTAAGTGAACCATGGCCAACGCCTGCGGTTAATCCCCCTCCGGTTACACTTAATGCACCTGTTGGAGTTGTTACTGATACATAAATATCTCTATCAACAAAAGTGCCACCAGTTTTTAAAGTTTTATTTTTTGTGCCAGGGGCATCAACTGAATAAGCTAATTGCCATCTATTATTAGAGGTATCATTTGTCATTATAAAATCATTTGCCATTTAATACCCCTCCTTTATGCAATTATACCACTATAAACAGGGATAGAAACATCATCACTACCATCAAAAATGTATGTCCCAATGGTTAATGTATGTCCAACTTTTGTAGCAGTAGTAGCAGTAGATGCATTTGTTGCTGTAGATGCATTACCAGTTAAATTAGCAACAATACCACCTGGAACCGTTAAAGCACCGGTAGAAGGATTCATTGTTGGGATATTGGCTGCAGTACCTGGAATAATACCATATACAGCCGTTGAACCTGAAGTAATACTACCTGCCGCAGTGCGACTTGCAATAATAGGTAATTCACTAGCAGTATTTTCTTTATAAATACGAACTTTCGTGTCAGTATTAGCATCATAATCTGCCCATCTCCAATAAGTACCATCATATACTAATATAACAACAGTATTTACTGGTAAGTGAGTTGTAAGTTTACTATTATTTCTATAAACTGTTTTTGCATCTAAGTTATTAATTTTTAATGTAGTTGTAGCTGCACCATCTATACCAATCTTATATGCAACAGTTAAGCCTTCATATAACTCAGTAATTCTACTATCTGTGCCAGTCCACTAACCAGCTGTGCCCGTTGTATTACCTTCAATATAATGAACTGTATTACCAATATAAAGGTCATCTGCTCCATTATATGAAGTACTATCAACAAATAATTCATGGCCACTAGCATTTGTCATAGCAGTCGCTACAAATTCAGTAGTTGCAATCTAAGTTGAATTTGTTCCTTGTGCAGCAGTAGGTGCAGTTGGCGTACCAGTTAATTCAGGTGAAGTAAATAATGTTGCTAAAGTAACTACACCAGTAGTTATTCCATTAATGGTTTTTGTTAATTTTTCTTCACTTGGATCCCAAGCAATATCAGTAACACCACTATCTGGAAGGGTAATTGAATTAAGAACTGTTCCACTACCATCTTTTAAAGATAAAGTTGTACCAGAAAGTCCTAATGAATGAGCATAATAATTTATAATAGTATTAGCATTATCATCTTTTTCTGCTGCAAGTGCCAATGTTGCTATATCTGCCTTCTTAGCATTAATAGGTTGTCTAGTAACACCATTGGTTCCTGGATATTCTGCATCAATATAAAATAATTTTGTAGTAGTATCATAATATGCATAACCATCTACTGGAATTTTATAACCAGTTGCAGTAGAATCAGTTAATTTTGCAGAATCACTACCTTTAAAAATTTTAAATAGTGCCAATCTTCAGCACTCCTTTCATTCTATATCTATATAAAACAAAAAATTGGAGATAGGCATAGTAAGACCTATCTCCAATATTATATATTAATTATCAAAAATTGTCAAGTGAAGGTATCTTACTCTTCAAATAAATCTAAAAAATATATATATCTTATAAATCTAAATTGCCCAAATAGTTGATAAATATAAAAAAATATGATATAATTTTTATAGAAATATAAATGGGAGAATATTTATTATGAAAAAACTTGAAGTTACTCTTAAATTTGAAACAACTGAAAATTATGATGAAAATATAGGTTCAATTAAAGAACTTATTAGTTATATGATTGATGAAACTTGGGATGCTATTTATGAAGCAGGATTAGTTCCACCTTCTTATAAAGAATATCAGATAAAGGAGATTGATGAATAATGATTCACGACCGCATTGGCGACCGCATGAAAACTTATGAGGCAACGGCACAGCATTACCTTGTGCGACGCACTCCCGTTATCATTAGAGTAGATGGTAAAGCATTCCATAGTTTTACTAAACATTTACAAAAACCTTTTGATACTATTTTTCAACAGGCTATGCAGAACACCATGAAGCGCATGTGCGAAAATATACAGAACTGTGTAATTGGTTATCAGCAGTCTGATGAAATTACTTTTTGTTTAGTAGATTATGAAACTCTTGAAACTGATGCATGGTTCAGTTATCGCACTGATAAACTCTGTTCTATTGCGGCATCTATGGCAACTATGTATTTCAATCAGGAGTTTCGTAGACTTGCCGAACGAGAAATTTGGGACTATCAAACTGGAATGGTCCCGCAGTCCATGGAAATTCAGCAGAGGGTTCATGAATATCATGAAGTGCTAAGAAACTGCATTCAGCGTGGTGGCATGTTTGACGCACGATGCTTCAATATTCCAAAAGAAGAAGTAACTAACTGCTTCTATTGGCGCCAACTTGATGCGATGCGCAACTCTGTGTTGTCAGTGGGCCAGGCTAATTATTCGCATAGACAGTTGCAGGGTGCATCTTGCGCTGTTATCAAAGAAATGTTGAAACAGGATAATAAGCCTTGGGAAAATTTGCCTATTTATTTGCAGAGAGGTACTGCTTGTATCAAGAATGAAGATGGTTGGTATTTAGATTTTGAAATGCCAATCTTGAAAGATGAAGGTAGAAGTTATATTGATAATTTAGTCCTAATCTAAAAGGAGAGTTATATGGCCGTTGTATATAGAGAAGAAGATGACACTTATTATGAGCGGTGCAAAGTAGATAATCAAACAATTGAGTTAGGTATAAATTACCATGACTCAAATCTGCATGACCGCAAAGGGTATTTCAATATCTATATTTCAGTTAGTAACAAGCGCAAAGATATGTATAAGAATATGGATAAAAAGGCTATCACTGGTAAAAATCCAATCGCTAATTTTCTAACTGCGCGGCGCATGTTTCTTGAAGTAGAAGCAGAAGTTATCAATAAAGAATTATACCACGGGCCTTTTGATGAAATTACTATTTTTTGTACTTGGGTAAATAATCGTCGCAGAGATGCTTATTATAGAGTATTATCCAGATATGGATATGATTGGGGAAAAATAGATAATCAAAAATGTATTATGAAAACTTATAAAAAGGATATAGATTATGAAGATTGATAAATGGATAATTGAAGATGTTGCTTATACTATAAAAAATTTTGGCTCAGAAATTGTTGAATGGGAACAGCAACCATATATGGAACATAAAGAAAAAGAAAATCCCTATATCAAAGCAGCAAAGGCCGCATTGATTGTTGCTAATCAAGGCTATGGAGATTGTTTTACCATTGATGATTTTATTGGATACGTAGAAGAAGGCAGTTTTATTGACTATGATGGTACTGGTTATTGGGTAGATGGAGAAGGTAATAGATTAGGTTCTATTTACTGTAATGTAAATTGGTTAAAAAGTAATACTCCCAAGGGAGCCGAGTTTATAATGTGGTTTAACAAATGAAAGAAAAAATAGATGGATATATAAGTAAAATAACAGTAAACGGAAAGGTTTATGCTCTAAAATGTGAAGTTGTTGAGGCACGGCCTATCACTTGTAATAAATGCGGCGCTTCATTTCAATTACATCATGGAGAGGGCCAATGCCCTCATTGTGGCACTTATTATACAACACATTTTTATATTGAGGAAAAACAATGATACCAGATTTAAATACTTTAATTAAAGTAATAGAATGCCCAGGCCATACCCATAATTGCAAAAAATGTCCTTATGGGTATGGATTTTATGATGATAGTGGAGACTATGGTTTTTGGACTTGTGATATGATGAGAGTTGAAGAAGAAAGTCTTTTCTTTCTAAAACTTTATCAGCATCTTATTGAGGAAGGAGAGAAACCTAATGAATGAATGGTTAAATCAATTTTTTAAAGAAATTGAAAAAGAAAAATATAACGATACAGTTATGCCTAAAATGTGGGGTATTTTAGATGAAATATCTGAAAAAACTGGATTTGATGAACATCAAATTTTAATGCTTAGTCTTTATGGTAGCCAAAATTATGAGATGGATAGTGAAACTAGTGATATTGATACAGAATGTTTTATTTTTCCCTCTCATGATGATATTGTATATGCTCGTTCTCCTTTTTCAAAATGTATTAAAACTCAATATGGTACTTGCCATGTAAAAGATATCCGTTCTGCTTTTGATGAACTTCGTAAAAGCAGCCCAAATATTTTAGAAATTTTAGCAACTCCATATATTATTGTAAACAGAGAATATTATTTTTTAATTAGTCAATTTTGTAAATACACTAATTATTTTGCTTCGTTAGATTATTTTAGACTTATGCATGGATATGAAGGATTATTTAATAGATATTTAAAAGATATTGAAAATCCTAAATATTTTGCTAATGCACTTCGTATTTATGATTATATGACAGGTATCCTTTGTGGGGATGATTATAATACATTTACGAATAATTATAGCCATGAATATTTTACTAAAATTAAATATAGTAAAGAAATTTCAAAAGAGAAATTAGAAGCATTTAAACTTTTAGTTGATAAAAGAAAACAAGAATTAGAAGATTTTTATAAAAATGCCCCAGGGATAGTAGAAGAAGTGAAAAGTAAAATTAATTACTGGCAAAATGAATTAATGGATAAATATATTAGATTGGAGCTATGATATGGAAAAAAGAATTTGTAAATGTTGTGGTGCTCCACTTAAAGAACGAGGCTGGGACGGATGGATATGCGAATATTGTGGCACTAAATATAGTTTAGATACAAATGGAACCTATATAAAAGTTGTTTCTCCTGGTTGTCATACACTTATGGCTCAAGCAGAAATTGATGATTACTGGGTTATGAGAGATAAAGAATTAGCTAGCCAAATGGTTATGGATAAATTAACAATGTCGCTTGCTGATACTTTAAAAGAATATATGACTCTTCAAGAAAATATTGACCCTCTTACCACAAAAAGAATTTATAGAGGTATGATTAGAGTAGTACCAGAAGGATTTAGATATGAGTGATAAAATTGTTAGTATTTTTATGTTTTTAGGAACACTTGCAATTAGCTTATTTATTAGTGTATTTGGTTGGGAGATTTGTAGATTGGTATATAATCATTGGCTATTTTATGCTTGCGTTATAATGGCAGATATATATCTATGGACTGATTATATATTTACAATTTTCTTTTGGCGAAAAGATAAATAAAAAAAAGAAACCTGCGCTTTACCAAATTTTTTACAGATTTTTGTGAAATTTTTGGTAAAGCGCAGGTTTCTTTTTTTTGCCCAAAAAAAATACTTCAAAAATTTTTAGTAAATTTTTTGGGACAAAATTATAAAAATTATTTACCAAAATTTTTACATAAAATTGGTAAGAGCGATACAAAAAATTTACAGAAAAGAGGGAAGAAAATGTATAATTATTACCAACAATAGCCAAACTCTACAATGCCTATAAATCCTCGCCCAAATGTGCTACCTCCTCAGCCATTCGGTGGACTAAAAGGGCATCCAGTTTCTTCATTAGAAGAAGTAAAGGCATCATCCATTGATTTTGATGGTAGCATCTTTTATTTTCCTGATATAGCAAATAAAAGAATATACACAAAAACAGTTGGAATGGATGGCGTTGCACTTCTTAATATGTATGAATTAAAACCACTCCCTGCTGATCCAGCAGAAGGAGATTATATTACGCGTACAGAATTTGACCAAGCATTGGCTCGTATTTCTGAATTACTCTCAACAAAAGTAACAAAAGCCGCAGCCGCTGGTGTGGCATAGCCAACTGAACCAACGCCCCCTCAATCATATAAGGAGGTTTTCTAATTGAATAATATAAATCCAATTCAAGTAATGATTCAGATGGCAAAGTCAGGACAAAATCCTGAACAAATGATGTTGTAGTATCTACAACAATAGGCATAGCAGAACCCAATGGGTTAGAACCTCCTTAGTCTGGCCCAGGCTGGAAATACCGCAGATATTGAAAAAATCGCTCGTAATATCTGCGCCCAGCGTGGAATAGACTTTGATAAAGAATTTACCGCTTTCAAACAAAGTTTAGGACTATAAGCGCGCAAGTCATAAACTTATGTCCAGAAGCGATAAATAATATATTTATTAAAGGAGGACATATGTTATGTTCAATTCAAACGATGGTTATTCTTTAGCTGACATCGCTGCTGCGACTGGTAATGGCCGTGGCGGTTATGGTGGAGACGGTTTCTTTGGTGGATCTGGTTGGTGGATAATCCTTCTCTTCCTCTTCGCTTGGGGCGGATGGGGAAATAATGGTGGTTGGAGTAATGGCGGAGGCAACGGTGCCGCAACTACTATTTATGGATTA
>Ga0247610_10003226_pt1 | contig 18071 bp, 14 predicted proteins | sample 174DNAGHGhighgp2_FD_193483 | JGI IMG/M metagenome (GOLD analysis project Ga0247610, IMG submission 193483) | Sheep rumen microbial communities from Palmerston North, Manawatu-Wanganui, New Zealand - 1742 DNA GHGhigh gp2 | ecosystem: Host-associated > Mammals > Digestive system > Stomach > Rumen... | reverse complement strand
TGGACTGCCGCGGGCTCATCGGCCTGGACCGCCAGCCCGCCCGCACCCCGGAGGAAATGGAAGAATACCTCTCCAAGAAAGACTGGGGCTGGTAGGACCTCGGACAAACTCGGCCCAGAAAAGGGTAAGGGTGACGCGCAACTCGCTGATAATCTGCTATTTACGTACAATCCTCTGCGCAAAAAGCGCAGAGGATTGTACGTAATTACTTGTGTGACAGGGGCTTAACAGCCACCTAACGGAGGGGTTATCCGACGGGAATGGGACGGTGACGGAGAAGCAGCCACGCCAGCGCGCCATAGAGAAGAATCCATAAGGTGTTGACCGCCAGCCGGAGGGCCAGGCCGGGGATGAACGCCGGCGTGCTGACGAGCAGGATGCCCGCGTAGGCCACGCCCATGAGCACAAAGATGGCGCCGATACGCTTCCAACTGTACGGGATGGGGTAGTATTTGGCTCCCAAGGCGGCACTGATGACAAACATGGTAAGATAACTGGCCAGATGCCCGAAGGCCGACGCCCAGTAGGAGTAACGCGGCATGAAGACGATGTTCACCACCGCCGTCACCGCCAGGCCCGCCAGCGTTATCCAGATAGCCATGTTGGTTTTGCCGGAGAGTTTGTACCACATGGACACGTTGAAGAGCATGCCCAGCAGCATGTAACTCAGCAGCATGATGGGAACCACGCCGATACCCACGCGGAAATCCCGGCCCAGCAGCAGCGAGATGATGTCGATATAGCCGATGACTCCCAGGAACACCAAGCCGCAGAACGCGGTGAAGTACTCCATGACCACGGCATACAGTTCCTTGGAGTTCTTGTCCCGGGCCCGCTGGAAGAAGAAAGGCTCGGCCGCATAGCGGAACATCTGGATGAAGAGGTTCATGATGACCGCCAGTTTCACGGCCGCCTGGTAAACGCCCAGGGAAGCCTGCCACTGCGCGGAGGAAGTGTCGAAGAAACGGAACAGCACCCGGTCCAGGAAATCATTGGCGACGCCCGGCAGGGCGGCCACCATCAGGGGGATGGAGTACACGAGCATGCGCCTGACCACCCCGCTGTCCCACACCAGTTTGAGCCGGACCATGTCCGGGATGAACAGCGCCAGGCACAGCACGCAACTGATGAAGATGGCAAACACCGGGTACGTGAAGTCCGGCCGGGCAGGATAGACAAAAAACAGCACCAGGTTGGCTCCCGTCTCGGTGAGAATCTTGACGGTTTTAAGGATGGCGAACTTCACGGCCTTGTGCTCCTGCCGCAGTTTGGCAAAGAGGATGGCCGTGATGCTGTCGCAGAACAGGATGCCCGCCACATACAGGATCAGCCGCTTGTACCCCTCATAGCCCAGCGCGGCCGATATGGGGCCGGAAAACGCCACCATACAGGCCAGGAAGGCCAGGTTGAGGCCGAAGACGGTGAGCAGTGCGCCCGAATACACCTTGCGCGGGTCCTCTCCTTCCTTGTTGGCAAAACGGAAGCAGCCCGTCTCCAGGCCCAGCACCAGCACCACCTGAAGGATGGCGATATAGGCCATGAACTCGGTGACTACGCCATACTGCACCTGCGTGAGCATGCGGGTGTAGATGGGCACGAAGAGGAAATTCAGAACGCGGGCCAGAATGGAACTGAATCCATAGATTGCGGTCTCGCCTGCAAGTTGTTTGAGCGGATTTTTTGCCATATCACTACAAAAATAACTATTTTTGCAGAAAAGTTCAGTTACTATGACAAAGAAGTTCCTATATTTCGCCATCGGCCTGGCCCTCATCGCAGGGTGCAAGAACCGGGTCAAGAACGCCCAGCCCCAGGACGAGGCCGTTCAGGAAGAGGAAATGACCGTGGAACCGGCCGATACCGCAGCCGCCCTCAAGGAAGCCCAGACCCTTCCCGAGGAGCCCGTCTTCGACATTGTCACCAACATGGGCACCATCCGCGTGAAACTGTACAAGGACACGCCCCGTCACCGCGACAACTTTGAGAAACTGGCTCTCTCCGGCTACTATGACAGCACGCTTTTCCACCGCGTCATCAACGGATTCATGATCCAGGGCGGAGACCCTTTCACCAAGGATACTGCCAAAGTGGCACAATATGGCGAGGGCGGTCCGGCCTATACCATCCCGGCCGAAATGCGGGACGGCGAGGGGAATCCCCTGCACCGGCACAAGAAAGGAGCGCTGGCCGCAGCACGGGTGGGAGACCTGGCCAATCCGTTCAAGGCCTCCTCGGGCTCGCAGTTCTACCTGGTCCAGAACCCCGACAACTGCATTCATCTGGACGGAGAATACAGCGTTTTCGGAGAAACGGTAGCCGGCCTCAACGTGATTGACAAAATCGCCGCCGTCGCCACCGACCGCCTGGACCGTCCCAAGGCCGACGTGCGCATCCTTTCCATCCGTCCCAACAAAGAACTCAACGAAATGGAGAAAAATAAAGAGTTTGGCACGGAATTCGCAGAAAAAACAGACGAATAGTTTTTTTAATAGGTTAAGTTTTTAGGTTAGAATGAAGAACGGTCCTTGCTGGGAAGCACGGACCGTTCTGATTGAAAACCACCTTTATACACACTATGGAAATCACACTGAAAAGACAGGAAGTTCCGGTGCTTCTTCTCACCGGATATCTCGGAAGCGGCAAGACAACCCTCCTGAACCGCATCCTCACCAACAAGAAAGGCATCAAGTTCGCCGTCATCGTGAATGACATCGGCGAAGTCAACATCGACGCCAGCCTCATCGAGAAGGGCGGCATCGTGGGCGGCACGGACGATTCGCTGGTCGCCCTCCAGAACGGCTGCATCTGCTGCACCCTGAAGATGGACCTGGTGGCCCAACTGGCCGAACTGACATCGGCCCGGAAGTTCGACTACATCGTCATCGAGGCCAGCGGCATCTGCGAGCCGGCACCCATCGCCCAGACCATCAGCACCATGCCGGCCCTGGCTCCGCAATACACCCAGGGCGCCCTGCCGTACGTGGACTGCATCGCCACGGTGGTGGATGCCTTGCGCATGAAGGACGAGTTTGAGGGCGGCGCCGCACTGGAAAAGGATGATATCGGCGAGGATGACCTGGAGCGCCTGGTCATCGAACAGATCGAGTTCTGCAACATCGTCCTGCTGAACAAGGCCGCCGAGGTAACGCCCGAAGAACTGGGCAAACTCAAAGGCATCGTGAAGAGCATCAACCCCGGTGCCAAGGTGCTGGAGTGCAACTACGGAGACATCGACCTGGACGAACTCATTTACACCGGGATGTTCAATTTTGACGAAGTGGCCACTTCGGCCGCCTGGATCGCCGCCATCGAAGGCGAGGATGACGAGGACGAAGAGGCCGAAGGCGAAGCCCTGGAATATGGCATCGACACCTATGTCTATACCCGCCGGCCGGCCCTGGACCTCAACAAATTCGACCACATGGTCGCCACCAAATGGCCCGGGAACATCATCCGCGCCAAAGGCCTCTGCTACTTCTCCAACGATATCGACAAGTGCTATCTCTTCGAGCAGGCCGGAAAGCAGAAGAGCATCCGCGACGCCGGCCTGTGGTTTGCGACCATGGAACCCGACGAACTGCAGGAAATGATGAACCGGGACCGCAAACTCCGCGCCGACTGGGACCCCGAGTACGGAGACCGGATGCAGAAGATCGTGTTCATCGGCCAGCACCTGGACAAACCCGCCCTTGAGAAACTGATGGACAGTTGCCTGGCCTGACGGTCATGGGCAAAGCATAGAATCTTTTTTTGCAAAAAGAAAAAAAGTTCCTATATTTGCAGTCCCGTTTTTGCGGGACTTAAGCTTGGAGAGATGCTCGAGTGGCTTAAGAGGCACGCCTGGAAAGCGTGTATACTCCAAAAGGGTATCCCGAGTTCGAATCTCGGTCTCTCCGCAAATCAAGGAATGGCATCGCAGCGCAGCTGCGGTGCTTTTTTGATGGCCAGCCCGTCGAAAACTTGTTTTCGTAAGGGGTGGGCAGCGAAAAAGCACAGAGGGAACGTAGTGACCGGATGCCATTCCCGATTTAAGCGGCCCCGCGGGAGCGCATCGAGATAGCGCAAGCGCAGCGCAGCGGAATCTCGGTCTCTCCGCAAAAAAGACAGCCAGCCGGCTGTCTTTTTTTTGTGGAGAGACTTGTGGTCCACGTTACCCCCTCCCTAAATCCCTCCCCTCGGGGGAGGGACTATTTTGGGCGCATTAATATAAAAAGCCGAACAACCAAAGGGGAATCTTATTTCCTCGGCCGAATTCTACGCCGTCAATGGCCAGAAAACTGTTTTCTATATCCTTGATTTGTTCAAAGCTCTTTCCGGGGCCACCAACTTCGAACAAATACTTTTCGTCCACCAGAAAATCTCCCTTTGCGGGATAATACACGTTGTATACTCTGCTCAACTGGTTATAGAAGAAGGATTCTCTTATGGTTCCAATCTCCGGATTGCCGGACAGGGCATACATGAGATTGGAATTATCCAGGAAGACTTTGTCCGGGGAGGATATTTTTTTCACGGATTTGGGTTTGGTCTTGAGTTGGCCGATAAGGGCAGCCCGCTCAAGAAGGTCCATAAGCTTAAGCCCCTGCTCCCGATTGGTCTCCAACTGATTATAAATCTCTTCCATATTGGGGATAAAAGGGACCTGGGCTGCTATGATATAGAGCAACTTCTTAAGTTTCTGTATAGTAGCATACTCCACTTCGGTAACAGCCGGGATGTCCTGCTCAATCACCTGGCGGCAGACCTCGGCCAGGCGGTCGTTGAATCCTTCCGGATCTTCCTTATAGAAGGGGTAATAGCCGTGCTTGAGGTAATCGTTGAAGTAGTTCAGGACATGGATTTTGTTGGTGATTTCCGTAGCTATTTCCACGTGACGGGTTAGGATATCCTCCAAACTGACCTTTTCCCATGACATGATGCCTTCAAAGGCAAGGTACTCGCGGAAAGACATTCCATGGACCGTGTTCATGGAAGTTCTTCTGGAGAGATCCACATTGCCCTCGCCAATCTGAAGCATAGAACTTCCCGTAAATACGACATTCATCGTAGGATAGTTGTCATAGATATTCTTGATCCCCCACTCCCAATTCTTGTATTTATGCACTTCGTCCAGGAAGAGATGGGTACCACCGTGGATATAGTGGTACTCAACCAGGTCGTCCAGGCTGTTTCCGTTGAACCAGATATGGTCCAGCGAAGCATAAAGGATCTTGTTGTCATCGGTGAACGACTCCTTGATATGCTGCTTGAGGAGCGTGGATTTTCCCACGCCCTTCGGGCCTTTGATGCCGATTATCCTGGGCTTCCAGTTGATGTGGTCATATATCTCCCGTTTGAAGTCAAGGCTGACTTGCGACACCAGTCTGTGCGAGTTTCTGTAAAGTACGTCCGGATTCAGTTCCATAACTCAGTTCGTTTAATCACCGCAAATATACAAAACAATCTTGAAAGATTGAATTTTTAAAGAAAAACAACCTTGGAAGATTGAATTGGCGAGTATTTAATCTTGTTTCGCTTGACTCTTTAAGCAGGGCTACGGCTCTATGGGAGCGCCCACAAAGGAGTTCGAGAAGCTGGTGCTGTAAAACAAAAACGCTCACCGAAGTGAGCGCTTTCTAAGGTGATGAGATCAATGCACGGTTATTCTGTGACGGGACGTCTTCCATATATGGCTACAAGTTGGGCTTGGTCCTTATTGTATGAGTCAAGCAGTTCTCTGATTTCAGTCTTCCTTCCAATAATTTTGGCCATGGCGGTTTTATTTTTCCACAGATGCAATAAAATAGATTCATTTGGACAAATAAACGCGTTTTTCGCCAAAATTGTTTGATATCCGTCCAAATAGCGCTATTTTACCCTTTATTTAGACAAATAAAAGCCGGCTTTGCAAGACGGTGTCCGGATCTGCACCTTCCATCAGCATAACAGTCCACTTCTCTGCATTGGATTTTGCTTGAGAGCGTGCCCTTTTCCTCAAACCTAAACACCAAGAGGAAAATTGGAACGTCATCGAAAGCTACCACCACCCAATAAGACCCTGTAAAGGGTCCGTTGGCGGCAGCGCCTATGCCTGTTCTCGTGATATTTTCCCCCTCCATTGTTAGATTTTTGAAAACAGGCTCTCTTATAGGCGAAACAGGTCGAAAGACAAACTACAACATAACAACAATAATTTAAAAACAAAAAGTATCATGAAACACATCAATTCCATTCTTCCGCTTGCAGCCATTGCTGCTTTTGCTATTGCTTCTTGCAACAAACTTGACACTCCCGCTTATGAGCCGGTTGTCTACACGCTCCAGAACGCCAAGATCAATCTCGGCGCAACGAGAAGCCAGGGACCTATCGGGTGCGTAGAACTGCATGATGACGGCACCTACATCGCTGAAGTTTTCGCAGATTATGAAGGCCTGGACAAGTACGTTCAGATTCCTTTCGAGCGGATTCTCGTCGGCGTCAAGGACTCGAAGCCCGTCAATTACATTACCGGTACTTATACCGCTACGGGAGAATCTTATTCTCTCTCCGGATTGGGTACTCTTTCCTTTGACAATGACATGATGTTCGCCAACTACACCTATCAGGGTGTCTCCTACAGGGACCGGACAGGTCTGACTCCTGCAGAAAGGCTTCCGGACTTCAAGCCCGCCGCTGGCAAATGGACGCCGGTGAAAACGGATGTGAAGGTAACAAACAATATGGATAACACGGAATTTGTCAATTCGTACAATTCCCTTGATTTTGAAAGTATCAGCGCCGATGTGGCCGCCTCCTGCGCACCTGAGCTCTCTGCACATCTCGATGTTTTCAAGGGCTATCGTATCAAAGATATCAGTGTATCGTCGATGAACTCCTTTATTGTAACCTACACTAATGGAAAGGTACTCGGCGGATACTGGAATTTCGACAACAAGAACGTTAACTTAGACGGTACGTTTTACGATAAAGATCGTAAACTCGAAGTTTGGCTCTCCCCTATGATTAATGGAGATAATGCCACTATTGGGATTACTATCGAGATTAAAGACAAACAGAACGAGACCCTGTATAAACTCACTGCTCAAGTTGAAATGAAATAAACATACATAAAAATTGTTCTTTCAGGAATCGGATAAGGCATGGTGCTTTGTCCGATTCATTTGTTTGTTGTATAAGAATCCATATATTATTGTTTATCCATCGAAATAATCGTATTTTTGCAAAAGACAGTTTTTTATAGAACGAAGAAACAACCAAGGGTTTCATGCTTTACGATGTTTTTATCAGTTACTCTAGAAAGGATTCAGAGACCGCAAATAAGATTTATACGACGCTGACTTCTGCGGGGTTGTCATGTTTCATTGATCTGGAAGGAATCTCCGGAGGAGCTGATTTCCCCTCTGCGCTTGCGCAGGCTATCATGGATTCCAAGCTCATGCTTTTGGTCGCCAGCAAGAACTTCTATGCATCTGAATATGCTATGAAAGAAGTCACCTTCGCCGTCAACAACAAAGGAAGTCACTTTATTCTGCCCCTTTTTATTGATGATGCCGAGTTCCCGAAGAATCTGGAGTTTATTTTAAGCAATATCAACTGGCGTGAGCTGTCCCGTTCGTATAGGATAGAAAGAGAACTCCTTGAGGACGTTCAAGAAAAGCTGGCTGATCCGAAAGCCGGAGAGACGCTCCTTCAGCAAAGGAAGCGTAAAACCAAGATAACGAATGGAATCATCATCGGAAGTCTTGCTGCAGCTATTATCCTACTAATGATTCTCATGATTCCCGACAGCTTGGAAAACAAGAAACGGGAACAGGCTTATGAAAAGGCTCTTGCGGCAAGTACTAAAAGTGCACAGAAAATCCGCCAGGCCCAGATATTTCTTGAAAGAATTGACTCTCTAAAAAAAGACGTGGAGAACAGAGAAGACACCTTCTATGAGGAAATCGCTCTTATGGATGAAGCCGACGAGTGTGTTTCCGTGGCAGATTCCATCTTACATGTTTATGCTGCCCAGCCCACGTATTCGTACCTTTTCAACGGGCAAACGGCTGCTTCTGCCGGTATTGCCAAACAACTGACATCTAAAAGAGATTCCATGGCGTCCTCATGGAGGGATGTCGCATTATCTTGTTATGAGTTATATCAAGATACAGGTGATTCTCTCGACCTTGTCATCGCTCAGGAATATGTTAAAAAAGCAGTACATCTGAACCCTGCCGATTCAGATTTGAGATCCATTCAGGATAATCTTTCAGTTCTATGAAAAAAATAATCATACTATTTGCTTGTCTTCTGGTCGTTATTCCTTCCTTAGCCTATAATCCGAATTTTGAAAGGAAATACAATGACGCCCTGGCAAAATATGAACAGGGGCAGTATGACAGCGCGAAAAAAGTAATAAGCGGCGCTCTTAAGACCCTGCCTAATCTCTCAACTGAACAGAAAGACAAAGGAGACAGATTACTGGCGCTGTGCAATCAAAAAATCGCCAACCAGAACCGCTTGAATCTCTCGACAAAGGAGGTAACTTTGACGTATGCCAGTCATCTTGACAGCGTGGGTGTAGATGCGGGGAAACCGCAGTTATTGTCTTCATCTTCTTCTGCTCCGGGATGGTGTATAGTTGATGGGATCAGGGATGGTTTTTTGTATTTTCACACGGAGTTTAATGAGAAGAAGATTCCTCGCGAGGCTGATATCACCGTAAAAATGGGGAAAATCAGGCCCCAGAAGGTGCATATTGTCCAGGAGGCTCGTCCGGAAACCACCAAGAAGGTCGTGATTCGAACTTCTCCTGACAGGGCATGGATTTCCGTAGATGGAGAAGAGGCCTATGTCGGTACTTGGGAAGGGACTCTTGCTTCAGGGGCCCACCGCGTTCACATTGAAAAAGGATCTTATGCGGCAAGGGATACGGTTATCACCGTTTTAGATGATATGCATCGGGAAGATACGCTCGCGTATCGGATACATCTTTCTCCCAATTTCGCCAAATTAGATTTGCACATTATGCCTGAGCCTGGTTTTTCCATCGATTCGGGCGCAATTCTTAAGGTAAACGGAGTCACTATTTCAGACACTTCATTCACTTATGATGATGAACGCGATGAACCACGTTATCTGACACGATATCCCGACGGGACTATTCCCGTCCACGCTGGGACGGTTGACATCGAAGTGATTGCTGAACATTTTACTCCCTTTAAAAAACAGATTCGCCTGGTACGGGCCGAAACGTATAAGGACTCCGTCCGTCTATCACCGATAACCGGCTTCCTGACATTGGGAGATGGAGGAAATGCCGCTCAAGCCCGCGTTATATTTGATGGAAAAGATATTGGCGCCATTGAAGACATCGTTGCTTTCAGGACATTGGTTGGTTCCCATAAAATAACAGTGAAAAAAGAGGGCTATCAAAGTTCAGAGGTGTTCTATCCTGTCACGATTACAGAGGATAACAGTTCTTTCGTGACCGTGTCAATGGACCGATGCGTTTCCTATGTGTTTAAATCAACACCATCCGGTGCTCAAGTTTTCATTGATGGAGAATTTGTAGGAGTGACGCCGACGCCGGCTCATGTCTTGCAGGAATTTGAGCAAAAGCACACTTTCAATGTTGAGTATAAAAAGAGAGGCTTTCTTCCTGTTTCGAGGAAGATTCAACCGAACTACATCCTGAAAGAGGCCGTGGATAGCGTCCATCTTTTAGAAGCATCTCCTTTCTTCCTCGAGGCAGATGAAGACAAATTAACAGTAAGTATTGAAGATAAAGAAAAAAAGGCTGTCTATTATGAGAAGACGGAGTTGCCTGCAGAAATCGTTCTGCCCATCAGCGCTACTCCGTACAAAATTACTGCTTGGCGGCGGGGGAAAAAATCTCCCGCCTATCGTGGAACACTTAAATTTGACAACCCTGAGAAGAATCACCGAAAGATAAAAGCATGGCCTAAGAACAATCTTCTAGTCATATCAGGCGAATATTCTTTTCTTCCTTATAAGCTTTCACTCGTGGATTCTCCGGAAGAGGCTCGTTTTGCGAGAGTAAATCTTTGTTCTTTTAGATTACTTCCCGGACTCTCGACAACGGCTGTACGCGGCCTCGCTTTTTTCAACTCTACTTTTGAGCATTTTGCCCCTGCTATTAGTTTCGCTTTTATTAATGGTGATTTTCGTTTAGGCGGCAGCATCTCTGACTATGTGGATGTTAATTCCCTCATCTCGTATGCCTGGTATCCGCCAATCTTCGCCTGGAATTTCTTGAAAGATGCTTTTGTGATTCCTAATCTGGCCGGACACGATGTCTTTATTGGATTTGAAGTCACGCCACGCATCCCAATCGCAAATATAACGTTAAAAGCCGGATATCAAATGTTTCCAGGGATGGAACAATATGTTCCTTCGGCAAGTAATTCTACTTATGAAGGGAAGAAAAACGATTATACTATTCAAGCTTTCCCAATTAATAATCAGTTTGTTGTTTCTATCACAGTTGCTTTGACTTTTTCGACAAAAAACAAAGGGAACAATATATGGAGACTTTTCTAATGAGATTATGACCTTTGAAGAAATCATCCAACGTCTCCGGGAAAAGGACAACCGGGTAACCCATTGCTTCTTCTTTTGGGATGGGCCTACTTTGCAACATATCGAGGAGATTCGCCGTACCAACCCACAGAAGGCCGCCCAACTACCAAAGCCAGTTTGTAACACTTGCCGGCCCGGACTGCTGAAAGTTCTTCACTCCCTTTACGGCAGTAACCATTTCGACTATGACGAAATGGTTACTGACTTCTATTTTTATCTAATCAAGGATGATAAGTTGGCTTCTATCAAGAACCCTAATGCTTTGATGGGATGGATTGTCCAGGCGGCCTATTATTTTTTCCTCCATGAAAAGATTAAACAAGACCGCGTGTTAGAAAACACGCCCATTGATTCTCTTAATGATGTCAAGGAGGATATTGAAGCAGACGAATCTGCCTCTCGAATGCGCGAATACGTGCAAAGCGTGCTGGCTGCCATGCCAAATCGGACCTATGCCAAGATTCTTGATGAGGTTACCTTGGAGGTTGGGCAGTACAAGGGAAAGGAAAAGGCTGACAAGATGCGACAACTGGCCGAGCGGCTCTGTATCCCTGTTGACAACCTGTATGTAAAAATATCATTGGCGAAGAAGCAGTTCAAGGAAACCGCCAAAAGAATAGAGATGAATTAGTTATGAGTAAGCAACCTACTATCATTCCTCAGGAAGTCCTGGACCGTTATGTAAATGGTACTGCTTCCCTTGAAGAGATTTCCGCTGTATCCCTGGCGATGAGCAAAGATGACAATCTTAAGAGCCTCGTATCCATTCTGGAAGATCTTCACAAGAACGGCGTACTTAGCCAGGACGGCGGCGAGATACCCATGGCCAGTATGGCGGCCATGTCTGAAGGGAACCTATGCGATGTTCTTTGCGAACAATATATCTTACGAGATTACCTCAAAGATGTGCATGAAGATGACGATTATCTGGCAGAGGCCTTAAACAACTGCTGGCTAAAGGAATCCGGCACCCCGCTCCACAACATGGGGCGCTTATTGGAGCATCATGGCATGAGTGTATCGCGCCGGTATGACAATACGCTGGAAGACCTGGCTCAATTTCTCGAAGACCACAAGAAATTGATTGCGGTGGTGGATTATGGTCAACTTTGGAATAAGGAGTCGGACGGTATTTTCCATGCAGTAGTATGCTTGAATATTGTGGATGGTGTGCTACGGATTTTTGACCCGGCTGCTGAAGGATGTGGAAACTACACGGTGGAGGAATTCATAAAGGCTTGGAATTACTCCAAGAACTACCTTGTGATTGCTTCGGCCGGGACGATGGATTACGTCCCTCATCCCATTGATGTTTCTGATGTCGAACTGGATGATCAACTTCTTGAACTTACAGAAGCCATTGCCGAAAACGCCCATGAAGTGTGGGCACAGGCGCGCAAATCCGAAGGGTGGACCTTTGGCCCCAATCGAGACGATGCAATGCGCCAGCACCCTGATATGATTCCTTATTCCGAACTCACTGAAGGAGAAAAATACTATGACCGGGCGATGGCTTTGAACACTATCCGTCTTGTCAAAAAACTAGGATTCAACATCTCCCGAAAAAATACAGCTTACTGCTCTCACTGTGGTGAGTTTGTATCCGATGCTATGAAATTCTGTCCCAACTGCGGGCAGAAGTTGGAAAAAGATTAGGACCGCTTGTATTTATAAATGTTTTGATGACCATGGTTTTTCGAAGCCGTGGTCATTTTTTTTTGCGCACGGGGTGTTAGAAAACCGAGGTATAATGTCTCTTATAGACGAAAAAGAAAAAACAAACCAATTAAAAATAATCATCATGGAAACAAGTAACACTCTTCAAAGCAACGGTCAGAAGACCATTATCGTCACTCAAGGTTTTTCCCAGAAGAACGGCATCGGAATCGCTGGATTCGTCATGTCCATCACCGGTATGATTCTTTGTTGGGTCCCTATTATCAGATGGCTCCTTTTAGTTCCCGCCTTTCTCCTGTCCTTCATCGGCCTTTTCAAGAGCCCTCGTGCGCTTGCCGTAATAGGAACTATCATTAGTGCGCTGATCATCCTTATGATTATGATTATCAAGATCTCATTTTTCAGTGACATTCTGTCTTTGCCCAGTGCTTTTTAACATAAACTATAAAAAAGGTATCATCATGAAACACATCAGGACTATCTTCGGGCTTATTTTGCTCCTCGCATCCTGCAGTTCTACCGAATCAGTAAAAAATCCCGCAAAAGAGGGGGAAATTCCCGAAACCTACGAAATCGCCTTTGAAAAAGCATTTGGCCCCCAGGTCTCTATATCCCCTGATACACTCGCTTTGGGATACTACTGGGGAATGACAAAAACCCAAACTAATGCTCATGTAAAAAACCTTGCTCAGAGTAATAAGGTTCATTACAAGAAATACAAAGGGTATACGTACACAATGCCACTTACTCACTTTGAGGATTCAGGTAACAAGACAGATGACTATACATTCCGTGTCACCACAAAGCATTATAATGACACTCTTCAGGAGTTGCATCTATGGCTTAAGGGCACCGACAATAACCGCGATGGCTCAGAGTGGACAACACAGAACCGCGATCTGACAATGATTGACCTTTATACTGAGTTTAGACCCATCTTCGAGGCAAAGGGATTCCTCTGTAAGGAGATTGACCCGGAAGAAACGCTTACAACTGACCCACAACATGGCATTCCGGCAGCACGCTGGAAAGGAACAGAATATAGGTTCGTTAAGGGCAATACTCTAATTCGACTTTGGAGAGGAGAAAAATGGTGGGAGGATTACTGCATTTCTTATTACGATATGTCTGTTGTATATAAGGAGCATCAAGATATCGCTGCAAAAGAAGCTGCTGCAGCAAAAAAGGCAGCAGAAGAAAACGCTACAAGGGAAGAAAAGAAGAAAGACTTTCTAAACAACTTCTGATACTCGCCGATGAACAAAAACCTTCCAGTATCCTTGAAACTACAACTAATTAGTGGCTCACATCTTCGGGGTGCGAGCCATTTCTTTACAAAACATGATAGGGCATCCTGTTAGGTTTTGCCTCTTGAGTGCTCTTATAGTCGAATACGGAAACAACTTAAAACACATATTATCATGAAAACCATTTATTCTTTCCTTTGTAACGCAGTTAGTCGTTCACTCCTTGTCATCGCTATTATCATGGCTGTTTCTGCCACCAATGTCTTTGGACAGCAGACCATCTCTCTGGATCTGGCTATCCAGGCAACAAACAGAATCCCTTCGACTAAAATCAAGAAAGGTGAAAATCTTGTAATTACCTCCGTATCTTGTGACACGAGAAGCCAAAAGGGTTTCAACTATGTTCTGCAAGCAAGAACCGAAGACGGAAAGGACGTGACAATTGATCTGGCAAAAGTCCGAGAAATGCCAATTATCCATGATGCTGTTTCGAAGGATTCGTACTGGCAATATCGCACTATTCAGCACACTCTTCCTAGTTTGTCCTCAATGACTAATGCTTACGCTCTCCGCAATAAAGCGGAAACCAACGCTAATTCTTACATCAAAACACTGAGAGACAATGGCTTAATTCTCGAAGATCCTTATTTAACATCTTATCTTAACTCTCTTCTCGTGAAGATTAATCCCTCCCAACGCCTGGACTTCTTCAAATATAATTTTAGGGTTGTGGTTGTAAAGGATGATGAACCAAATGCTGGCATATACCCCAATGGTGCTCTACTGATAAATACAGGCATGCTGGCAAGAATTCATACTGAAGATGAACTTGTCGCACTCCTCTGCCATGAAGCCAACCATTTCATTTGCAATCACTTCTTGGACAATATGTCCAAGATGCAGAAAAGAGAAAGTGCAGGTGCAATCAGTAGTGCACTACTTGGTGCCGCCGCAGGAATAATGACCGGTTCGGTCTCCGTCGGATTGAGAGCTACCTCTTTGGCCCTCGACGTGAGTGACGATTTGAATAAACTTATCTCGTCGATGGGATTAGCCTTCAACCAGAACCAAGAGAAAGAATGTGACCAGGCTGCCGTAGACCTTCTCCCGATACTTGGTTATGATGTAAATGGAATGGCCACCTGTATTCAACGCATTGGCAACTATTATATGGAGGAAGGAGATCTCGCAGCATATTACCGGTCTGGAAATCATCCTAAAATTGAAGATCGTATTGCTGCTACCGGTGTCCCCTACGACAAGCGTGACATTGAGTTTGAGAAAAAAATGGCTCCTTGCGTCACTTATATTGCTCAGTTAATGTATACCAGAGGACGTTATTCGCAAGCTCTGCAGTATGTTAATCAAAACATAAATAATGGAGTTGGTCGTGGGATTGACTATTATATCAAAGGAGAGTGCATGCTTGCTGCCTACGATTCGGAGGAGACTAATATGGAAGCGAAAAAATCACTTCTAAAAGCAAAAGAGACCTATAAGGACGGCCTTCCGACTCTCAAAGCACTTATTATCACAGATCTTAGATTAGGTGATAAAGAAGAGGCGGCCAATTGGCTCAATGAATTCATCGAACTAACGAAAGACAATGAAGAAGAAAGAATCTGGGCTCAGAATATGCTCATGAACCTATAGTTATTGATATAGATAGTGTAAAGAAGCAGGTTGGACCAAGTGACATGAACCCCGAAAGTTTTTTGTCTAACTTTCGGGGTTCATGTCACTATTGAGTCCTCCTTGTGTTATCAGCAAGTCTTTCTACCGGGGCAGTTGGGCGCCGTAATTGGGAACGACCCCGAAGAGGTCCTTGGCCTTCTCCCAAGGATATTTGTTGCAGTACATGCTGGGGCGGACAATCTCGCTGCCCTGCTGGTTCAGGCCGAAAGCCCGGTTCACCTGATTGGCGGCGGAATTGGCGTTGTAACTCTGGGAAGTCATGATCTTCAGGGAAAGGAAGCCTTCCAGATAAGACTTGTCGATGGCGTTGACAAAGGCATCGTTCCCTTCGGGCATCTCCACGTTTCCTTCGTATTTGGGGCCGATCTGCTCGGCCTCTTCGATACGGGCGGCCGGAACGGAGATGGACGCGGCGCCCATGGAGGCAATTTCCAGGTCGCGTTTGTTGGCAAAGAAGTAGTTGTCGTACAGGTTGCTCACCTTGGCGGCCTCCATGGCCTTGTTGGATTCATAGTACACACGCTCCACACCGCAGTTGCTGTTGCAGCCGAAGATGTTGTTGTGTACGTCGATGGTGCGGATGCCGTTCATGAAACGGAAGCCCTGCCCCATATCTTCGAAAGCCTTGGTGCGGGTCCAGGTGAACAGGACGGTATTGTGGTGGAATTCCAGGGAGACTTTGTCGATATCGGCATCCCTCGTACTGCCCCTGACCTGGCAGGACGCATAGCGGCAGGCGATGAAAATATTGTTGCAGATTTCCATGTGGCCCTTGCCCATCATGGCGGCGATCCCGTAGTCGCGGCAGTTCACGAAGATGCAGTTGGAGACGCGGACATTCCCTTCCACATCCATGTGGAGGGCATATTCATCTCCGTTGGCATAACCCACCTTGGCGCAGTTGGGAGCGGCGTCCGGCTCAATGAAACGGCCGGTGAGAACTCCTTCATTGGGGGTGCCGGTAACCTCGTTGGAGACATCGGCCGCGCAGTACAGGTTGTTCTCCCCGAAGTCGAAGACAAGACCGTCCACCACCACCGTTCCCTCCGGCCCGGTGTAGCCGTACGGCCTTCTGGCATTGATGTTAAAAAGGGGCGTGGTGAAACGCTGGGTGGTGGGCTGGATTTTGGTCACATGCTTTATCACATCCCGCTCGGTGAAATCGGTGGACCATCCGCCGTAGATGCTGATGAACTTGCCCCGGTCGTTGGCGGCGTTGCCAAACCGGCCGCACTCCAGATAACCCCGGTCCATATTGCCCAGGTAATTACCCTCGGCCACCTGGATGATATCATTGTCCTGGGCCGTGTCAATCGCTTTCTGCAGGTCTTTCATGGCGGTGGAAGGCGTCAGGCCGTCGGAGCGGGCCGATCCTGTGGAAGCGCTGACATAGAATGTCCTGCCTGCGGCAGACGCAGCGGCGGCTGGAGCGGCTGCGGGCTTGGTCTCATCTCCGGCAATAGCCTCTTTGGCTTTGTTCGCCAGACTTTTCAGATTAAACTGAGCGTGGGCAACGGTAGCCGATGCAAGAAGAAACATCGCGGCTACAAGGAGTTTATTCTGTTTCATAAGGCGAATAATTAGGTTGACACTGCTATTTGCGGCTATTCCAAGCCCCGGGCGCGCATGAGCGCGGAGGGGTCGGGGTCGGCGCCGCGGAACTGCCTGTACAGCACCATGGGCTCTTCGGAACCGCCTTTTTCCAGGAAGGTGGCGCGGAAAGCAGCGGCCGTCTCCTTGTTGAAGACGCCGTCGGCCTTGAATTTCTCCCAGGCATCCACGGCCAGCACCTCGCTCCAGAGATAACTGTAGTAGCCGGCGCTGTAGCCGCTGTTGAAGATGTGGTTGAAGTAAGTGGTGCGGTAACGCGGGATTATCTCGTCAATAAGGCCCATCTCGGCGCAGACCTTCTGCTCGAAGGCGCGGATGTCCTCGGGGCCGTTGAAGGCGGCCAGGTCGGCCGACGACAACTCATGCCAGCGCATATCCAGGATGGAAGCGGCGCAAAGTTCTCCCGTGGTGAAGCCCTGGTTGAATTTGAGGGCCTTCTGAATCTTTTCCACCATCTCGGCAGGGATGGGCTCCCCGGTACGGTAGTCGTTGGCATAGGCCGACAGAATCTCCGGCACAAAGGCGAAGTTCTCGTTGAACTGGGAGAACATCTCCACGAAATCACGGGCCACGGAAGTGCCGGAAACGCTCTTGTAGTGGCACTTGGTCAGGAAACCGTGCAAGGCGTGGCCAAACTCGTGGAAAGCCGTCTGCACATTGTCGATGGTGAGAAGGCTGGGAACGGCATCCGTCGGATCGGTGCCGGGAGCCGGGAAGTTGCACACATTCACGATGACCGGACGAACGTCGGTTCCACCTTCCACGTACTGGTCGCGGAAATTGTTCATCCAGGCGCCGCCCCGCTTGGTGGGACGCACGTAATAGTCACGATAGAAAATGCCGATCAGGCTGCCGTCCGGTTCGGAGAGTTTGTAGGCATTCACCGTAGGATTGTACACTTCCACCTCGGGAGCGGGGTCGATGCAGATTCCATAGATACGCTCTGCGGCGGTGAAGACGCCCTTCAGGACACTGTCGGCCTGGAAGTAGGGCTTGGTCTGGGACTCGTCCAGGGCATATTTCTGCGCACGGACCTTCTCGGCATAATAACTCCAGTCCCAGGCCTCGATCTTGTGGCCGGCGAGTTTTTCCATATCGGCCCTTTCCTCACGCGCCTTGCGCATGGCGGCGTCCATGATGGGCTGCAGGAAGTTGTCCACGGTGGCGGGGTCAGAGGCCATCTTGTTGGACAGTTGGAAGGCGGCGAAATTGGGATAGCCCAGCAACTGGGCCATCTCTGCGCGGAGTTTCAGGATTTCCAGGACGATGGCGTTGTTG
>Ga0247610_10003225_pt1 | contig 18074 bp, 15 predicted proteins | sample 174DNAGHGhighgp2_FD_193483 | JGI IMG/M metagenome (GOLD analysis project Ga0247610, IMG submission 193483) | Sheep rumen microbial communities from Palmerston North, Manawatu-Wanganui, New Zealand - 1742 DNA GHGhigh gp2 | ecosystem: Host-associated > Mammals > Digestive system > Stomach > Rumen... | reverse complement strand
CATGAGTTCCTGCCTATCGCTCGTGCTATCGTAGGTCTGCAGAACCTGAAGATCATCAGCTTCGGTCCTCGTCCTAACAACTTCCTGGCTTGTAACGCTCCCATCCGTGCTCTGTATGACCTCGACGTTGAGATCGAGGAGAACTCAGAGCTCGACCTGCTCGAGGCCTTCCAGAAGCATCAGGGCGATCCTCGTATCGACGATGTGGTGAAGGATATGGCTGCTGAGCTCGGCACAGGTAACAAGATTCCTTCAGTGCTGCCTAAGCTCGCTCAGTACGAGTTGACACTGACTGACTGGATTGAGGCTCACAAGGGTTCTCGTCAGTTCGTGGCTATGGCCAACAAGTGCTGGCCTGCATTCCAGACGATGTTCGGCTTCGTACCTTGCTATGTGAACAGCCGTCTGACAGGTCGTGGTATTCCTGTAGCTTGTGAGGTTGATATCTATGGCGCTCTATCTGAGTACATCGGAACCTGCATCACTGAGGATGCCGTTACCCTGCTCGACATCAACAACAGCGTTCCTACCGATATGTTCGAGGAGAGCATCAAGGGCAAGAAGTTTGCTTGTGACACCTACACAGAGAAGGAGATCTTCATGGGCTTCCACTGTGGTAACACCGCTTCTTCTAAGGTTTGCAACTGCCAGATGTGCTTCCAGCGCATTATGGCTCGCGCTCTGCCTGTTGAGGTAACGAATGGTACTCTCGAGGGCGACCTGAAGCCAGGCTTGGCTACAGTTTATCGTCTGCAGTCTACAGCTGACACCAAGCTGCGCGCTTACATCGCTCAGGGCGAGATTATTCCTGTGGCTACACGCTCATTCGGTTCTATCGGTATCTTCGGTATCAAGAACATGAGCCGCTTCTATCGTCACGTCCTCATCGAGAAGCACTATCCGCATCACGCAGCCGTGATGTTCGAGCACGCTGGTAAGTATCTGTGGGAGGTGCTGAAGTACATGGGTATCCCCGTTGAGGAGATCGACTACAACTTCCCGAAGGGTAACTTCTATCCAACAGAGAATCCTTTCGCATAAGGTTTTACTACGTCTAAACGGTCCGTTTAGTCCCGCTAAACGGGCCGTTTACTACTACTAAAAGTATAATATCAACTTAACAAAATAAATGCTTATGAACAAAATTTTACGCTATTCGTTTGTAGCCTTGATGGCTATGATGTTCGCTCCTTCATTTGCAGAGGATATCATATGGCAAGAGGACTTTTCGTCTTATAAAGCTGATGATGTTCCTACAGGTGGTACATACTCTTATGCGTGTGCTAATGGAGGTGGTACTACAAAAATCTATGAAGCAGCTTTAGCAACAGGAACGTCGCCAGAGCTTTTGGTTGCTAAAAAGGGCGGTTCATTTACTGCTGTGGTACCTCTTGGAGGAAAAAGTGGTTCTATGTCTATAACTTACAAGACGAACAGAAGCGAACTAACTTTAGCTGTTACTGGCGGAACATTAGGAGAAAAGGTTCGTACAGGAAATGCAGATAGCTATACTATCGATGTGCCTTCTGGGACTGAGAGTCTTACAATAGTAATCAGTATGCCAGAATCTGTAAATAGTAATGCCCGCCTGGACGATATCAAGCTCTATCAAGGTACAGCAAAGAAACCTGCTGGTATTTCTTGGGGTACATCAGCTAGAACAGTGACTATTGGTGAAGAAAACACTTTCCCAACTCTCAGCAATGATAATCAACTGACTGTTACATATAGTAGTTCAGATACAAACGTTGCCACCATTGCTTCTGATGGTACTATTACTCTTGTAGCAGAAGGCGAAACAGTCATTAAGGCTGAGACAGCTGAAACAGCAGAGTTCGAGGCAGGTAAAGCAGAATATACACTGACAGTTAAAGCAGCGGCTTCTGGAGAAACTACAGAGATCAATGTCGCTAAGGCGCTTGAGATTATCGCTGCTCTTGATAATGGAAAGACCACTGCTGAGACTTATCAGATTAAGGGTATTGTAGCTGTCGTCGAAGAAATCTCATTAGACTATGGTAACGCAACTTTCGATATCGTTGACAATAGTGGCGATGCTGCTGTCCTGAAAGTTTTCCGTGCAAAGGATGCTGAAGGTCAGAAGATTACGGACGCTGCGTTTGTAAAGGTTGGCGATGTGGTTGTCGTAGAAGGCAAACTTCAGAAGTATGTTAAGAATGATGTGATTACTCCTGAGGTTGCCCAGAATGGTAAGATTCTCTCGGTTAATGGTGCAGCTGGTATCAATGATCTGAAAGCTGATAAGGCCGATGGTGCTCTTTACAACCTCTCAGGTCAGCGTGTTGACGCTAACTACAAGGGTGTGGTGATTCAGAATGGTAAGAAGTTTGTGGTGAAGTAATCGCACTTCTCCCCTACTCTATCAGAGAATAAAAAAGCTCCGCCTTGCAACATCGATGTGCAAGGCGGAGTCTTTTTACCCGTTCTTTTTAAAGACTGTAACTTCCTGTAGAGTTTGCTTCAACCCAGGCAACATCATCAAGCAGCTCGATTATCGAAACCAACTTTAAGACATCATAGGAATTGCTGAGCTTGCAATCGAAAACATACATCCCGCTTTTCTCAAGCAAATCGTAATTCTTATTGGGAGTCAGATAATCCTTATATTTCTCAGCAACGGTAGCGATATCCTTGCTGTCTTTCATCTTGATAGTGATTTGTGGCAGGATAAAAATAGGATGAGTCAAAGGATTAGCACTTTCTGAGGTTTGATAGCTGTTGGAGACATAGAAATATTGCGGACCCTCGAAGTACATCTTTGTTGAAACAAGATAAGCACCGTCTCCTATCTCATGAATCTCTGTCACGTAAGCATTGCTGAATTTCATCATTGTCTTCAGCGCCTTTACGCCTTCCTCGCTCGTAGGCTTGACATAAAGTACAAACGGTGATGTGGTGTTAGGGATGAATTGTCCTTGCGTCACATCGGCATAGGGATATTCTTTGAAGGCGACGACGTCAACCACTTCTGTAATGGATTCACTCTTTGATGGTGCATCGCAACTCGTTGCAGCGAGTCCTATCGATAGCAGCGAGGCGAAGATCAAGAATCGACTTACGTTCTTTTTCATGTCTTTGGCAGTTTGGTTCTTTACTTGATAATACAAAGGTAGTACAAATCTTGTATGAAATGCGAAAGCGTTATGTTTTATTAACAAGCAAATCGTGTAAAAGCGGAAAAACGGCGTAATCATTTTGTCAGTTCGGAAATTCTTTGTAACTTTGCAAATGAATTTGCGAAAACAGGCTGCACCTCAGCAAAGAATACATTCTCTGCATTCGGTTTGCTCTGTTTTTGTCGCTCAAATCAACAGACAGAAAGATGGCAAAGAAAGACGGTGAACTCACCCCGATGATGAAACAGTTCTTCGACTTGAAGGCGAAGCACCCTGATGCAGTATTGCTGTTCAGGTGTGGCGACTTCTATGAGACGTATTGCGAGGATGCCGTAACAGCCGCGAAGATTCTGGGTATCACACTCACCCATCGTAACAACGGCTATAACAAGGGCGACGAGATGGCGGGTTTCCCTCATCACGCCCTCGACACCTATCTGCCCAAACTGGTGCGTGCAGGCAAGCGTGTGGCCATCTGCGATCAGTTGGAAGACCCCAAGCTCACGAAGAAACTGGTGAAGCGAGGCATCACTGAGTTGGTGACGCCAGGTGTGGCTCTGAGCGACAATGTGCTGAACTATAAGGAGAACAACTTCCTGGCCGCTGTGCATTTCGGCAAGATAGCTTGTGGTGTCGCCTTTCTCGATATCTCCACAGGTGAATTTCTGACGGGCGAGGGCACTTACGACTATGTGGAAAAGCTACTGGCGAACTTCTCACCCAAAGAGGTGCTTTTCGACAGAACGCGCAAGCATGATTTCGAGCGTTACTTTGGCAATAAGTTCTTCACCTTCGAGCTCGATGACTGGGTGTTTACAGACCAGACAGCTCGTCAGAAACTGCTGAAGCACTTCCACGTGAAGAACCTCAAGGGCTTTGGTATCGATCATCTTCAGAACGGTGTCATCGCCTCTGGAGCTATCCTGCAATACCTCGAACAGACGCAGCACACGCAGATAGGGCATATCACGTCTATCTCGCGTATCGAAGAAGAGAAATTCGTGCGTCTGGATAAGTTTACGATTCGCAGTCTGGAACTCATTCAGCCGATGCAGGATGACGGTAAATCACTCTTGGATGTCATCGACAAGACGGTGAGTCCGATGGGTGGTCGATTGCTGCGTCGCTGGCTGGTGTTCCCACTGAAGGACGAGAAGCCCATCAACGAACGTCTCGACGTAGTGGAGTACTATTATCGTGAGCCTGATTTCCGTCAGTGTATCGATGAACAGATACATCGTATCGGCGACTTGGAACGTATCATCTCGAAGGTAGCCGTAGGCCGCGTGTCGCCTCGTGAGGTAGTGCAGCTAAAGACGGCGCTGCAGGCTATTCAGCCCATCAAGACGGCTTGTCAATATGCCGATAATGAGGCGCTGAAACGGGTAGGGGAGCAGTTGAATCTCTGCGAGAGTCTGCGCGACAGGATTGAAAGGGAGATACAGAATGATCCGCCACAATTGGTAGCTAAAGGAGGCGTGATTCGTAATGGCGTGAGTGCAGAACTCGACGAGTTAAGAAGCATCGCCTATAGCGGCAAGGACTATCTGTTGAAGATACAGGAAAGAGAGGCCGCAGAGACAGGTATCCAGAGCCTGAAGATAGGCTATAACAATGTCTTTGGCTACTATCTCGAAGTGCGCAATACCTATAAGGATCTGGTGCCTCAGGAGTGGGTGCGTAAGCAGACGCTGGCTCAGGCAGAACGATATATCACGCAGGAACTGAAGGAGTACGAAGAGAAGATTCTGGGTGCTGAGGATAAGATTCTCTCCCTTGAAGCCAAACTCTTTAACGACTTGGTTCTTGGCATGCAGGAGTTTATTCCGCAGATACAGATTAATGCGAACATCATCGCCCGTCTCGACTGTCTGCTGAGCTTTGCGAAGGTTGCTGAGGAGAACAAGTATATCCGTCCTGTAATTGACTCTACGGAAGTCATCGATATCAAACAGGGACGCCATCCTGTAATTGAGACAGAATTGCCTTTAGGCGAGCGTTATGTGCCTAATGATATCCTGCTGGATAACGAGCGTCAGCAGATCATCATCATTACTGGTCCGAATATGGCTGGTAAATCGGCGCTGTTGCGTCAGACGGCACTGATAGTACTACTGGCGCAGATTGGTTGTTTTGTGCCCGCAGAAGCCGCGAGAATCGGTCTGGTGGACAAGATATTCACAAGGGTAGGGGCTTCAGATAACATTTCGCTTGGAGAATCTACCTTTATGGTGGAGATGACGGAGGCCTCAAACATCCTTAATAATGTGTCTTCGCGCTCGCTGGTGCTCTTCGATGAATTAGGACGAGGAACCAGTACCTATGATGGCATTTCCATCGCCTGGGCTATCGTAGAATACCTTCATGAGAACGCCAAAGGACACCCTCGTACGCTCTTTGCGACGCACTATCACGAACTCAACGAGATGGAGAAGAATTTCTCGCGCATCAAGAACTATAATGTCTCAGTAAAAGAGGTCGATGGTAAGGTGATCTTCTTGCGAAAACTCGAAAAGGGTGGGAGTGAGCACTCGTTTGGTATCCATGTGGCAGAGATTGCGGGTATGCCTCGCAGTATCGTGAAGCGCGCCAACGTGATTCTGAAGCAGCTGGAGGCCGAGAATGCTTCCGTAGGCAGCGTAGGCAAGCCCACAGCAGAGATCGCCGCCTCTCGCGAAGGTATGCAGCTCTCCTTCTTCCAACTCGATGATCCCGTCCTTTGCCAAGTCCGTGACGAGATCCTTGGCCTCGACGTGAACAATCTCACGCCCCTCGAAGCCCTCAACAAGCTTAACGACATCAAGAAGATCGTTAGCGGAAAATAACGGAGGTCCCTGCTAAAAGGTAGAAAGTGCCGTCCTCAAAGGTTGTGAGGTACGGATTAAAGTTAAAACCACGTCATTGTCTGTTAAAACAGTGACGTGGTTTATTAAAACAAAGGCATTGTTTGATAAATCTGCGACAATGTTATATCTTTTTTGTAACCCCGTTCTGGTATTTCTACGAATTTACGGCTTTCTTGGCCTTAATCATGCAATAGACACCAATGATGATGAACGGAATCGACAGAATCTGGCCCATGTCGATGGGGAGAGAGGCCTCGAAGGCTTCCTGGATCTCCTTGGTGTACTCTATGAAGAAGCGGAAGGTGAAGATATACGTCAGGCAGAAGCCGAAATACCAGCCGGTGCCGATTTTCTCAGGCATCTTCTTATGGAGCGCCCACATGATAAAAAAGAGTAGGGCATAGGCGATGGCTTCGTAGAGCTGTCCTGGATGACGAGGAACAGCATCGACCTTCTCAAAGATAAAGGCCCAGGGGACGTCTGTGATCTTGCCGATAATCTCGCTGTTCATGAGGTTGCCAAGACGGATGAAACAAGCCGTCGTTCCTGTGGCGATAGCGATGTTATCGAGAACGGTCCAGATGCTGAGTTTCGTCTTGCGGACATAAAGCCAGAGGGCAATCATCAGACCTAAGGTTCCTCCGTGCGAAGCAAGGCCGGCATAGCCTGTAAGTTTCCAGCCACCGTCGGCCATAAAGTGTATAGGCAGGAACATCTCCACGATACCCTTCCACGAAGTCAGGAAATCACCAGGCTGATAGAAGATACAATGGCCCAGACGGGCACCAATCAGGATGCCGAAGAAACAGTAGATAAAGAGCGGATCGAAGAGTTCGTCCTTGATCTTCTGCTCTTTATAGAGTCGCTTCACCACGAGATAGGCGAGTGCCAGTCCGATGATCCACATCAACCCATACCAGCGCACCGTCATAGGGCCTAAATGGAAGGCCTCAAGGTCTGGATTCCAGAGGACGTATAACAGTTCTTTCATACTACAATTTTATATTTACGACAACTTGGACAACTAAGACAACATTTTTCTTATTATATTGTACCCGATAGTTGTTTTTGTTGTCCAAGTTGTCGTTATTATTTATTACACGTTGAATCTAAAGTGCATGATATCACCGTCCTGAACGATGTAGTCCTTACCCTCGACGGCAAGTTTTCCTGCTTCGCGGACAGCTGCCTCAGAGCCATACTGGATATAGTCGTCGTACTTGATGACTTCTGCACGGATAAAGCCCTTTTCGAAGTCGGTGTGGATGACACCAGCACACTGAGGCGCCTTCCAGCCTTTCTTATACGTCCAGGCCTTCACCTCCATCTCACCAGCGGTGATGAATGTCTCGAGGTTCAGCAGGGCGTAAGCTTTCTTAATCAGGCGATTCACACCACTCTCTTCGAGGCCTAATTCCTCCAGGAACATCTGCTTATCTTCGTAACTTTCGAGCTCTGCGATATCCTCTTCTGTCTTGGCAGCGATAATCATTGTCTCAGCGCCTTCTTCCTTGGCTAAAGCCTCGACTTTCTTGGTGAAGTCATTACCGTCTTTGGCATCGGTCTCTCCCACGTTGCAGACGTAAAGTACGGGCTTTGAAGTCAGCAGGAAAAGATTATGGGCACAGTCCTGCTCGTCTTTGCTCTCGAACTCCACGATACGGGCGTTCTTACCCTGCTCCAGTACCTCTTTATAGGCCTTCAGAACCGTTACTTCTATCTTTGCATCCTTATTGCCTGCAGCTGCGGCTTTCTCCGTCTTGGCCAGACGACTCTCGATGGTCTCGAGGTCCTTCAGCTGAAGCTCTGTATCGATGATTTCCTTATCGCGGATGGGGTCGATCGTACCATCTACGTGGGTGATATTCTCATCCTCGAAACAGCGCAACACATGAATGATCGCATCCGTCTCACGGATATTTCCCAAAAACTTATTACCAAGTCCTTCACCCTTAGAAGCGCCTTTCACAAGGCCTGCGATATCTACAATCTCACAGGTAGCAGGTACGATACGTCCTGGATGAACGAGTTCGGCGAGTTTCGTCAGTCTTTCATCAGGAACGGTGATGACGCCCACATTAGGTTCGATTGTACAAAAAGGGAAGTTTGCTGCCTGAGCTTTCGCACTCGACAGACAATTAAATAAGGTAGACTTGCCCACATTCGGCAGTCCTACAATACCACATTTTAATGCCATTTTCTTCTATAAACGTTTATATTTCGGGTGCAAAGGTACGAAAAAAAGTGAATAGTGAAAAGTGAATAGTGAATAATTATTTCTATCTTTGCAACTTTTTGTATCTTTGCAGCGTCAAACAGACAAAGTGAAACCCCAAAAGAGAACGAATATGAAGACTCAATTGTTATTATCGTTGGCATTAGTGATGCTTTCAGTATCAGGATGCAGAGTAAATCTCGGTGATGGTGCAGAGATTATCGAACCCAGTGAGAAGATCGTGAAGGCCAAGTATCCTCAGGCCTCTTTCGACAAGGTGGAGAACCAAACGGTAGGTGATATCCAGTTGATACAGAGCGACCAAAGTCGTGTGACGCTGTCTGCACCTGAAAACTATATCGACCTCTTTGCGTTTGAGAACGAAGGTGGTAAGCTGAAAATCAAATATGCTAAGAATAATGTCAATATCCATTCAGCGAACATCACCATTCTTGTTTATACGCCAACGCTGCAGGAGATTAAGAATACTGGTGCAGCAGACATACGCCTTGACAATCTCAAAACCGAAAATCTTGAAGTCAAGAATTCTGGTGTAGGTTCTTTCAACTTGAAGAATCTGGAGGTCCGTAAGATAGATGTTTCTTGCAGTGGTGTAGGCAGTATCGTGGTGAGTGGTCAGACAGATGAAGCCAAGTATACCTGTAGTGGTGTAGGTAGTATTAATGCCAAGGATCTGAAGGCTCAGGAGGTAGAAGCTTCCATCAGCGGAGTAGGGGGTGTTGAGTGTCATGCTTCAGAGGCTATCAAAGGAAATATCTCTGGTGTTGGAGGTCTGAAATTTGCTGGCCATCCTGCCAAGAAAGACCTGCATCACTCGATGACAGGAGGCTTCACAGAGTTGTAAAAGATGACACAGCCGGCACTTCATTTCTATGATTTTGGTGAAGGTGTGAAGGCCTTCAGCAGCACTCGGAAGGGGGGCTGTAGTGAGGGCAATTACGCTGAGTTTAATATCAATCACTATTGTGGCGACAGCGAGGAGGCGATACAAAGGAATCGCGCCTCGCTGTGTCAGTTTTTGGGAATTTCTGACGACCGTCTGGTGATGCCGCATCAGGTGCATCAGACGAAAGTTGTGGCTGTCGATGAGGCTTTTCTGCGGCTTTCCGCCGAAGAGCGTAAGGAACGTCTGGAAGGTGTAGACGCATTGATGACGGATCTTGTTGGAGTCTGTATAGGCGTGTCTACTGCGGATTGTATTCCTGTGCTGTTGTATGATAGAGCGAAGCGCGTTTCCTGTGCCATTCATGCTGGTTGGCGAGGGACTGTCAGACGCATCGTGGAAACGGCTGTAGAGGCGATGATTTCTACTTATGGCTCGTTTCCTTCAGACCTCTTGGCTCAGATAGGTCCAGGTATCCATCTTGAGAGTTTCGAGGTGGGCGATGAGGTCTATGAAACCTTCGCAAAGGAGGGATTTGCAATGGAGACCATCAGTCAGAGATTCCCTGCAGCAGATGGTTCTTCTATCGAGAAATGGCACATCGATCTCCCTATGTGCAATCGTCAGCAACTGCTCTCCAAAGGCATTCCCCAGAGCCAGATTTCTGTCTCTGAGGTCTGTACTTTCCAACAGTTTGAAACGTATTTCTCCGCCCGTCGTCTGGGTATTAATTCTGGTCGAATCTTTACTGGTATCTTGATGCTTTAATGGGCCTCGAGCCAGTTCTCGCCAAAGCCGGAATCGGCCACGAGAGGAACGCTCAGCGGGAAGGCCTTTTGCATTTCTTCGAGTACGATAGCTTCTACCTTTTCTTTCTCATCAGGATAGACGCTGAAGTTCAATTCGTCGTGTACCTGAAGAATCATTTTGCTCTTGATGCCTTCGGCCTTGAAACGCTGATGAATGTGAATCATCGCCACCTTGATGATATCTGCTGCAGTGCCCTGAATGGGGGCATTGATGGCGTTACGCTCAGCAAAACCACGAACAGTAGCGTTATGAGAATTGATATCCGGCAGATAACGACGACGTCCGAATAGGGTAGTGACGTACCCATTTTGTCGTGCTATTTCCTTCGATTTCTCCATATAGTCGTGTACCTGTGGGAACGTAGCAAAGTAGCCGTCTATCAGCATCTTAGCCTCGTCGCGAGGGATGTCCAGACGTTCTGCGAGGCCAAAGACGGTGATGCCATAGATGATACCGAAGTTGGCCCGTTTCGACTTTGTGCGTTCGTCGCGAGTGACTTCTTCGATGGGTTTCTTATAGATATTCGCAGCTGTTGCCGCATGCAGATCCTTGCCCTCACGGAACACTTCCACCATATTTTCATCCTGCGAGAGATGGGCCATCACTCTCAATTCTATTTGAGAATAGTCTGCTGAAAAGAACAGACATCCTGGCTCTGGGATAAAAGCCTTACGGATTTCCTTGCCGTCTTCACCTCGGATGGGAATATTTTGTAGGTTGGGGTCGCTGCTCGATAGGCGGCCTGTGGCAGTAATCGTCTGATTAAACGAGGTGTGGATATGTCCTGTGCGAGGATTAATCAGTTTTGGAAGAGCATCGATATAAGTGCCGATAAGCTTCTTTAAACCTCTGTGTTCCAATATATCTGCAACAATCTCATGTTTATTGCGCAGCTGTTGGAGCACCTCTTCTGAAGTGACATATTGGCCTGTCTTGGTCTTCTTGGGTTTCTCGATGATCTTGAGTTTATCAAAGAGTATTTCACCCACTTGTTTGGGCGATGCGATATTGAATCTTTCACCAGCAAGTTCGTAGATACGTGCCTCTATCTCATTCATACGAGCCGTGAATTGTTTTGACGTTTCTGCTAACGATTCTGTATCTATACAGACACCGTTCATCTCCATCTCTGCGAGTACAGGCATCAGCGGCATCTCTATATTATAAAAGAGGTCTTCACATTCGAACTTCTTCAGTTCTGGTTCCAGTTTGTTCTTCAGGCGCAGGGTGACATCAGCATCTTCAGCAGCATACTCGTAAACCTGAGAGGGTAGGAGAGAGCGCATCGATTTTTGGTTCTTACCCTTCGGACCAATCAGTTCATCGATATGGATGGTCTGATAGTTCAGATAGATCTCCGCCATGTAGTCCATGTTATGACGAAGTTCGGGTTGGATGAGGTAATGGGCGATCATCGTGTCCCACATCGGACCTGCGAGATGGATGTCGTAGTTTCGTAACACCTCGAGGTCGTACTTCAGATTTTGTCCGATTTTCAAAATCTTCTCGTTCTCATAGACGGCTTTAAAGATATTAACAATTCGTAACGCTTCTTCACGATTTGCCGGAATCGGCACGTAAAAGGCTTCGAATTCCTTCACCGCGAAGCTCAAACCCACCAATTCTGCATCGATTGCGGAGGTTGATGTCGTTTCTGTATCTAGACTGAGAATTTCATTTGTCAAGAAATAATCACGAAGTTTCAACAAATCTTCCTCATTTTCAACGAGTTTATAGTCATGAGCCGTCGTTTTCAAGCTTTCAAAACTCGAATTTTCGCTCAAATTCGCCCCGTCGGCAGGAAATTCTGCAAAGAGATCGAGTTGTCCGTTAACAGGTCTTTGAGGTTTTTGGCTTTTTTTAAGAACTCTGTCAGCGAACGACTTCATCTCGAGTTCGAGGAGCAATTTACCCAATTCGTCTTCATTCGGCTCGACGAGTTTCAAATTCTCCATATCGAGTTCGATAGGAACATCCGTTTTGATGGTCGCCAGGAAGTAACTCATTTTGATATCATCGACATGTTCCTCCACTTTTTCGCGAAGTTTACCTTTGATTTCTGCCGAACGTGCAATCAATGCATCGACACTTCCGAAGTCATTGATGAGTTTCACGGCTGTCTTCTCTCCAACACCAGGACAGCCAGGGAAGTTATCAGCAGAGTCACCCATCAGAGCCAGCAAGTCAATGACTGATTCTGTCGATGGAATGCCATATTTTTCGCAGACTTCCTTGGGGCCCATCGTCTCATAGCCGCCTCCATGACGAGGACGGAAGATCTTCACGTTGTCACTTACCAACTGTCCGTAGTCCTTATCAGGCGTCAGCATATAGGTCTCAACGCCGATGGAACCGGCTTTTTTGGCTAATGTTCCGATGACGTCATCTGCCTCAAAACCATCCACTTGCAGGATAGGAATACGATAGGCTTTCAGCAGATCCTTGATGATAGGTACAGCCTTGCGGATATCCTCTGGTGTCTCTTCACGCTGGGCTTTGTACTCAGGAAAAGCCTCGCTGCGGAAGGTAGGGCCATGAGGGTCGAAGGCCACACCGATATGGGTGGGCTGCTCTTTCGTGAGCACCTCGTTGAGGGTGTTGAGAAAGCCCATGATAGCACTGGTATTCAGACCTTTCGAGTTGATTCGAGGGTTTTTGATGAACGCATAATAACTGCGATAAATGAGCGCATACGCGTCTAAAAGGAACAATTTCTGCATAACTTTCTTAATTTTCGGTGTAAAATTACTTAAAATTCTTTGAAATCCATCGTTTTTTACTATTTTTGTATCGAAATTCTTTACTAGATGGATTATTTATCGATTATCAAGAAGCCAATTGAGGCAGAATTAAACGACTTTGCTAAGTTGTTCGGACAGTGTTTGACGTATGAAGAAGGTCTCCTAGGACAGGTGCTTTCACACATTCGCCAAAGAGGTGGAAAGCGTATGCGTCCCATATTGCTTTTCCTCACGGCGAAGAATTATGGTGTGGTTTCAGATGTAGCTCAGAATGCTGCCCTCGGACTGGAACTTCTGCATACGGCGAGTCTCGTTCATGATGATGTGGTAGATGAGAGCAGCGAGCGCAGAGGTCAGCCTTCGGTGAATGCCTCTTATAATAATAAGGTGGCCGTTTTGGTAGGTGATTATATTCTCTCCACAGCTCTTCTGAGAGTAGCCCTTTCTGGTAATCAAAGAATCGTACAACATTTGGCAGAATTAGGTCGTACTCTGGCTGCTGGTGAAGTGCTCCAGCTTTCAAATATCTCAAATCAGGAAATCTCGGAAGATGTTTATTATCAAGTGATTGACAAAAAGACGGCCGCTCTGTTCGAGTCGTGTTCTGTCTTAGGTTCCATCGCTGCAGGGGTATCAGAAGAGGATATAGAAAAAGCTCGGAAATTCGGACATTATATCGGTATGATTTTCCAGATTCGTGATGATATTTTCGACTATTATGAATCTAAGGAAATAGGTAAGCCTACAGGTAATGATATGACAGAAGGAAAGCTGACGTTGCCTGTTATTTATGCACTTCAAAACACCAATATGCCAGCGATGCAGACGTTGGCTAAGAAGGTGAAGGCAGGCACAATCAATCCCGATGAGATTGCCGTTTTGATTGAGTTTGCAAAGGAATACGGTGGCATCGAATATGCTGAGCAGAAGATGGAGGAATTTGCCAAAGAGGCTCAGAAATACATTGATGAAAGCGTGAAACCAGAGCTGAAAGATGCTTTTACGGCCTATCTTGAATACGTGATACAGAGGAACAAATAGTATGCCCTAAGGCGCATTCGAGTGCGCATACGAAAGAACTCCAGTACGCCCTATGCGCACTGGAGTTTTCATTAGTAGGGGTTTCGGAAATCTTAGAAGAATTTGGTCTCTACACCTGTCAGTTCGCTGAGCAGCAGATTTGCCAGTCGGCTGGTACCCAAACGGAACAGTTTGTTGGTGAGCCATTTCTCGCCCAGGAGCTCTTTAACGATGGTGTAGTAGATAAGTGCATCCATGACCGAATTAATGCCGCCAGCGGGCTTAAAACCGACCTGTATGCCCGTTTCATCGTAGTATTCCTTGATGGCCTGACACATGACGTAGGCTGCTTCTGGCGTTGCGCTGATCTTTTCCTTACCTGTAGAGGTCTTGATATAGTCGGCGCCAGAATACATCGCCAGCAATGAAGCCTTCTTGATGTTCGCACAAGAGCCTAAGTCGCCAGTCTCGAGGATCACCTTCATAGGCACTTCGCCACAGGTCTCCTTCTGCTGCTGGATTTCGTCGCAGACGGTCTCGTAATCGCCGCTCAGGAACTCACCAACGTGCATGACGATATCCACGTTTCCGGCTCCGTCGCGGATGGCTAAACCTGTTTCTACCGTCTTTACTTCTATCAGAGCCTGAGAAGATGGGAATGCGCCGCTGACGCACGTAGGAATAACGCCTTCCACCTCCAGTGACTCACTAACGAGTTTTGTGAAACGAGGGTAGGTGACTACAGTTGCCACGTGTGGCATCTGTGGATACTCGCTGTCGAACTTATTCACCTTTTCTACCAGCTGCAGCACGCTTTCTGCGGAGTCTTGCGTGGTAAGGGTTGTGAGCTCGATACTGCCGAACATGAAACGTTTCACTTCTGGCGTATCGTTCTGTGGTACTTTCTCTGCAATGATTTTCTTCACTGCTTCCTTCACTTCCTCGTCTGTAATCTCGAGGTTGTACTTGCCCAGAGCCTCTTCGATCTTGCTCTTCGGCATCTCGTGATGATGATGTTCTGCCATAATTTTGATATTTTAGAGTTAATAATAATGTGAATCTATGCCAATAGTTTCTTGTTGTGGATGTGACGGAGTGAGTCGCGCTGGGTCTTCTTCTCGATGCTCTTTTCGAGCTCCTGAGTGAGGTCTACGCCTGTCTGATTGGCCAGACAGAGCAGTACCCAGAGCACATCTGCCATCTCTTCGCCAAGCGCCTGTTTGCCGTTGTCAGCGCCACGAGGATCCTCTGCCTTCCACGACTGATCGCCGTATCTGCGGGCGATGATACGCGCCAGTTCGCCTACTTCTTCTGTCAGAACCGTCATATTCGTCAGTTCCGAGAAGTAGCGCACGCCGTATTCCCTGATCCAGCGGTCTACCAATTCCTGTGCTTCTTTGATTGTCATTTTGCAAAATACCAATTTTTCCACCACCAGAATCCCCATATGGCCAACAGGGCAGCACCTGTCATCATCGTCCAAAAACCAATGGCTTGATACCTATCTGTGCATATAGCCATATATAATCCGCTCAGTGCCAAGACTTTACCTATGATTTGAATATATTTCATCTTGCTCTCAACATTTGAATGAATAATATCGCGATAGCAATGAGTATGATGATGATGTACTGCTTGTTTTCGCGCTCATATTCCTTCCAGTGGAAGGCCTTGTAGAGAAAGACGACGAGTAGCAACAGTAGCCCGAATCCGCAGGCCCACGCTCCGAAGCTGGTGCCCCAGATGAGAGCGCAGACAATACCGATGGCCGTCAGAATCAGACCTGAAACCTCTATTTCTCTCAGATATTTTTTCATTCCTTGATGTTTTTTGATGTCTTAGAGCCCGAATACTGATAATCCGACAAGCACTAAGAATGCGACGGAGATATAGTTCGATATCTTGTCGTTCTCCTTCCAATGGATGATCGTCCAGATGCTTGTGAGGGTCATGATACCAAGGCCGATCCAAACGAGGATGCCCATGCTTAGCACTCGCCCGATGATGTAGCAGATAAGTGCTGCAAAGTTAGCGTAATTGATGTATTGTCTCATATTATTCCTTGTTTTTAGTATCCATACAGATGGTGACAGGGCCGTCGTTAAGGAGTTCAACCTTCATGTCAGCGCCGAATTCGCCTGTGCCTACAGGCTTGCCAATGGCCTCGGAAAGTTGGGCGCAAAAGGCCTCGTAGAGCGGTATAGAGTGCTCGTGTGAGCCGGCTCGGAACCAGCTCGGACGATTACCCTTCTTATAGCTGGCGTAGAGCGTGAACTGACTGACCACAAGGGCCTCACCATTGACATCTAAGATGCTGCGGTTCATCACATCGTTCTCATCGCCGAAAACGCGCAGATTGGCGATCTTCTTCACCAGCCAGTTTACGTCTTCCATCGTGTCTTCATTACATATCCCAAGGAGAATCAAGAAGCCTTGTCCTATGCTCCTCGTTGTGTCTGTGGCTGTGTTACAGCCACATATTTTCACGCTGGCGTGGGTGACTCGTTGTATGACTGCTCTCATTATTCTTAGAATTTTCGGCAAAGATACAAACTTATTTCGTAACCTCCAAATTTTTTCCAAATATTGTGGTCATTTGGTCATTTGGTCATTTGGTCATTTGTCAAAATCGATTTCGGAAACGCGGTCATTGCTCACTATATATAAATATATATTTATATTATAGTGGCGGATTTTGACAATCAGTTTTCGATTTTGACCAAATGACCTTGACCAAATGACCGCGCAGGAAATGGAACTTTTTTGTGTGCTGCCTAGGAAACAAATTTTTCCCAGGCAGAGAACAATTGTTACCATTAATGGTAGCAATCCGCCGATGAGTTTTGCTATTACTCTTCTGGGTGAAAATAATCGTAGATAATCTGTGCTTTTGAGGGCCCAATGATTGCTGTCAAGTCTTCCAGCGATGCGGCCCTAATCTGTTTAACCGTTTTAAGGCCGTTTAGAAGCCCGTCACGCGTCTTGGGGCCGATGCCTGGTATGTCATCAAGCTCAGAGTGCAAAGCGCGCTTAGAACGCTTGTTTCGATGGAATTCGATAGCAAAGCGATGTACCTCATCCTGTAACTGCGAAAGCACATGAAAGAGTTCAGAATCCGTCTTCAGCGCGACATGAATGGGAGGGAACCCATAGAGCAGTTCGTTGGTGCGATGGCGGTCGTCTTTAGCGAGTCCGGCAATGGGGATATCGAGGCCAAGTTCGTCTTGAATGACTTCGCGGATAATGCCCATCTGACCCTTTCCGCCATCAGCAATAATGAGGTCGGGTAGGGGTTGTTCTTCATCGAGCATTCGCCTGTATCTGCGACCCACAACTTCCTTCATTGACGCATAGTCATCTGGGCCTTCTACCGTCTTGATATTGAAGCGTTTATAGTCTTTTTTACTAGGCTTCATGCCCTTGAAAACTACGCATGAGGCAACGGCATCTGTACCTGAGATATTCGAGTTGTCGAAGCACTCGATATGATAGGGCAACTTGGGCAGATGCAGCTTGTCTTGAAGCTCTTTCATCAGACGAGTCTGCTTCTGTTCTGGATTGAGTTTCTCAGCTTGTTTCAGACGGTCGAACTTATACTGTTTGCCATTCATAATCGAGAGGTCGAGAAGGGTCTTTTTGTCGCCTCGCTGAGGGATGGTGAAGGTCACATTTTCGAGTTCTACATCCACCTCCTGAGGTACGATAATCTCCTTGGCGTCGCTCTTGAAACGCTCTCTTAGCTCAATGATTCCAAGCTGCAGGAGTTCGTCGTCTGTTTCGTTGAGTTTCTTCTTGTATTCGATGGTAAAACTCTGGTTGATGCTGCCGTTTGACACATGTATATAGTTGATGAAGGCCATCTTTTCATCACTTGTTATTGAGAACACATCGACGTTGTTGATGGTGTGGCTGACGACCTCGCTCTTACTTACAAAATTGTCTAATGCGATATACTTCTTTTTGACCTCTTCGGCCTCTTCGAAACGTAATTCCTCGCTGAGTCGTAGCATCTCTTCCTTCAGGTCTTTGAGCACCTGACGGGTGTTGCCTTTCAGGATCTCCCGGGCCTGAAGGATGTTTTTCTGATAGTCTTCGTAGGTTTGTTTTCCTACGCAAGGCCCCATACATTTCTTTATATGATAATCCAGACAGACTTTGTATTTTCCTGTTTCAACACCGTCCTTCGTTATCGGTTGTCTACAGGTGCGAGGATGATAGAGTTCTTTGATGAGACCGAGTATGGCATACATCGTTCCTACGTGAGAATAGGGACCGTAATACGAACCCCATTTCTTGTTGATGGTTCGTGTCTTGAAGATGCGAGGAAAGAATTCGTTGGTGATGCAGATGCTGGGGTAGGTTTTGCCGTCCTTCAAAAGTACATTGTAACGAGGGTTATAT
>Ga0247610_10003224_pt1 | contig 18082 bp, 27 predicted proteins | sample 174DNAGHGhighgp2_FD_193483 | JGI IMG/M metagenome (GOLD analysis project Ga0247610, IMG submission 193483) | Sheep rumen microbial communities from Palmerston North, Manawatu-Wanganui, New Zealand - 1742 DNA GHGhigh gp2 | ecosystem: Host-associated > Mammals > Digestive system > Stomach > Rumen... | reverse complement strand
AAAGTGGCGATGTAGCATTACTTGCTACTGATATAAATAGTAACCAGCAAAAACTTATTTGTCGCTATGATGACCTGCAACAAGCATTACATGCTATTACTCTTCCAAAAAAGCAGGAATTGTTTGCAACTATTGAAACCGCGATTCGTACTGGATCGCCATATAAGAATTATATTTGGCAAGTTCGTGAAGTTAAGGATGAATAATTATGAGTATTTTAGATCGCGTAATAGACCATGCTAAATATATACAGACTCATATCGCTCCAAATAGCCACCATATTATGACTGTTTTAATTGGTAGTCAAAATTATTTACTCCATACGGAAAACAGCGATATTGATACCTTTTCATTCATTTTACCACCGTTAGAGGACATTATTTTTAATCGTCCGTTAATTTCTCATGAAGTAGAAATTGAAGATGGAAAATGTGTAATTAAGGACATACGTCTATTATGTGATTTATTGCGAAAACCATCACCTAATAGTGTTGAATGCGTCTGCTCACATTACACATATTATTCACCAGAATATTCCGCAATTTTACATGAATATTTAGACCATCGAGATTCTCTCTTTTTGTTATGCCATGCGAATTATACTAATATGTTGAATGCAATTGTAGGAACTGCGCATGGCTTCCCTAATCGTAATATGTCCATCGGAAAAAAGTATTCACATATATTACGACTTAATGATATGTATGATTCATATCTTAGCAATGATTGCGCCCCTTATCGGTATTTACTACTTACGCCGGAAAACACTGAAATTGCACGAACTGCAAAAACGTGCGAAATTACAGATATTACTTCTGCATTTTATGAAGAAGCGACATGCGCTGCAATTAAAGCACTAGAAAAAAAGCATGAGTCGTTTTCACTGTCACCAACGCAACGTCAAATTGAGACGCAAGCACAAGAATGTATCAATAACTTTCAACGACAGATTTTTGAGATTTATCTACGAGAAAATCATTATTTTAAACAAGAGGTATAATTATGTTTGAGAAAAAAGAGTATCTTAAGCTAAAGTGTTTAGCACGTATTAATCTTCTAACCGCTCGTGATGAAGTAGGGAATATTGGAATTATCAACAAACTAAAACGTAAACTTAGAAAGCTTGAAGCCGCATAATGCGGCTTTTATTTTTTATATATGGGGTGATTGTATGGCAAGGGTATATCAAGCACAATCCCTATTACTTGGTCCACGATTTGTATATTTTAATACCCTAGGCAGCGAGAAACGTAACCGTTCAATGTACTTACAAGCCCGCGCAATTGGTACAGGTCTAGTCAATGAAGCCGCCGCAGCCTTGATGATTGATCAGCAAAATGCTTGTTAGGCAGATTTAGAAAAAATTAAAAGCTACGTAGAATTAATAGGCCAAGCCGCAACTAATGCGCGGTCGCGCGAAATAAAATATTTAACCGCACTTAAAAATCAATTAACAAAATCTCCCATTCTTAATAATGATCCTAAATTATTAGAGTGTTTAAACAGTTTTTTAGATGTATTTAATGGTAAGTCTACCAATTTTAATTATCTCCAATTTATTAATTTATTTAATCGTATTTTAAAAGATAAGACGCAATTATACGCAAATCGTGAAGCTGCTATCCTGCAAAATATGAAATTAATTGAAGAAAATTATTTAAAACTTGAACAAACGCCAGAAGGATAGGAAGTACAAAAACAAATTCAAGATGCTTTTCTTAATAATTATGCTCAATATATAGAATTAGTTTAGTAGTATTTACTTGAATCTTTAAAGACGCGAGATGCGGACGGCAATGATTTTATACTTAATTATGCTGGACATGTATCATCAGAATTACTAGAAAAAATTAATTCAGCTCTATATAATTTACCTAGAAATGCAAAATACCTTAGTATTATTAAAGGGCTTTTCTCTGCTCATTTTAATGAAGACGAAGTTGCTACAATCTTAAAAGCTCAGGCAATTGAAATTGCATTAGCTTAGCCATTTGACATATTAAAATCTACTAGTGGTAAAGAACTTGCTGACCAAATTTTAAATAGTTTTGGCGATAAAAAAACATTAAAAACAGTTGCATAGAGAATACTACATGACTAGAAAAAATTAAACACTGCGGATATATACGTAAACAAAGCAGTAAAAACCTTGGAAGAAATTTCAATACAAACCGGAAAAGGATTAGCTGATATTTTTACGGGAGACTAGTTTTCCCCAGAAGCACGTTTAGAATTAATGTAGGATCCAATATATGGTAAAAAACTTGCGTAGGCATACGAAGCTTTTAATAAACATCAAGCAGCTTCAAAATAGGTATTAGCTGGATTTAAAGCTAACCTTACAAAAATTTTGAATTAGATAATTCGTGCCGAACTAGAAAAAAATGGTATAACTCAAGTAATTGATCAAATGTAGGCTGAGGGAAAAAATAAGCGACAAATCTTATAGGAATTAAAACGTCAGTTTGCTTCATTTTTTAATAAAACGCGATTACGCAGCGAACTAGAACGTAAAATTAGTGTACGTATTAGTAACGCTGGCGTTGTAGGAGAATTACTCGCGGGAAAAAGTGCTTTAAATACTTCTGATTTTGTAGAGCTGCTTGGCGGACGTGAGGCTAAGGCCGATTTAATTATTACAATTAATTGGAATGACTTAAATCTAGAAAGTAAAGAAATCAAAGACAACGTTGAAAATATACGCAATTCATGGTATAGTTCATTTATTACACGTATGTAGTCAATTAATCGCAGTAAATATCAAACAGATAAAATAGTTGATGTTAATAGTGCAATTACAGCATTCAAATAGCAGGGATAGGAGACTTATAAAGCACTAAAGGCTTTAGTAGAAGCTTCACACGGTAATGCTAAAGACCTTGAACAAATTAGACAATGGCTTAATAATAGTATTATTGGTAATATCTCAGTAAAAGATTATAACTTTTATACCAGCTCACTAGGAGTTCATGGTGGTTCACTTGGTAATTCTGTAGAACGTATTTTAGATAATATTACTACAATGTATGAAACTGGCGGTATTACACCGGTTGACATTGACTTATTAACCTTCGCCATCAATAACTGCGGAGAAAATATGTTAGGAAGTAACTTAAAAGCCGGATTAGAAACCTATCTTATCGGCGGGGCCGCATTATTAATGTTTGATGACGCTTTTACATTGTCCAACGCTTTCTTAGAAAAAATGCAACAAGAATTTGGCATAGGCATTGGTAGTGTTGAAATATACAATGTTAGTGGAAAATTTATTCCGGCCTCTTTAGTTTATACATAGATTTATAATAATTTATGTGATGCCTATTCACAAATTGAAAGTACTGTACGTATTGATACTTTAAACACTTCTAGTTCTGTACAAATTATAAATAATATTTCTCCACAAGACATCCCAAAATGGAATACTGGAGCTTAGAAGGGAGAAGATGGACATTATATTAATGTGCCATATGCCCAACCGCAAGCGCGCTGGAATGCCGTGGCCGCATTAGCAAATTCATCTATTGATGTTCGCTTTTCTTTTTTAGCAGGATTGCTAGATATTTTTACAAACTTACCTAAAGCCTTTAATATCTAAAATTAAAAATAACACGCATTATCCTATTTCACCACCATCATGTAGGGTATATCCCTCGGAGGTGATATTAATGGATATAAACAAAGTCCTTGAATGGCTTTCTACCAATTTTCTCCAAATATTTGTCATAGCCTCAGTCTTCATTCAAATCTCGCCTATTAAATGGAATCCAATTACGAGTTTCATCACATGGTTTGGGAAACTTATTACGAAAGACATTTCAGATAAACTTGATGATTTAACTGATAATGTTGAAGCAATATAGGGTCAAGTAAATGAAAATGAGAAAGACCGCATTCGTTGGGAGATTCTAGACTTCGCCAATTCTTGCCGCAATGGCCGCAAACATACCAAAGACGAATTCTAGCATATTATTGCTCTCAATGATAAGTACAAAAAGCTTCTTGAACTAACACACGATAAGAATGGAGTATTTGAGGTAGAGTACAAATATATACAAAAACTATACCAAGAACGTCAAATGAAAAACGATTTTCTATAAGAGGTGACAGATATGAAAGATTTTAAGAAATGGTTCTGCGCTGCCGGTATTCGCGCGCTCAAAACTTTCGCACAAACCGCGGCTTCTCTAATTACCGTAGGCGCCATCATGTCTGAAATTGACTGGCGTGTTGTACTATCTACCGCGGCTGTGGCTGCTATTTACAGCTTATTAACCAGCATTGCTGGCCTACCTGAAGTGCGTCTTGAAAGCGAAGTTGAAAAGGCTGTAGCTAATCAAGACCGTTACTTCAATTAAACATTTGTCTTTTTCTATATTTTATGATATAATATCATATATAGAAAAGGAGAAAAATATGGAACATCATAGTAAAGAGAAAATTATTCCATTAGAACTATACACCGATGGTTCTTCTAAAAAATTAGGCGAAAAACGTTTTGGTGGATGGGCATTTTTTGCCATTGAGGAAAATAAAAGACTCACCTCCGGTGTAGGGAATATGCTTGATGCAACCAACCAACAAATGGAGTTAGAAGCAGTGCGGCAAGCACTGCTCTACTCCACTAAGGTTCGCAAACCTGAACAACGTGTTATCGTTTACTCAGATTCAGCATATATTATCAATTGTTGCCAACAACATTGGTATGAAAATTGGAGAATCAATAATTGGTTTACTTCTACTCAAAAGCCAGTTGCAAATGTGGAATATTGGGTAGATATTATACCGTTCTTTGAAAACTTCTGGTATACTTTCAAAAAAGTTGAGGGTCATGCCGGAGTATTCTGGAATGAAAAATGCGATGAACTAGCACAGATTCAAGCAAATGATTTAAAAACAAAATGGCGAGGTAAACTACATGGATAAAGAGTACATGAATGTTTATGAAGTTGAACGTGATGATTATGTAGGGTATGTACACCAGTTAAAGAAAGACAAGGTACATTCTACACAAATCCACAATGACGATGATACTAGTTACTTAAAAATCTATAGTAATACAACTGATACACTACTAGCAGAACAATTCTTTGACGGTGAAGAATTACACTATTTTATTTATGTAATGCCAGAAGATGATGAGCGTCAAGCCGCGCCCGCAGTCAGAAGAATTGTCCTTGAAACACCAGAAGAAGTTGAAGCCTTCTTTAAAGTGCTAAATGAGGTGACTAAAAAGAATGATTGAGATTTTTTCTGACATTCCTGATGACCAAAAACGCATGGTCTAGATAGTAGTTGATAATGCCTTTGCGGCAAACAAGCCTTGGGCCCAAACAGTCGAGGAGATTCTTGATTATCGTGAACTATGCGACCCATCCCTAAAAGATTTCATTGATTTCTATGTACATGTAAAAATTGGAGAATATAAAAATGAAAGTAATAATGATTAGTGGTAAGTCTGGCTCTGGTAAAGATACCTTTGCTACATTTCTAAAAGATGAGCTTATTGCTTTAAATAAGCGTGTTTTAGTTATTCATTTTGCTGATATGGTAAAAGAGTACGCCAAGCTATATTATGGCTGGGATGGCGTAAAAGATGAGGCTGGCCGCACTCTTTTACAGCAGCTCGGGACTGATAAAGTGCGCGCGAAATATCCAACTTATTGGGGCCGTCTAGTCGCACAATTTATCTCAGCAACTGCGGCAGATTGGGACTATGTACTAATTCCTGATCTACGATTCTTGAACGAATATAAAACCGTAGTACAGTATAATCGCAATCTATGTTCAGCAATTCGTATTACTAGGTATGATAATAATTCCCAGCCATGGCTTAATCCAGCCTTGACTGAGGCATAGCATAATCATCCATCAGAAACTGACCTTGATGAGTGGAGTTTTGACTGGTATATTGAGAATGCTGGCAGTCTTGAGGAGCTTCAAATCGGCGCAAAAGAGTTTTTAAAGCTAATTACAAAGGAGTAAAATTATGACAGATTTTTTTACAAGTGAACCCATGCGCTACTGGGCGCCTGCCGCAACAATGACAGCAGATATTAAACGTCAGCATTTAGAGAATATGATTGATAGCGGCAACTACATTTGGAGCCAAAAATATGATGGCAATTGGTCACGAGCTGTAATCACACCTACTCGTGCCGCGCTCCAAACACGCGGGATTAGTAAGAAAACTAATACATACGGTGAAGTACAAAATAAAGTGCTATTTTGGGACGCGGTTACAGCCGCCTTCAAAGAAACTACTGTCATTCTTGGCGAGATTTATCTACCCGGCGGCATTGATAAAGATGTCGGTTCCATTCTGCGGTGTCTTGATGACAAAGCTATTGCGCGACAGAAAAAACAACAGCTTGAATGGCGCATTTTTGATGTTTTGGCTTATGATGGAGAAGAACTACTCAATACGCCTATTGAAGAGCGCATTAAATATATTCCCAAGGTTGTACAACGTATTAATAGCCCACTAGTACATGGTATTGCTTATCATGTTATGGACGAATATTTCTTTGATGATTTAAATACCATTTTTCAAAATCATGGAGAAGGCGCGGTGTGCTATCGCCGTGGCGCTCTATATGAGCCGGGTAAGCGCGGGCCGCACTCTTGGGATAGTTGTAAGGTAAAGCAAGAAATCACAGCCGATGTAGATTGCGTCATTATGGCGGCAGAACCGCCTACTAAGCTTTACACCGGTAAAGATATTAGTTCATGGCAACTCTGGGTGAACCATAGAACTGATGAAAGAGTTTATGGAAACTATTTTGGTGAATACCAGACTGGTGGAGTATATATTCCAGTTACTACTAACTATTGGAATAACTGGCCCGGTGCTATTACCGTTGGTGTATATGACTCTAATCATAAGCTCATTCCACTCTGTAAAGTTGCTGGTCTTACAGATGAGTTTAAAACCCAGCTACGTGATGATTTTTCTCAGTGGTACTTATGTCCTATTACTATCGGCGGTATGATGGTTTCAACCGCAAATGCCGCGGAGAATGGAGTAGGCATTTCTATTCGTCATCCCTATATTAAGTCTATTCGCAAAGGTGACTTAAACGCAGATGATTGTACACTTGAAAAAATTCTCTCGTAAACTTTAATGAAACTACCATCATATGATGGGAGGAGGCCAATATGGAAGATTTAAGCTTTTTATTTTCACCCGACCCCGCGGGTATGGACCCGATTACTTATTAGTATTTCAATCAGCTATTAAATCATCGTACAGTAATTTTTAATCGCGACGTAGATGAATCTCTGATTGAAACTGTCTATTTGCCGTTACGTGATTTTGAGCAGGACAATATAACCACTCCGGTTACTTTACTGTTAAATTCACCTGGCGGGTCTGTAACTGATGGGTTCTTTTTGGCGCAATATCTTGCTAATTATTCTAAACCATTGAATATTATCGTACCAGGCTACGCCGCATCTATGGCTGCCGTTATCTTAGCTGGTGGCGGGAAAAATCCTAATGTTGTGCGCTATTGTTATCCTAGCACGTATGCTCTTATTCATGATGGCTATGTTGCGCTATCTGCGAGTGAAGCTAAAACCGCGAACGATATTATGGCCTTTAATAATAAGGTCGATGCTGATGTACGGGACTTTATCATTAATAATACTAACATTACTGCCGAAGAATTTGATGCTCAGGCTCGCCATCAGTGGTTTTTAAGCGCTGATGAAATGTTGAAGTATAATTTAATTGATAAAATTTACGGACGTGATGCTTAATGAATTATTATTTTTTAGACACATCAGCGGTTTTAAATGGAGCTTACAAAAAATTTAATAATGTATGGATAAGTCCCATCGTTCTTATGGAACTAGAAAATATAAAAACATCGCAAAAGGATGAACAAGTCAAGTATCTTGCGCGACAAGCAGTACGAGACATTATCTCGGCAACCGATATACACTTTATTACTACCAATACTCACGCTAAATGGAAGTTTAAAAAATATCCTATTTTACAAGACATACATGACCATTGGTTAATTGCCGAGGCCGCCGCATTAAAAACTCATGATAATGAAGTACATTTTGTAACATCCGATGGAGCTCAATATTTAATTGCTAAATAGATTAAAGAATTAGATACACTTTATTATGGCAATACAGTGACATCAGTTGATTCTGAAGAATATAGCGGCTGGGGTAAATATTATCCCAATGATGAAGAATTAGCAATGTTGTATAGTGACCCTAAGATTAATATCTTAAAATGTAAAACTAACGAATTTGCTAAAATATATGTCGGTAACGAACTAAAAGATGTACTGTTCTGGACTGGTACAGAGTATCGTAAATTAAAGTATAAAGAGTTTGTTGCTCCTACTGGTGAACGAATCGTTCCACGTAATATTGAACAAAAAATGTATTTAGACTTATTACAAAACGATAACGTACCAATTAAACTTTGTATTGGACGCTTTGGTACGGGAAAATCAATGTTCGCGGAAACTTGGGCTACTCACTAGGTAGTGTCTGGCGTCTTTGATAAAATTGTTTTCGTTAAAAACAATCTTGAAGTTAAAGGCGCGGGAAAGTTAGGCACACTTCCGGGTGATGAAATTGACAAGCAATTTCCGTGGCTAAGACAACTAGAAGACCACCTAGGCCCGCAATTATTTGAAGAGTACCTTAACGATGGCCGTATTGAGCCAGCACACTTATCAACTTTACGCGGGCGCGACTTAAAGCATAGCTTGATATTAGTTGATGAGGCTGAAAACTTACTTACTACCAATATTTAGTTACTTTTAGGACGTGTAGCAGAAGGCAGCCAAATTATTTTCTGCGCTGATGTTAAACAATGTGACTATAAAGATGAGAAATCAAGCGGTATTCCACGCTTAATTTCCAGATTAGCAGGAGATGAATTATTCGGTATGGTTCGTCTTATTAAAACAGAACGTTCTGCTATTGCGGCAAAAGCTGATTTACTAGATTAATGGGCGCTTCGGCGCCCACTTTTTTATTTGACTTTTTTAAAGATTTATGCTATAATAAAGAAAAAGAATAGGAGGATATAAGTATGGAGAAAATTCATCCTTTTACATAGCTTTGGCACGATATTGTAGATAAATATTTTGAACACCATCCCAGTGCCGGACTAGCCCTATGGACAATACCTTTGGACGAATAGCCCGAGCAATTAAAAGTAGAGTTATATGATATTCTATGGACTTTAACCCATAATGGTACTGAACAACAAAAATATACGTCTTCTACTTTATGGGAACAGCTAAGTGCGACATGGGCACGACGTCATTCTGGTGGCGGTCTTACTTGGTGGCAATTCCCATTAGATGAACAGCCTCAAGATTTAAAAATAGAAATGTATGATATTTTTTGGACTTTAACTCATCAATATATTAAGAGTTGGTAAGGAGAAAAAACTATGTCTGAAAATAAAAAGCCTTTAATTTATTTAGGTGGAGATATTATGACACGCGGTAGTAACCTTGCGCGTCAGGAAGAATATGACAAGTTTATTGACGCTAATATTCCTGTTAATGTATATTCCCCAGTTATGAATAAATCAATTAACGACAAGTCAAATATGACAGAAGAGGAAAACAATCACCTAGCAGAAAAGATTGTTGATGCGGATGTAGAACGGCTTTGGAATAGTGATTGTACTGTAATGTGCCCAGAACAAAGCGCCATTGGCACTATGTGTGAAATGGGGATTCTCTATGGATGGAAGTATATGGCTAATAAATTAATTGACATTTATAAATCAAGACCGTATTCTGGCGCAGAAACAGTTTTAGATATGATGATAGATCAAATTGAGAAAATAGCAGATAAGAAAAATTACGCTCATTATTTTGATATTCGTACCAATCATTTAAATGAAAAAGATTGGCGCCGCAGTTTTAGTATAAATTAGTTCCTTTATGGCATTCTCTTAGCCGCAACTACTGATAATACCTTACATAATTCTTTTGATGAAATTATACCTATCTTACAAGAGGAATATCCTAATGAATCATAACGTAGAAATCCAAGATTATTATAAATCCGATAGTTTTTATTTCTTGCCAGTAATTGACAGTGAAACAATCCATAGTAACTACCGGATTAATATTAATAAATATATTTATACTGATAATAATAATATTAAATATTACAAACTAGAAATTAACATTTTAGATAAAACCGCAAAACAAATCCTTTATACATTTAACCGCAATAATGATAAATGCGTAATGCCAATTTTAGTGCGGCAAAATGATAAAGAGTTTATCCTTACCTCCGGAGATTATCAATGTATTTCCATTTATAATGTAACTAATAACATCTTTACTGATTATGTATACGGCGGCGAAGTTGCTTATGAAGCAAACCGTGGTTTTTGCCCGCAAGAATATATATGGAATAAAGACGTAGATACATTATTTATTTATGGACAAATTAATTTCGGCCCGCCAGAAGTACTAATGATACATCATCCTGATTTTCAAAACTTAACTTTTACAGATATTGAATGGACCGATTGGTCTAAGGAGCCTGAATATGACAAATATGCTTTATAATATCAATGATAAGCTTCCTGTAAAACGCTTAGTGGTCGCCGCATTACAGTAGGTCATTGCCTGCTTTGTCGCTACCATTCTTATCCCGCAGATTTGCGGCTTACCTATTGCACCCGCAATGCTTGGAGCCTGCATTGGTACTCTAATTTATTAGCTATGTACTCGCGGTCAAAGCCCAATGTTTATTAGCTCTTCCGGCGCATTTGTTGCCGCAGTTATTGGAGCGCTAGCATTAGGAGCCGCGCCGAACTATACAGCAGTAGCAATTGGCAGTGGAATTGTTTGTCTGGTATATTGTTTAATAGGAATTGTTATTAATAAGTGTGGGACTGCCTGGGTCAATAAGGTTTTACCGCCAGTTGTCATAGGACCTATTGTTGCTGTAATCGGCCTTAATTTGGCAACATTTATTCCAACATATTTTCAACTCAATGGTGAATACAGTTTAATTGGCGTTGGCCTCGGAATGCTAACACTTTTAATCACCGCGTTAATTTCTCATTATGGTAGGGGCTTTATCCGTAACTTGCCTTTCTTATTTGCTATTTTAATTGTGTACGCGTTTGCGGCAATTTTAACTGCATGTGGTATTCCGATTATTGATTTTTCAGCGTTTAACAACGTTAGACTCATTCAAGTACCCGACTTTGCTTTTCTACATTTAACTACACCAGATTGGACATTATTACCACAGATTTTAATGTTATTCTTACCACTAGCATTAGTTACTTGTTGTGAGCATATGTCAGACCACAAAGCTCTTAGCGCAGTTATTGGCACTGACTTAACACAGACTCCTGGCCTTGGCCGCACGCTTATTGGTGACGGTATTGCTACTGCTTTTGGTGGATTAACTGCTGCTCTCCCCAATACTTCTTACGGCGAAAGCGTTGGTACTACTGGTTTTAGCCGTATTTGTTCTAAATATGTTATTACCTTAGCCGCAGTTATCATGGGCATTGCCTCATTTTTTGGGCCGCTTCAAGCCTTTTTAGTAAGTATTCCTAGCTCAATTTTTGGCGGGTGTGCTGCTATCTTATATGGCTATATTACTTTGAGCGGTATTCGTACTATCAAAGATAGCAATATTGATTTAAATAATAATAAGAATGTTACAATTATTGCATCAGTACTTACATTAGGTGTCAGTGGTGCGGTATGTAATTTTGGAATAGTTAGTATTGGAACTACCGCGCTTGCAATGATCGTAGGCGTCATACTTAATCTAGTCCTTAGAGACCAAAAACATAAAGTAAATGTAAATCAAGTTAAAATCCGTAAGGTTACTCCTATTCCTGCAGGTGATAATAATGACAATTCAAGGAGCTAAAAACAAATACTCCAAATATATCGTACCAATCCTGTAGCAATGTATTAATGAAAATAATATTACCACTTTTGTAGATTGCTGTGTTGGCGGGGCAAATATTATTAAAAATATAAAATGTACGACACGGATTGGCATTGATAAAAATCCATATCTTATTGCACTATGGCAACAATTACAATAGCCAGGTTTCCACTTTCCACCGTTTCCAAACCGTGAAGATTGGGACAGATGTAAAGAAGGTAATGAACCCAAAGACTGGTATAGCGGTTTAGTACAGATTTTTACTAGTTATTTGGCGCGCGGTTTCAGCGGTGGATATAACAAGTAGGAAAGCCAATATTGGGGCCGTGTTCATACAGTAGAAAAAGATATTCCATTAATAAAAGATGTGCAGTTTATTTGTGCCGATTATTCTAAGATTTTAGAGTATAATAATTGTGTAATCTATATCGACCCACCCTATGCTAATACTAAACAATATGACATTAGCAAAGACTTCCCATATCTACACTTTTGGGAAACGGTACGTAGTGCGGCAAAAAATAATTATGTATTTGTTAGTGAATAGACCGCACCTGATGATTTTAAATCTATTTGGTCATTAGAAACCGCACGTCAACTTCAGGGGAACATTACTCCATGTACTGAACATCTGTATGTTTACAATCCTTGACTTTTATCAAAATTAAGTTATAATATATACAGAAAGAAAGAAAGGAAGTATCAATTATGGGTATGGATATGAATCTCATTCGCGCTCGTAACAAAGAAGCCATTGAACAGTATTATAATACTTGGACGATTGATAGTGATCCTGACTATAATTTTCATATGGACGGCTCCGAAGCCGATACTTTTCCAGTAGTTGAAGTATATTATTCCCGTAAGTTTTGGGACCTATTCAGAGCGATGAGTTTTACCAAAGACTATGAATGCGGCGAATATATCAGATTGAATAAACGCGAACTTAAAGAAATGCTCGATTATTCTATCACTCATCCTGATTATTTTGATGATTTTAACAGCGTACCTGAACTCTGCCGTGTATATTATAAGTTTGATGAATGGGAAGCGCGTGGTCTTCATGTTTATTTTGAGTGCGATTGGTGAGGAAACTATTACAGGTGAAGTCTAACTATATTACCTATCATTAGATAGGTAATATTTCTTTATTTCCAAATTATGTCAATAGGGCGGGTGAAATAAGTGACACAAGACATTATAACAAAATATCAACTTTTTACAAGTTACAAGAACTGGACGCAAACACGAGCCGCGGAAGAAATTGGTTGTAGCCAAGAGCATTTAAGTCGTATTTTTCGCGGGCTAAAAAATCCATCAGTGAAACTTTTAGACAAAATGGAAGAGGTTATGAAACAGTATGGATACTAAGCTTTATATTATTTATATGCCTCGGGTAGCGGCGGCTTTACGAGAACTTGGCTTCAAAATAATAAAAGTAACTCCAAATATAAAGAAACCCCAATATGATGTATATTGGTTTGAGGATACTCCGGCATTACATGAAGCTATTCCAAAAGCAACTGCTATGGCCCGGCGATAATTATTCAGGAGGATTCAGGTTATGGCAGATAAAAGAGCAATCGCATTATTAAGCGATGTAGATAAAAAAGAATACAACGAAGGTGGATATTATCAGATTTCACCATTGATGTTTCAAAAAATAAATGAAAAAATTACAGGAAAGTGCGGCAATCAAAGAGCATTATTGTTATATTTTATATTCCAACAGCAGAATGGTGATTTCCATCCAGCAGAAGCGACTATTTTGACCGCGTGCCATATGGACCACGCGCAATATTCACGGGCACGAGAGGCTTTGGTTGCGGCAAACTTAATTGAATATGAAAAAACTAAATACATAAAAATTATGTATAAAAATATTATGGCCTGAAATGTATGCTCAACACACATCATATTTTTAAAATGTGTGCTGAACACACAGATGTGTGGTGAACATACATCTGAGGTGTGTGTTCACGCTCGAAAATGTGGACTTAAGGTGTGTTGTGAACACACACATAACATAATAATATAACATAAGAAGAACATAAAAATGCGGCTTATGGCCGCTCGCAAGCGAGCGACCAGCCGCGATAGATTTGACAATTTTCCCAAAATATGATATAATAAAAGAAAAAGAGGTATAGATTATGATTAAATTAGTACGAGCCGCAGGAACCGGTAAAACCCAGGAACTACTTGCCGAAGCCAGTAAGCATGATGGAATTGTTCTTACCAAAGATAGAGCCGCGCTTGAAGTAAAAGCTAAGGCGTATGGCTTCTACCATCTTACTATTATTGACTACTATGACCTTATTAATGGTAATTATAAATATGACCAAGACGTTTATGTCGTTAACGCTGATGACTTTCTTGAGGCGTTTCTACTAGATTATTTTAAGTTACAGTGTAAAGGTATCACGGTACGTGTGGAGGAATAAATATGATAGATTGGGGTGTAAAACCGCAAGATATTGGCAATAAAGTAACTGAAATCTTAACTACATATAAAAATCGCGCGGAGCAAGCGGAAAAGTTCGCCGCAAAAACGCGCGAAGAAATATAGGCAGCCGCAGAACAACTTAATCAAAATAAAATTAATGAGCTTAAAGAACGCGCTGCACTAGTATATGGTTGCTTTGATTTCCCGCAAGAAATGCAACGTTGGCGTGCCTTTTGTAAAAAGCATGAAGCCTGCCGCTTAAATACCAAAATTGATGGCGGGAAAATGCCCTATATCATTCCCTATGGAACTGGTATAGGCTGCTGCTATAAAGCAGTATGTCAGGCATGCGGTGCGACCGAAGATATTACATATAGCGAAGGATGGTAATATGGGACTATTATTTAAAAAGACATTAACCGAGAAGGGTATTGCCGCGCTCAACTATATAATCAATAAATATCTTGCGCATACTATTGATTATACAATTGCCGCATATGAAGAAATTATTGATGGAGTTATTAACATCTGTGACGAAACACCAGAGATTTATCCAATTGGAATGACCGAAGACAAGAAACGCGATTTTGCTGCACGGGAATACCTTCGCTTTACCTTACGTGAAATTAATCGTAAACAGCGTAAAGAGTTTATGAAAAAGATTGAGGCGACTTATAATGACTAAATATAATTATGAAGATGCTCTTTATGATGATATTGCGGACTATGTGCGTGATAATAAGATAAATATCCATGACTATGGTGAAGACCAAGATGCCGCTCTTGAAAACTTAGAAGAAGAACTTTGGGACCAGGATTGTGTTACTGGTAATGGTGGCTATGGTTATGCTACCACTGATGAATGTGAAGAGTTCCTGTGTCATAACTTATCAATTTTATCAGAAGCTACACATGATTTTGGCTTTGATTTGACCACTCAAACTACAAAATATTCAATTGAAGAACTCCCCAAAGTTCTTGATAGTATAGTGCGTTGCTATTTACTTGATGGCGCACTGTGGAAGTATATCACCGATAATTGGGGTTAAATGTTAAGCATAAACGATTGACTTTTCTTAATTTATGATATAAAGGGGGAAAATATTATGTTTCATCATTATTTAACAAAGTATGTAACAGATGGAAAGAAATACGCGGCCTCATGGATTCAAATGAATTTATTTGGTCGTGTGCGGTGCTTCTCGAAGAGAGTAAAAGAATTATAATAGATACTATTGATTTTAAGAAAAATGTTATAAGGATGATAAAAATGTTTGAATTTAACGATTGTGTAAAACTTAAGGTCGAAGATTATTATGTAAACGGCAAGACCATTACTATTCCAGTTAATATTACTGTGAATGAAGAAAAGATTGAAGATGAAATTGATGAATTAACAGAAGCTCTATTTAATTTGAGAAAGCTTTTTGGAAAAGATTATGTTCTTGTTGTGACAAAAGATAGAGTTAGGATTATGAGTGAAGAATAAAATGATAAAAGTCAACTAATTAAAAAGTTGACTTTTTCTTTGATTTATGTTATAATAAAGTGTAAGAAAAGGAGGCTGATATAGTGGCTTATGATATTAACTCAATTGAAAGTTTAAGTTTTAGAGAAGGCGTCCGCACTCGTATTCAAATGTACTTAGGTTCGGATGACATAGAAGGCACCTATCAAGCTTTAAAAGAAATTATAAACAATAGCACAGATGAAGCTCTTGCTGGATATGGCAAAAAGATTGAAATTGGTTTGGACGAAAAGAAAAATTTAATTTCAGTTAGAGACTATGGACGCGGCGTACCATTTGGTATCCGTGAAAATGGAGAAAATGTTCTTGTCTCCATTTTTACAAAAAGCCATACAGGTGGAAAATTCTCTCATGACGCCTATAAAAATGCCTCAGGACTAAATGGCATCGGTGGCTCATGCGTATGCTTATCTTCAAAAAGTTTTATCGTGCGTAGCTATCGTGATAAAAAATGTGCTATGGCGAGTTTTGAAAAGGGTCTTTTAATTTCTTATGAAGAAACTAATTGCCCTAATGCTAATAATGGAACTGCGATAGATTTTAGTCCTGATCCTGAGGTATTTTCTAATGGCGAAATTGGTTATAATTTTGAACGTATTTGTTCTGATATAAAAGATATATCATATTTGTATCCAGGTATTGAATTTATAGTATATACAACTGATGGAAAAAGACAAACTTATTGCGCCAAAAATGGTATTGTAGATTTTGTTACAGATAATATGACCGCACCACTTCAAAAACATATCATTACGAGCGAAGCCACAGATGGAACTGATAGTGTAGAAGTTGCCTTCCAATGGGGTACTAAACATGAAACTGGCTATGTATTTGTAAATGGTTTACGCTGTCCAGAGGGCGGCTCTCCAATTACTGGTGCTCGTGCGGCTCTAACGAAAACATTTAATTCATTAGCAAATGAAGCATTCGATGGAGAAAAGATTCGACAAAATTTATTTTATGTAATCAATTGTAAGGTAGAAAATCCTTCATTTGCCAATCAAACAAAAACAAAAATTAATAACCCTTCCCTGCGTACATTAGCCTCTAATGCTTTTACCACGGCTTTAAAGGATATGAATACAAAGTATAACACAGAGTTTAATACTATTGTAGAATTACTTCGTAAGGTTGAAAAAGCAGAAGCCGCCGCGGAAAAAGCTCGAAATGCAGTTCTAAATATGGAACGCAAAGAGACCGAGCAGAAGAAAAAGAAAATTACTTCTTCTGATAAGTTTAAGGATTGTGAAAAGCATGGTCAGGACTCAATGCTCATTATCTGCGAAGGTAATTCTGCTCTTGGCGGCCTCATGCCCGCGCGCGATGTCAATAAAGAAGCACTATACGCTGTGCGCGGAAAGGTCAAGAATCTATTAAAGCACCCGCTTGATGAATGTCTTGAAAATCAGGAAGTATCTGATATTATTATGGCACTTGGGTGTGGGATTCAAGAGAAGTATAATAGTAAGAAATTAAATTATGGTAAAGTTGCAATCGCAACAGATGCTGATGTTGATGGATATTCTATCATGTGCCTAATTGCAACTTTATTCTATGTACTAATGCCGCAGTTTATTGAAGAGGGTAGACTATGCTGGCTTCGTGCTCCACTTTATCGTTTGACTAAGGGTGATAAGCGAATATTTGCTTATGATGATAAAGAACTAGAACAAATGAAAGTTAAATATAGTGGTTGGGAACAAGGAAGAAACAAAGGCTTAGGTGAGATGAATGCGGAGGATATGGAGGCATCAATGATGCATCCCGAGAATAGACGCCTTGAAGTTCTTACAATTCATGATATTGAAGCTACGGCTGAAAGTATTCAAATGCTTATGGGACCAGAAGTTGAAGGCAGAAGAGATTTCTTGTTTGAGAATGTTGATTTTAGTATTATAAATAGGTGATAAAAATGAATAAAGAAAATATTGTAGGACGATTTCACGGAAAAGAAGTATATGTAGTGCCAGATAAGAAATTAGATACAATCATTTTATCAGAATCATTGGCTAAATATATATTAGAATTACAAGATAATACAATTAAAAATGTAAATCAAACTCAGCGAGGTAAACGCGGTAATCTTATAGGCTTTGTTAATAATAATTAGATTATTTGGTTTAATATTTTGACTAATGAAATAGATGAAATAGAACAATTTGAGGAGTGAAGTATGAGGCTTATAATTT
>Ga0247610_10003223_pt1 | contig 18082 bp, 27 predicted proteins | sample 174DNAGHGhighgp2_FD_193483 | JGI IMG/M metagenome (GOLD analysis project Ga0247610, IMG submission 193483) | Sheep rumen microbial communities from Palmerston North, Manawatu-Wanganui, New Zealand - 1742 DNA GHGhigh gp2 | ecosystem: Host-associated > Mammals > Digestive system > Stomach > Rumen... | reverse complement strand
TCAGCAGGATCATCGAACTTGGAAAGAGCTATGATACTCTCTGTATGTACAAGCTGAATCACCAGCTCCGGAGAAATATATGTCTTTTTCATCTTTTCAAAATATTAGAGTAAATATATGTTCTGAATTCACCCCGCAAGCCCTCCCCTCCTCAGGGAGGGGCTTGGGGATGGTCTTTTTTTACTTCACGTTCACCTTCTTGTCACCGACAATGTAGGTCTGGCCCTTCTGCATCTTTGCAACCTTGCGACCGCTCAGATCAAAGATATTACCAGCAGCAATCTCGTTCAGAACGCCGTTGATGCCAGTCTCCTTATCGAAGAAGAATGCCTTTACACTACCCTGCTGAGGAGGAACAGTCAGATAAGCGCGGTTTGCAGGTACTGTGGGCTGATTGTCTGCTATAACCTGATAGAAGCCAACCTTGTCATCATTATTCTGAAGAACATAAGAACCTACAGGAGCAGCAGTAGCTGAAATTACACCAGTGAGGAGACTCGGTTCAGGTTCATCGGCAACAGATTTACCATAGAAAGTCACATCCACACCAGATTCACTCTTGACAACCACAGGAGTATTGGCAGGAATTGTTGTGGTGCAGTCTGTCAAAGTGAGAACATTGTCGCTGATAGCTGTCACCTTTGAAGCTGTGACTCCACTTGGGATTGTTACCTCAAACGGAGCAAAGAAGGTAGCATACATATTAGCGGCATCAATTTTCATATTGGCAGAAGATGCTTCGGTGATTGTCCAAACGCCATTGTTAGCTTGAGCCTTATTTGCATATACTGTAGAACCAGCATCTGTAGCGTCAGTACCGAACAGACCTTTTGCACCACTAATTGTAAATCCACCATCTACATAATTAACAGAGATAACGTATGCTGAGGCCTTTTCTTCCGTTGTAGACAAAGTCCAGTTATTTCCAGTAGTCTTGAGGATGTATTCATCATTAGCATTTGAAAGCACATAACCACCTTCTACAGCAGTGAAGAACACAAATGCATCTGCACCAACAGTTACACTCTCAGTGGCAATCTTCAGAGCACCATTGGCGGTCTTATTTGCTATGATGTAGGGCTTTCCTGCAACAGGAGCGTTCAAGGCAGCGGCGAATGTAGCCTCTGCTGTCTTTAGAGCATCAGTAGCAGCTATAACCTCGTCAACAGTAGCATCATTATTGTTATAAACAGTCTGAGCATCGCTGATAGCACCAGTCAGAGCCGTTACAGCAGAAGCCGGTTTCTGGAAGACACCATCACCTATATTTGAGGTTACGTCAACATCCTTTGCAGTCGAAATCTCAGCACCCAGAGCAGCCTTGAGGTCAGCAGCTGTTGCCTTAACAAGAACGATGTCACCGTAAACATACTGGCTCTGACCACTTGTGTCATAGCTCTTCTTGCGAAGTCCAAGGACATAGTTGCCTTCCTCACCAGTCTGGAATATAGCTGAATAGTTCTTCCAAGAACCCACATTTGAATCTGCGTTAGTAGCATCCAAAGGCAGGTCTGTTGCAGACAATGTGACAGAAGAGCCATCGGGAGCAGCCATGCTCACATAACCGTCCTTCTTGCAGTCGCCCCAACCGCCATAGATAAATGTTACCTTGTAGTAGGTGTTAGATTTCAGAGGCATGGTGTAACCAGCAGCATAGCCGTAGTAAGCACTCTGCTTGGTGAAGAGAGCCTTACCTGTTGATGTGGCTTTAAGACCTGTATTTGAGCCGTCCTGATAACGCACGTTGTAACCATCGGCTGCAGCATCCTTCACACGCTGCCATCCATAAGGATTGATGTTGCCGCTCGGTGTCGTTGAGCGATAGTCATACGCGAAGGAGCCATCCCAAATAGCATTGACCTCAGCTACGTTAACAGTCCAAGTTGCACCTGTGATAGCATCAGTAGCAGCCTGCACGTCTTCCTGAGAATTGTTGGCAGTCTGGTCGATAGCCTTGGCAGCATTCAAAGCGGTGAGAGCTTCTACGTTATTGTAAGGAGCATATTCGTTAGCTTCAAAGCCGATAGGATAAGCTTCGATGGCTTCGTTTAGAGCTGCATAGTCCTCATCAGTTGCGGCAACAAATGCCTCTTCAGGGGTCAGGTCACGATTCTTTACAAGGCGGAAGTTATCTGCCTTATACCACCAATAACCGTCAGCTACATAATCCTTATGTACACCTGCATCACCATTAGCACCACCTACAACACCAATAGTAGCCGTATGATCCTTGACAAGGAAAGTAAATGTTGCCTCCTGGAATACTCCAGATCCTGGATTATCACCACCAGTCTCAGTTCCATCGTTATGCTCACCATTTGCGGTAAGATAGATGGTAGCACCATCAGAAGCTACAGAGACAGTCAGGGTGTATTCGCCATTAGGAATATCAGCAAGTGTCTGCGTCATTGGAATACCCTGCCACCAAGTATTGAAGAGGTAATCACCATCACATCCTGTAGTTTTATATGTATTATTTGAGTTTTCTCTAACTCCTGTATCTGATGATGAGCCTACAGTCCAACCAGTCGTATTACCATATTCAAATGAGTGGTTACGGATTGCATATGTAAAGTCAGCTGTAGTTGCATTCTGAGACTTAATAACTGGGATTATTGCATCATATGCTTCAGTTATTTTACCAGCTACATCAGCATTAGCCAAAGTTCCATTGGTAAAGGCAGTCTTGATTGATTCATAATCAGTAGGCTCTACTGTTGATGACGAAGCTTCATCTAGGATGCCATCAATATTTGAAATTACAGCAGCTAATGGAGCGTAAGCAGCAATGCTGGTTTCTGCATTACTTGTTGCTGTTGACAGAGCTGATGTAGCTGTTTGAAGCGCAGCCTTGTCAGACTCATCAACACCACTACCATAATCTGAAATAGCTGCTTGCAAGGCGGAAAGGACAGTTGCTAACATCGGTTTTTCCTGATCAATAGCTGCTGCTGCTTTTTTTGCATCATTGTAAGCGTCTACATATATAGACAAATCTTCACCAAGATAATAGAGTTTGAAATTATCTGCTACAATCCATCCGGCAGATTGATCTACACCAATGGTAATGGTATTATTTACAACAATAATATTGTCTGCTGTCAAAGTGTTACCAGCGACCTCAGATGACATGGTAGTATAGTCTCCAGCACTTGCTACAGCAGAAACGGTACTACTGCTGACCTTGGAACTTCCAGTGCCAAATACATAAGCGACCTTATTGTCATTATTACCTGAAATCACATCAGCGGAAACCCTGTATTTACCATTGGGTACGCCTCTTAATTCCTGCTTAACAATAACATTAGTTGCACTCCATGACTCCAATGTCTTCTGTCCCCACTGTTGGTTGCCCCAAGTACCGGAACGTGCCCAACCGCCCCAGTCGCCTGACCAGTCTGCATTTTGAATCCATGCAGTTGCATCATAAGGTTTACTTTCAGAGGCACCGGTAGCTGCTGTTTCGCGTGCAGAGACGAGAGCTGCATCGAAGGTTGCCTTGGAGATAGCATATAGCATGAAATTGTCGGTATGGTTAGCGGCTTTATTGGCTGCAATATCCTCTCCATCACTTGTACCGGCCTCATTATCATTCCAGTGTCCTACAAAATCAGTACGGCCATTAGCCGATAGCGAATATTTACCTTCAGTCAAAGTGAAAGTAAATGTTGTACTTCCCGAACCTCCGGTCATAGATGTATTCCATCCATCTGCCTGAGTGAAGTATGCACCCGTAGCATAGCTTTTAAGAGCGAATACTTTATCGCTACCTTCAAGTATCCATACGAAAGAAGGATTTTCAACAGGATTTGCAATAGTCTTGAAACACGGACGATAGTGCGTTGCGTCACAAGATGCAACAAACGAGCCATCTCTTCCGTCAACCAACATGTAGTAGTTGTCACTTGTTCCTGTAATGGATTCAGCAGTTACCTTAGTCCACCCTGCCGATTCCAAATCACCGGTAGTGTAGGCCCATGATCCAACCGAGCATAATAACGCAACGGCTGCAAAGATTGTTTTTAGTTTCATGTGTTAGTTATTAAATTAATTAATGTATATAGTTTGTATTTTGTATTCATTTGGTTTATGTAAGCTTTCAAATCAGCCCCGCGTTTCACAACGCGGGACTAACTAATATCAACTAATTTGAACTAATAACTCATAGTTCGGGCGCAAAATTACGGAAATAATTAACCTTTGTTTACCCCCCCGTTAAAAATACTTAAAACGCATGCGTTTTCGGCAAATTTAACAATTTGAGGGCCAATTTCGGGGTTTCTTAGGGGTAAAGACGGAGCTCATTAGGGCCTAAATGGACGAAGGGAATGCTTTTGAGGCAGGTGAACAATGGTTTTGATGTAGGTGAACAATGCATTTGAGGCAGGTGGACAATGGTTTTGATGTAGGGACAAAACAAATTTGGCGCAAAAGAGGAATTAGGTTTTAGGCGGCAATTATATAATTTTAGGCGGCAATTATTAGATTGCAGTCGGAATTTAAATAATTTACGTCGTAAATTTTATTTTTCACCAAATAATAACTATCTTTGCACCATGATTGAAATTAATCTCCCTTCGGGAGCATAGAGAACACTGAGAACACAGAGAACACAGAAGACACAGAAGATACTGAGTGGACAGAGGACACTGAGGACACTGAGGACACTGAGGACACTGAGGACACTGAGGACACTGAGGACACTGAGGACACTGAGGACACTGAGGCTTCGCGCAGACTAAATCGTAAATTAATTCAATAGTAAATAAATAGTAAATAGTAAATCGTCAAATCGTAAATCGTAAATAGTCAAATCGTAAATCGTAAATAGTCAAATCGTAATTTATAGAGGTTATGACCAAATACACTACTCAGGAAATCGGGATTAACCCGAATGAGGATGGTACACGCAAAAAGCGGTATCGTCTGGTGAACCAAGGGACTATCCCTTATGAAGTTTTTGCGAGTCGAGTGGCACACCCGGGCTCCGGACTGACTCGCGGCACGGTGAAGAATGTGATTGAAGCCGTGATTCAGCAACTGGCCACGGAGCTGGGAGAAGGGCACCACGTACAGATTGGTGGGCTCGGCACCTTTTCGGCCGGTATTGGAGAATGTGAGGTGAAACATACCACGAGGCGGGGCAAGGGTATCGCTCCGGCAGAGAAGCGGACATATGCAAGCAACATTCAGATTGACCGCGTACACTTCAGGGTGGATGGAGAGCTTATCAAGGCGGCGCGTGGCCATTGCACTCTGGAGCTGGCTCACCCGCAGACGCCGGGCAAAGAGTTCAGCCGGATAACGACCACGCGTGAGGAGCGTCTGGAGCTGCTCCTCGCCTATCTGCAAAAATACGAATTCATCAGGATTCCTGAATACATGGCGCTCACAGACCTCAAGAGGTTTGTCGCCGGGAAGGAGCTCTACGCTTTCTCGCACGATGAATCCACGGGAATCTATGCCGAAGGTCGAGGCCCCGTAAAAGTGTATAAGCTCCGCTCGACCGCTTCTATTTAACAAGAAAGGGCGGCCCGTCGCGGGTCGCCCTTTCTCTTGGTATCGTAAATCAGAATTATTCAGCAGTGGTGTCGGCAGGAGCCTCTACAGGGGCTTCTGCGGGTGCTTCGGTGGCTACTGCCTCGGTTGCAGCTGCCTCTGCGGCAGGTGCGGCAGCAGACTTGCGGCTGCGGCGTGTGCGCTTTGCAGCCTTCGGGGTCTTTGCCATGTTCTCGTCGTAGTCAACGAGCTCGATGAAGCACATGGGGGCCATGTCACCCTGGCGGAAGCCGGTCTTGATGATGCGGGTGTAGCCACCGGGACGGTCGGCAATCTTGACTGCGATCTCCTGGAAGAGCTCGGTAACGGCATACTTGTCCTGGAGATAGCGGAAGACGACGCGGCGTGAGTTGGTGGTGTCCTGCTTGGACTTGGTGATCAGGGGCTCAACGTATCTCTTGAGAGCCTTGGCCTTGGGGACGGTCGTAGTGATTCTTTTGTGCATGATCAGGGAAACAGCCATGTTGCTGAGCATGGAAGCCCTGTGGGATGCAGTACGACCGAGGTGATTGAATTTCTTGTTATGTCTCATTGTGACAATCTTTCTTTTTAGGACAGGAGGTGGCAAACACTGCTACTCTCTGTCGAGTTTATACTTTGAAATATCGGTTCCAAACGACAGATTCAGACTCTCGAGCAAATCATCAAGCTCAGTGAGCGATTTCTTACCGAAGTTGCGGAACTTGAGGAGGTCGGTCTTGTTGAACTGGACGAGGTCGCCGAGTGTCTCTACGTCGGCAGCCTTCAAGCAGTTGAGGGCGCGTACGGAGAGGTCCATATCTACGAGCTTCGTCTTCAAGAGCTGACGCATGTGCAGCACTTCCTCGTCGAACTCTTCGTTTCCTTCGGAATCGGAGTTCTCGAGAGTGATCTTCTCATCGGAGAAGAGCATGAAGTGGTAGATGAGTATCTTTGCTGCCTCCTTGAGTGCATCCTTCGGGTGGATGGAACCATCGGTGGTGATTTCAAGCACGAGTTTCTCGTAGTCGGTCTTCTGCTCTACGCGGAAGTTCTCTACGGCGTACTTGACGTTGCGGATGGGAGTGTAAATTGAATCAATAGGAATCACATTGACATCCGAGCAGAACTCGCGATTCTCCTCACTGGGCACGTAGCCGCGACCCTTGTTGATGGAGATCTCGATCTGCATCGTTGCTTTGACATCTAAATGACAAATAACTAATTCAGGGTTTAACACTTCAAATCCAGTCAGATACTTGTTGAAGTCGCCTGCCTTGAACTCTGTTGTGTTCTCGACAGTGACTGTCACTTTCTCGTTCTCGAATTCTTCTACCACCTGCTTGAAGCGTACTTGCTTCAGGTTGAGGATGATGTTGGTAACGTCCTCCTTCACACCGGGAACCGATGCGAACTCGTGTTCTACGCCATCGATACGTATGGTATTGATGGCATAACCTTCGAGTGAAGATAGCAGAATGCGGCGAAGAGCATTACCTACGGTAATACCGAAGCCGGGCTCCAACGGACGAAATTCGAACTTGCCGTATTTGTCGTCGGCCTCCACCATTAACACCTTATCAGGCTTTTGAAATGCTAAAATCGCCATTCTTAATTATTATTTAGAGTAAAGTTCAACGATGAGTTGCTCCTTGATAGTCTCAGGGATGTCTGCGCGCTCGGGCTTGTGGAGGTACTTGCCTGCCTTGAGGTTCTCGTCCCACTCCAGCCAGGGGTACTTGCTGTGGTTGAAGCCTGCGAGTGAAGCGGCGATAACCTCGAGTGACTTGGACTTCTCACGAACGCCGATTACCTGTCCGGGCTTAACGGCGTAGGAAGGGATACCTACCACCTTGCCGTCAACGACGATGTGACGGTGGTTGACGAGCTGGCGTGCAGCTGCGCGTGTGGGAGCGATGCCGAGACGGAATACGATGTTGTCGAGGCGGCTCTCGAGCATCTGCAGCAGGATTTCACCGGTGATGCCACTGGTGCGTGCTGCTTTCTCGAACATGTTGCGGAACTGCTTCTCGAGCACACCGTAGGTGTATTTAGCCTTCTGCTTCTCAGCGAGCATGATGCCGTACTCAGAAGTCTTACGACGGCGGTTGTTGCCATGCTGTCCGGGAGGATAATTGCGCTTAGCCAATGCCTTGTCCGGGCCGAAGATTGCCTCGCCAAAGCGGCGGGCAATACGAGTTTTTGGACCTGTATATCTTGCCATTGATAAATAGTTTTTTCGTTATTACGTATAACGTTATTAAACGCCAGTTATTAGACTCTGCGACGCTTCGGAGGACGGCAGCCGTTGTGTGGAAGCGGAGTTACGTCGATAATCTCAGTTACCTCGATACCGGCTCCATGCACGGTGCGGATAGCGGACTCACGTCCGTTGCCAGGTCCCTTTACGTATGCCTTGACCTTGCGGAGGCCGAGGTCATAGGCTACCTTAGCGCAGTCCTGTGCGGCCATCTGTGCGGCATAGGGAGTGTTCTTCTTAGAACCGCGGAAACCCATCTTGCCTGCACTCGACCAGGAGATAATCTGTCCCTCGCTGTTAGCCAGCGCCACGATGACGTTGTTGAACGAGCTATGGACATGCAACTGGCCAAGGGCATCAACCTTGACGTTTCTTTTCTTAGCTGCTACTTGTTTCTTTGCCATATCTAATGATTATTTAGTTGCCTTTTTCTTGTTTGCAACGGTCTTCTTCTTACCCTTGCGTGTACGAGCGTTGTTCTTTGTGCTCTGGCCACGGACGGGAAGACCGAGACGATGACGGACTCCACGGTAGCAGCCGATATCCATCAAACGCTTGATGTTCATAGCGATTTCAGAGCGGAGGTCGCCCTCTACCTTGTATTCAGCAGCAATGACCTCACGGATCTTACCGGCCTGCTCGTCGGTCCAGTCCTTGACCTTGATGTCCTTATCGACACCGGCCTTCTCCAGGATCTTTGCTGAACTACTGCGACCGATGCCATAGACATAGGTCAAAGCGATTTCGCCTCGCTTGTTCTGAGGCAAATCGACACCAACAATTCTTATTGCCATATCTTGATTTTACGATTTACGATTTACCTTACCCCTGACGCATCTTGTACTTGGGGTTCTTCTTGTTAATCACATACAGGCGACCCTTCCGGCGGACGATCTTGCACTCGGGGGTACGCTTCTTGATAGATGCTCTTGTTTTCATATATTTGTTCTTTTCTTATTTATAGCGGAAAACGATACGCCCCTTGGTGAGGTCGTATGGACTCATCTCCACCTTGACCTTGTCCCCGGGGAGGATTTTGATATAGTGCATTCTCATCTTACCGGAGATGTGGGCTGTGATCTGATGGCCATTCTCCAGCTCCACGCGGAACATGGCGTTGGAGAGTGCCTCCATGATCTGTCCGTCTTGCTCTATAGCGGATTGTTTTGCCATTCTTGTTAGATTGTATATTATCTGGTCTGTTATTGTCTTGATGCTTCTATCCGTTCGACCTCTTCGAAAGAGGAGAGGATGTCTGCCTTGCCATGATGGATGGCGATGGTGTGCTCGAAATGTGCGGCCCAGCGCCCGTCGCGGGTCTTGATGGTCCAGCGGTCAGGCATCATATATACTTCATGACTGCCCTGCGTGATCATCGGCTCGATGGCGATGCAAAGGCCGTTGCGCAGTTGCTTGCCTTTTCCTCTGCTTCCGTAGTTGGGAACCTGCGGGTCCTCGTGCATCTCGCGCCCTATACCGTGTCCTACGAACTCGCGGACGATGCCGTAGCCCTGGGCTTCGCAATGGCTCTGGACGGCGTGGCTGATGTCTCCGACGCGATGTCCGGCTACAGCCTCTTCGATGCCTTTGTAGAGAGCCTCCTTGGTGGTTCTGAGCAGACGCTTGGTCTCATCGCTGACTTCGCCGACCATAAAGGTATAGCAAGAGTCGCCGTTGTAACCGTTGAGGAGAGTTCCGCAGTCAACAGAGATGATGTCGCCCTCCTTGAGGATGTCTTCCTCGCGAGGTACTCCGTGTACCACCACATCGTTGACGGATGTGCAGACGCTGCCGGGGAACGGGCCACCGTAGGGATTAGGGAAACCCTTGAAGGTGGGTTCTGCACCGTGATCGCGGATACATGTCTCCGCGACCCGGTCTATTTCGGCAGTGGATATGCCCGGACGGACGATTCTGGCTATCTCGGCCAGCGTGGTCGCTACCAACTGGTTGGCCGCCCGGAGCAATTCTATCTCATCTTCTGTCTTCAGATATATCATGGCAGAAATAGCATGACCGAGAGTTAGTATGCACTCATGTTACGTCCATGAATGCGGCCAGACTCCAGCAAACCGTCGTAGTGACGCATGAGGAGGTGGCTCTCAATCTGCTGCAAGGTGTCAAGCACCACACCCACGAGGATGAGGAGGGAGGTACCGCCGAAGAACTGTGCGAACTCAGGCGTAACCTTCAACAAACCTGCAAATGCTGGCATACATGCGATGGCGGCGAGGAAGAAAGAGCCGGGGAGTGTGATGTGAGACATCACATTATCTATATAGTCGGCCGTATCCTTACCCGGGCGCACGCCAGGGATGAATCCGTTGTTGCGCTTCATGTCCTCTGCCATCTGAACGGGGTTCATGGTGATAGCAGTGTAGAAGTACGTGAAGGCGATGATGAGCACGGCAAACAAGAGGTTGTATGCCCAGCTGGTGTGGTCACTCAATGCCATCAGCACGGCCGACGGGTTCTGTCCGCCACTGACATACTGGATGAGAGTGATGGGGATGAACATGATGGCCTGTGCGAAGATGATAGGCATCACATTGGCTGCGAACAGCTTCAGGGGGATGTACTGGCGTGCACCGCCGAGAGGCTGACCGCCTACGACGCGCTTGGCATACTGTACAGGCACCTTGCGTGTACCCTGCACAAGCAGAATTGCAGCAACAATGACGGCGAAGAGGATAACCAACTCAACGAGGAACATCACGAGACCGCCACCTGCGAGGTTGTTCAGTCGGCTTACAGCCTCCTGGCCAAATGCCTGCGGCAGACGGGCAATGATACCCAACATGATTATCAAAGAAACACCGTTTCCGATACCCTTGTCTGTGATGCGCTCACCCAACCAGAGGATGAACATGCTGCCGGCAGCCAGGATGATGGTGGAGGCGATCATGAACGAAGTCCATCCGATAGAGGGAGCCAGGGCTCCGCCTGCCTGCATACGCAGGTTCACCAGATAACCGGGAGCCTGGAAGAGGAGGATGAAGATGGTGAGATAACGGGTGTATTGATTGATCTTGCGACGGCCACTCTCTCCCTCGCGCTGCATCTTCTGGAAATAGGGTACAGCCACGGCCAGCAGCTGGATAACGATGGAGGCCGAGATGTACGGCATAATTCCGAGCGCAAAGACAGACGCGTTGGAGAATGCACCTCCTGAGAACATGTTAAGAAGGCTCATAAGACCCTCGTTGGTCTGCGCACGCAGGGCGGCCAGGTGGTTGGGGTTGATACCCGGAAGTACCACGAAGGAGCCGAAGCGGTAGATAGCGGCAAAACCAATGGTGATGAGAATCTTCATGCGAAGATCCTCGATCATCCAGATGTTCTTCAGTGTTTCTAAAAACTTTTTCATGAGTCAGTTTTTTCTTACAGTTTTGTTGCGGTTCCGCCGGCGGCGGTGATAGCAGCCTCAGCTGCTGCGGAGAAGGCGTTTGCCTCCACCTCGATCTTGGCGGTGAGCTTACCCTTGGCAAGAATCTTCACCAGACCCTTCTTAATCAAGCTGGCCTGCATGAGCTCGGCGATGCCGATCTTGGTCAGACCCTGATCTGCCAGTTTCTGGAGCGTGGAGAGATTCACTGCCTGGTACTCCTTGCGGTTGATGTTCTTGAAACCGAACTTGGGCAGACGACGCTGCAACGGCATCTGACCGCCTTCAAAACCGATTTTCTTCTTATAGCCTGAACGTGCCTTTGCACCCTTGTGACCACGGGTGGATGTACCACCACGGCCACTTCCAGGGCCACGGCCAATGCGCTTGCGGTTCTTGGTTGAACCCTCGGCAGGCTTCAAAGTACTTAGTTTCATATTTGTATGTCGGATTTTAACGTTAATGAATCGTGTTCAGGACGTTTAGTCCACAACCTTTACGAGGTGATGCACTGTCTGAATCATGCCGCGAACGACAGGAGTGTCCTCCAGCTCTACGGTGTGGTTCATCTTGCGCAGGCCCATCGTGTCAAGGGTCCGCTTTTGGTTCTTAGGAGCACCAATGCGGCTCTTAATCTGCTTAATCTTAATAGTTGCCATAGTCTAGTTCCTCCTTAGATTAACCTCTGAACACTTTTTCAACGGAGATACCACGGTTCTGGGCTACCATGCGGGCGTCACGCATCTCTGCAAGAGCAGCAATGGTGGCTTTCACCAGATTGTGGGGGTTGGAAGAGCCCTTGGACTTGGCCAGACAGTCGCGTACGCCGACGCTCTCAAGCACGGCACGCATAGCACCGCCGGCAACCACACCAGTACCGGTGGAGGCGGGCATAATAAGCACCTCTGCACCACCGAACTTAGCGGCCTGCTCGTGGGGTACGGTACCCTTAAGGAGGGGAACACGAACCAGGTTCTTCTTAGCGGCTTCTACGCCCTTGGCAATGGCAGCGGTGACTTCACCGGCCTTGCCCAGGCCATAACCGATGATTCCATTTTCATCGCCAACGACGACGATGGCAGCGAACGTGAAGGTGCGACCACCCTTGGTCACCTTGGTGACACGGTTGATGGCTACGAGGCGGTCCTTCAATTCGACATCGCTATTAATCTTTACGTTTTTGATTGCCATAATAATGATTAGAATTTAAGTCCGCCGTTACGTGCTGCATCTGCCACTTCCTTCACACGTCCGTGGTAGAGATAACCGTTACGGTCAAATACAACTGCTGTTACACCGGCCTCGAGGGCTTTCTTCGCGATGAGCTCGCCAACCTTGGCAGCCTGCTCCTTCTTAGGCATCTTCTCCAGACCCAGTGAGGAGGCTGAGCAGATGGTTGTTGCGGTCTGGTCGTTGATGACCTGGACGTAGATCTGCTTGTTGCTGCGGAACACAGACATGCGGGGACGCTCTGCTGTGCCGCTTATCTTATTGCGAACTCTGTACTTAATCTTAATTCGTCTTTCTACTTTCGTTGTCATAATGTTTACGCTTTTAAGGGTGAAACTTACTTGGCACCGGCAGACTTGCCAGACTTCCTGCGAATCTGCTCGCCAACAAACAAGATACCCTTGCCCTTGTACGGTTCGGGCTTACGGAAAGAACGAATCTTGGCACATACCATACCAAGGAGCTGTTTATCACATGAGCGGAGGATGATGAGAGGATTCTGGTTTCTCTCCATCTTGGTCTCGACCTTTATCTCCTGCGGCAGCTGGATGAAGATGCTGTGGGTGTAACCGAGAGAGAACTCGACGATGTTACCCTTGTTGCTCACACGGTAACCGACACCTACCAGCTCCATCTGCTTCTCATAGCCATGGCTGACACCCACAACCATGTTGTTGATGAGTGAGCGGTAGAGACCGTGATAAGCCTGCTTCTGCTTCATGGTGACATTGATTGGGTCATAGGTCTCATCGATACCGAATGTGATCTGACCGTTCTCCTTGTCAATATTTACTATGATGGAAGGATTAACCTCTTGGGTTAAAACACCCTCCTTGCCCTTGACCGTCACCTTGTGACCATCGAGGGAAATCTCAACACCCTGAGGGATGCTTATGGGCAATTTACCTATTCTTGACATGATTAGTCCTCCAAATTAATAAACGTAACACAGTACTTCACCGCCGATGCGCTGCTCTGCGGCTTCTTTGTTAGTCATAACGCCCTTGGACGTGGAAATGATAGCCACACCCAGTCCGTTGATAACACGGGGCATGTCCTTGTAGCCGGTATATTGACGCATACCGGGCGATGATACACGGATCAGCTTCTTGATGGCGCTGACCTTGTTCACGGGATCGTACTTCAAGGCAATCTTGATGGTGCCCTGAGGTCCGTCCTCAACGAACTTGTAGTTGAGGATGTATCCCTTCTCGAAGAGAATCTTTGTGATTTCCTTCTTCAGATTTGACGCGGGCACTTCAACCACGCGGTGCTTGGCCATGATGGCGTTGCGCAACCGTGTCAAATAGTCTGCAATAGGATCTGTCATTTGATAATAGTTTTTAATTAATCGGCACTGCGCCGACAATATTAAATAAATAAAAGTGTGCTGAAGTAGTGCAGCCTTACCAACTAGCCTTCCTCACGCCGGGGATGAGACCCTGAGATGCCATCTCGCGGAACTGGATACGTGAGAGACCGAACTGGCGGATATAGCCCTTCGGACGCCCCGTGATCTTGCAGCGGTTATGCAGGCGGATAGGATTGGAGTTGAGTGGAAGAGCCTGGAGCTTGCGAGCGGCCTCGTATGCCTCGATAGCAGCCTCGTCGCTGGTGTTACCGGCGTTGATGATCTTCTTGAGGGCTGCACGCTTTGCAGCGTACTTGGCAACGAGTTTCGCACGCTTCACCTCGCGGGCTTTCATTGATTCTTTTGCCATATTCTCTTAATCTTTTGCGTTCTTGAAGGGAAGACCGAACTCCTTGAGCAAAGCATAACCCTCTTCATCGGTCTTGGCCGTGGTGACGAAGGTGATGTTCATGCCGACGATGCGGTCGATGGTATCGATATTGATCTCGGGGAAGATGATCTGCTCCTGGATACCGAGAGAATAGTTGCCGCGGCCGTCCAGCTTGCTTTCGATCCCCTTGAAGTCACGGATACGTGGCAGAGCTACCTTGACGAGCTTCTCGAGGAACTCATACATACGCTCGCGACGGAGGGTAACCATAACGCCTATAGGCATCTTCTTACGCAGCTTGAAGTTGGCAACGTCTCGCTTGGAGATGGTAGCCACAGCTTTCTGGCCGGTGATAGCCGTCAGCTCGTTGATAGCCACCTCAATGATCTTCTTGTCCTGAGTGGCGATGCCGAGGCCCTGATTGATAACTATTTTCTTCAGAACGGGAATCTGCATGGCAGATGTATAGCCGAACTTCTCTTTAAGTGCGGGAGCGATGCGCTCTGCATACTCCTGCTTCAGTCTTGCGGTATTTGCCATTACTTAATCTCCTCTCCTGATTTCTTGGCATAGCGTACGCGCTTGCCTTCTGCGTTTAACTTACGGCCGATACGGGTCGGCTTTTTAGGATCTTTGGGATCCACCACATTAAGGTTGGATATGTGGATGGGAGCCTCCATCTTTATGATGCCGCCCTGAGGGAACTTGGCGCTAGGCTTCTGGCTCTTAGACACCATGTTCAGACCCTCGACGATGGCTCTCTGCTCCTTGACGAACACTCTCAAGACCTTGCCGGTCTTGCCCTTGTCCTCTCCAGAGAGAACATAGACAGTGTCGCCTTTCTTGATATGTAACTTAGCCATTAGTTTAGATGAATCTTAAATGATTAAAGTACCTCAGGTGCGAGTGACACAACCTTCATGTTCACGGCACGCAGCTCACGGGCAACGGGCCCGAAGATACGGCTGCCACGAAGTTCACCAGCATTGTTCAACAATACGCATGCGTTGTCGTCGAAGCGGATGTAGGAGCCGTCAGCACGACGGACTTCCTTCTTCGTACGTACAATAAGCGCCTTTGACACAGCACCCTTTTTAATTTCACTGGAGGGGATCACGCTCTTAATCGCAACGACAATCACGTCTCCTACGGTTGCATAGCGGCGACGAGTGCCACCCAGCACGCGGATGCAAAGAGCTTCCTTTGCGCCGCTGTTGTCTGCAACAACTAATCTAGATTCTGTCTGTATCATACTTTACTTAGCTCTTTCAACGATTGATACTACTCTCCATCTCTTTGTCTTGCTCAGAGGGCGTGTCTCCATGATGAGGACGGTATCGCCTACGTGGCAGTCGTTCTTTTCGTCGTGTGCGTGATACTTCTTGGTCTTGCTCACGAACTTGCCGTAGATGGGATGCTTCTCCTTGAACTTAGCAGCCACTACAATGGTCTTATCCATCTTGTCGCTGATAACGACGCCTGTGCGCGTCTTTCTTAAATTTCTTGCTTCCATGTTTCGGACCATTTATTTGGCGTTTTGAATCTCATTGAGTACGGTCTTCATGCGGGCGATGTCACGACGTGCCTTCATAATCCGGGAAGTATCTTCCAGTGGGGAAACAGCGTGGGTGAGCAACATCTGCTGGTACTCAGCCTTGGCCGACTCTATCTTCTCAACCAGCTCTTCAGCGGTGAGAGCCCTTATTTCTGCAATCTTCATAATCAAGCGTTTTTGTCGTAGTCTCGTCTAACAATGAACTTTGTCGTAACAGGGAGCTTCTGGGCGGCGAGGCGCAGAGCTTCCTTAGCGGTCTCGTAGGGAACACCCTCAACCTCGAAGATGATGCGACCGGGAGTGATGGGGAACACGTATCCCACGGGATCACCCTTACCTTTACCCATACGCACATCAGCGGGCTTCTTGGTGATTGGTTTGTCGGGGAAGATGCGGATCCACACCTGACCCTCACGTTGCATATAGCGCGTCACTGCGACACGGGCGGCCTCAATCTGGCGGCCGGTGATCCAGTGAGTATCAAGGCTCTTGATGCCGAAGGAGCCGAATGCAAGCTGGTTGCCACGGTGGGCATTGCCCTTGCAACGGCCTTTCTGCGGCCTTCTATATTTAGTTCTTTTCGGCTGTAACATAATAACCTAGCTTCAAAAATTAACGATTGTTGTTTCTCTTGCGGCGGAACCCACGTCCACCACGGTCTCCGCCGAAGCGGCCGGTCTCCTTCTGCTGGGTGAAATTGGGGGCAAGGTCCTTCTTGCCATATACTTCGCCACGGCAAATCCAAACCTTGATACCGAGCAGTCCCACCTTAGTCAGAGCCTCGGTCTGGCAGTAGTCGATATCTGCGCGGAAAGTGTGCAGAGGAGTACGACCCTCCTTGAACATCTCAGAACGTGCGATTTCAGCGCCGTTCAGACGGCCTGAGATCTGCACCTTGATACCCTCTGCGCCTGCACGCATGGTGTTGGCGAGAGCCATCTTGATAGCACGGCGATAGGCAATCTTGCCCTCAACCTGCTTTGCAATATTGGCACCTACGATGTTTGCATCGAGATCGGGCTTCTTAATCTCAAAGATGTTGATCTGGACTTCCTTATCGGTCACCTTCTTCAGTTCGTTCTTCAGAGCATCGACCTTCTCTCCGCCCTTACCGATGATCATGCCCGGGCGCGAGGTGCACACGGTGATGGTCACGAGCTTCAAAGTACGTTCGATGACGATGCGTGAGATGCTGGCATCTCCGAGACGTACCATGAGGTACTTACGGATTTTGCTATCCTCGAGCAGAGCGTCGCCGAAATCCTTACCACCATACCAATTGGAATCCCAACCGCGTACGATGCCAAGACGGTTGCTAATTGGATTAACTTTTTGTCCCATACTTTTACTGATTAATCGTTTGCTTTAGTGTCAACAAACAAGGTGACATGATTACTGCGTTTGCGGATGCGGTAGCCGCGGCCTTGGGGTGCCGGGCGCATGCGCTTGAGGGTTGCACCCTCATCAACAAATACTTTGCTGACGATCAGCTCGCCATCCTCGGCTTTGCGATCGTTCTTCTGTTCCCAGTTGGCTATGGCGGAGCGGAGAAGCTTCTCCACGTCTGCTGCGGCGGCCTTCTTGTTGAAGTGCAGGGTAGCGAGGGCGCGGTTGACCTCCATGCCACGAATCAAATCCACCACATAACGCATCTTACGCGGGGAGGAGGGTACGCCTTTCGCCTTGGCGAAATACTGGGTCTTGAGTGCAGCCTTTCTTGCGTCGGCTGCCAGTCTTTTTCTTTTTCCCATTATATGATTACTCTATTAATTCGTTGAGATTGAAAGGTCACGCTTACTTTTTCTTCTGTCCGGCATGTCCTCCGAACTTACGTGTCGGGGCGAACTCACCGAGCTTGTGACCGACCATGTTCTCCGTAACATAAACAGGAATGAACTTGTTTCCGTTATGTACGGCAATGGTGTGGCCAACGAAGTCAGGGCTGATCATTGAAGCGCGGGCCCACGTCTTTACGACGTTCTTCTTGCCGCTCTCGTTCATGGCCAGAACCTTCTTCTCAAGGCTGACTGCAATGTATGGACCTTTTTTTAATGAACGACTCATATTTCTTCTTCAATTAACTGTTATTACTTCTTCTTGGCTCTTTCGATTATATACTTATTCGACTGCTTCTTCGGGCTGCGAGTCTTGAGACCCTTAGAGTAAAGGCCCTTACGTGAACGGGGATGTCCACCGCTCTGACGGCCTTCACCACCACCCATCGGGTGATCGTGCGGGTTCATGACAACACCACGGTTGTGCGGGCGTCTGCCGAGCCAACGGCTACGACCGGCCTTACCAGAAGATTCCAGTGCGTGATCGCTATTGCCGACGCTGCCAACGGTAGCCTTGCAGGCACCGAGGATACGGCGGGCCTCCCCAGAGGGGGGTTT
>Ga0247610_10003222_pt1 | contig 18090 bp, 8 predicted proteins | sample 174DNAGHGhighgp2_FD_193483 | JGI IMG/M metagenome (GOLD analysis project Ga0247610, IMG submission 193483) | Sheep rumen microbial communities from Palmerston North, Manawatu-Wanganui, New Zealand - 1742 DNA GHGhigh gp2 | ecosystem: Host-associated > Mammals > Digestive system > Stomach > Rumen ... | reverse complement strand
ACATTTGCATAAAGGTCTTGGTCAAACATATCGTAGTCTTCGATTAACAGACTTCCATTTTCAGTGTATTCATCCAATGTCTTGTCAATTGCTTTGTTTATTGTCTCAAAATAAAGGTCTACGTCAATGCCATCACAAGCAAATTTATCACATATTGCTGCGATGTAATATTCTCTGTCAAAATTTTCTTCCATAGAGTTTAATTTTTTGTTTTATTTTTATCGTTTTTTTAAATTCTTTTGCCTCTTCGTCAGTGGCTTCTCTCAAAGTTTCGTATTTTGGAGACATACCAATTCTAACACCCATTTCAAAAGTGTGTTTGAACGCACCGTGTGATGTCTTCGCATAGATGGTTTTCTCTATAATTTCGCCATTTTTGTTTTCAAATTGGCATTTCCAATATCCGTTTCTCATATTTTCATACTATTTGTTCTTGATGCAAATATACGAAAAATATTTGAGACAGCCAAATATTTTAATATAAAAATTATTAATTACGTAAATATTAGGTGGCAGTTGAAATGATTTTAATTGCCACTTTTATTTTTTTAAAAATGCATTAATCTTTTTACTTAAAAAAACTATTTATAGAATAATAGTACTAGATTGATAAGTAAGACAAAATAAATGGCTTGCGAATGGTATTAATATAAAATAATTTAACATTAATCTTAAAAATATAATGGGAAAATACAGAATGTATGAGCCATATGGCTATCAAGACGATGCGAACTATATCAGTAAGAAAGACCAGATTGAAAGAGAACTTCAGCAGAACCGAATCAATGATTGTAAGGAATTTGCATCCGTTGAATATGACGCAACTCTAAAGGCTTTCGTATTTAAAAACGTGAAAAATCAAGTGAGGGGATACGCTTATATGGCAGATATTATACCTTCTGACTTGATTGCAGACGTATATTATGACACTGAGGCAAAAAACCTCATTATAACATTTGTTAACGGCAAAGTGGTAAATATACCACTCAATGATTTAATTGACGTTGTGGAGGCTGGAAATGGCCTTAAATTTGAAGATGGTAAATTCCACATCAACCTTTCTGAAGACTGTGAAAGATTTTTAACAGTTGATGAGAATGGTCTTAAATTAAGCGGCGTACAAGATGCAATTAACGTCGAGAGAGATAGGGCAATCAGCGCAGAGACAGAAGAGTATGATAGAGCAACACAAGCAGAGGAAAGTCTTGCATCTGCCATTAGGCAGGAGGTAACTGATAGGTCTACCAACGACAATCTAATAAGACAGACAATTGGAAATGATTTTACAACAAACCCAACCGAAACTGTTACCTATAAGTTCAATTTGCTTAGTGAGAAAGTACAGAAGGAGATTGATGACAGAGGAACGGCAGTTTCTCAAGAGGCTCAATTAAGGGAACTTGGCGATGGTAATCTTTCTAATCTAATTATTCAAGAAACAACGGCTAGAGCATCCGATATTAACAACTTAGAGAACACCAAGGCAAATAAGGCAGATGTATATACAAAAAATGATGTTTATACGAAGGCAGAAAGCGATGCTAGATATTTAAATGGAGGTAGCGGAAGTACAGTTGTAGACGCATATACAAAAGAGGAATCAGATAATAAGTTTCAGTTAAAAGGTAACTATCTCACAATTGATTCGCTTAGTGGATATGCAACAGAAACTTGGGTTGAAAATAAAGGCTACCTAACTGAGCATCAAGATATTTCAAACCTTGCAACAAAAGCAGAAGTAGAGGAATCACTTGAAGAGAAAGCAGATAAGCAAACAACGTACACACAAGAGCAAGTCGATGCGATTGTCGCAGAGAAACAAACTGAAATTAACAAAATAATCTCTGATTATAAAAAACTTAAGGAAATAGTAGGAGACCTTGGTGGCGCAGTTGAATATAGCGTTCCAGCTGACGGAAAGCTTGTTGACATGCTGAAAAAGAGCGGCGTGATTAAGCTTACTGAGGATGTTGAGAGCAACACCTATACTGGCGGTATAACATCAAAGAACATCACCACTTTAAACCTCAACGGTAAGACTATCACAACAACTGCCAATACCACAACCAATCCATCAATTATGATAAGAGGAACACAGCAGTTCACAGTTCAAGGTAGTGGCACACTTAATGCAAATGGTCATATCGCTATCGAGGCAAATGGTGAGGATGCCGTGATTACGCTTGGTGGAACTGCATTCGGCAGACCTACATATATTACCAATAGAGAGGGTGAGTTAATTTACTGCTATCTTGGAACAATTAACATCACCAATGGAGTCTTCAGAAATGACAATGATAATAAAGCATTCTTGTTAAACTGCTATGATGCAAACTATAAGAATGGTACGGCAAAGATTGTTGTAACTGGCGGTAAGTTCTATGACTTTGACCCAGCAAACAACACTTCTGAAGGAGAAGGTACATCTTACGTTCCTGAAGGATATGTGTCAGTTGCAAGCACTGAAACCATTGATGGCGTGGAACATACAGTTTACACGGTGAAAAAAGTATAAAAACTAAATTATATCCTAATTAAAATGCATTTTTATTTATATAATAAAAAATGGTTAAGAATTCAAATATTAATTGGGAACGGGTTAGGATTGATGCCGCGATAAACGTGATGAATGCCATATTGTCAAGTTCAATAATGGCGTTTGTATTCCAATTTATATTTAAGAAGCAAATTGCTGACATTGCTGTTGGCTATGCTGATAAATTGATTGAAGAATTAAGAAAACAGAAAAATGAAAAAACCTAGTGGAATAAAAGCAGTCAAGGCGAAGAAAGCGTTGTTTTTGCCATCAAATATTGCGGCAATTACATTGTTTGGAACTATCTATTGCCATTCAAAAAGAAAGGTTGATGAGATAAACAAAACTGACGGTATAGACAGTCAATTGGAGAGCCATGAGACTATACACGTAAGACAAGCTGAGAGCACGAGTGATTCTTGGATTGTTTTTTACCTGAAATACATTTGGCAATGGATTAAAAATTTTCCATTGATATTCGTCGATGTAAATGCTCCTTATAAGTTCATTCCGTTTGAATTGGAGGCATATAGGTATCAAGACGAATGGGATTACTGTCTATCTAAATGTGAAGGATGGAGGGCATACAACAAGCTAGGACTTAAAGAAAAGCGCATCTTTGCGAAGAAATACTATTGCGAAGGCATCAAGCCATATTTTACTGACTTCATAAAAAATGAGATTGACCCGATTATAAGATAAAAAATAACGCTCAAGGATTAGTGCCTTGGGCGTTATTAATTTCTGCGTCAATTCTAGATTTTAAATCATCCAATATTGCAAACTCATTTGTGACTACTAAAGAATAATTAAGTGCCATTGAGTAGTTTTGGTATTCTTTCTTTATATTTGGGTATACGTTATACAGTAAATCGATTAAGCTATTGCTACTGCCATTTGAATATGCGTTGGCATATTGCCATTGATTGTTATTGCCGTTTTTTGCTATGTTTTTGTCTATCCAGTTATTAGTTTTATTATAGTATTTTTTAAAACCATTTACTGCATCCCATATCGGACTGAACGGCAGCACTTGCTGCATCAGTCCTTCATTCAAGCTTTTCTTGGAAATGGTTCTTTTCAGTGCATATATTATGTTTTCAGTAAACTCATACAAGTTTGCGTAGAACTCATATAATCTTTTGCCTTTGTTTTTGCTTTCTTGTTTTATCTTAGGCAGATATTGCTTCAATGAATTCATATATGAATCCATATACCCCAATAGCTGCGAGCTGATTTGGATTTTCTGTTTTTGATACGTCATTTGGCTTACATCTACCGTGTCGCTTATTTGAAGCCCCATAGATGCATTTATCTTGCTTGCCAATGAATGAAACTCGTTTCCGTGCTTGCATTTAATATCAAAGCCATTATAAGCTAGGTAATAGTGTATCATTTCGTGTGCAACGACACTTTCAAACTCAAGCATCGTATATTGATACGCTTGGTTTATTAAGATAGTCGGATTGACAATCCTATTTCCAACTACGTTGCTGTAGCTGAAGTATCCCAAGTATTTTCTATCATTAATCATTTTAATGGCACACATTGGAAGTTGCCCATTGAAGCAAGCTTTGTTGATTGTTGCAAACACATTGTACACGTGTGCCTTTGTCGGGTTAAACCTTACGTTCTGATTAACCTCAGATAGGATTATATCGTGTAATTTCTTTTCGCTTAAAACCATATGTCTTTAACTTTTACCTATATTATAAATATAGACAAAAGTTAAAATATTAGATTCCAAAGCGTCTTCACGACCCTAAAGAATGGCTCGACTGACTCTATGTACCCCATGAAGTACAGTAGAAAATACCATCCCACTATTAATCCAATGAATACAATTACCCCGAATATTCTGCCAAGACAGAAATCCAAAAATTCACCAATTGAGTTGAATTCAAATATAAACCCATTGAATTCTTTAAAAAATCTCATAGTTTGTGTTTTATTTCTTTGTTAGTTTTTTTAATGCAGTGCAAAGATACGAAAAAAAAATGATTTGGAGAAATAAAATATGTTAAAAAAATATAAATATGCTATTTATATAAAAATATTGTAAAATGGGTAAGTTTGCTTTAGGTTTATTATCGCAATTAGTTAGTTTGTTTGGCGGTGCTTTAGGCAGTGCTTGGGATATGTTGACTGGTATGGTTAGTAAGGCTTATGGGGCTTTTGAGCAATACAACCAGAAAGGCATATCCTTTGCGCGTCAAGTTGGCATGAGTGCCAAGGAAGCGCAAGCCTACACTGAAGTCTTGGTGTCTAGGGCTGAAAAGCTAGGAAAAGCTTACGGCATAAGCGCAGAACAAGTATACGCATTGCAAGAAAACCTAGCAGCGTCTACTGGCAAAGCCATGATGCTTAACGAGCAAGAGGCTGAAAGGATGGTTCAAATCAACAAGATGGTTGGCTCGAATGTTGCAAACGAGTTCACGTCTGAGATTATGAGCCATATGGGTGGACAGCTAAGCACAGTGCAAGGTGCTGTGTCTAAAGCATATGCCACTGGTGCCAAAAGTGGTCTTAATGCGGTTAAGTTTAGTGAGAAGGTTGCAAAGAACCTATCATTAGCCAACAAGCTTTCATTCAGGGATGGTGTCAACGGAATCATCAAGATGACAGCATTGTCTGAAAAGCTTGGTTTTAACCTCCAATCAGTTGAGCAAGCAGCTTCAAATTTCATGGATATTGACAAAGCCATTGAAAATTCTGCGCAGTTGCAAATGCTTGGAGGTGCGGCTGGTGCCTATGGCGGCAATCCATTGGAGATGGCCTATGAGGCAAATTATGACCCAGAGGCATTCACTGAAAGGATGACAAAGATGCTTGGCGGCTATGCAACATTTGACAAAGAAAGCGGGATGGCCAATGTTGGGGGCACTAACCGTATGTTTGTTGCGGAAATCGCCAAAAAGCTTGGGATAGGAATGGAAGAGGCCATGTCCATCGCCAAAAAGCAAGCAGAAGTCAAATATAAAGAGGGGGCATTCGGGGCTAAGTTCGGCAGCATGTCGAAAGAAGACCAAGATTTCATTATGAATAAGTCATACATAGAGAATGGAAGACTTATGATTAATGATGCTAGTGGTGGAAAGCATGATATTACTAATGGTACTAATGGGAATATTGCGCCTGAGATACTTGAAGAGCTTAAGAAGTTTGACAACATGTCAGAACTTGACGTTATGAAAAGTCAAGCTCAAAGTTTAACATCAATTCAAGAAGAGGTCTCTGGCATTAAAACCTCTTTTAATGCTACGCTAGCTAAACCGATGATAGAGCATGCCAAAACCATACAAGGCTCTATAAAGCAAGTCGGGGCGTTTTTAATAGACAATATTGCTAAGCCAGCTTCTAAGTTCATTGGTAAGGCATTGTCATGGTATGAAGAAAATAAACAAATACTTACTGATACACTTAGTCTCGTCGGAGGTGTCATAGGAGGAACGCTTTCATTTTTCAGAGACAACTGGTCATGGCTTAAATGGGCTTTACTTACCATAATAGCTGGTATTGGAATTGGGAAAGTAGCCAAATTTGGAGTGAACACCTATAGGCGTGGAGCAAGAATAGCAAGGACTGTCAAGGGGTGGTTCGGAAAAGGAGGCGGTGGCGCACCTGCTGCTGCGGCAAATGTTGGAAAAACTGGTTTCTTTAAGAGAATTGGCGGTTTTTTTGCTAAAGCAAAGTCTAGCATAGGAAGTATGTTAAATGGTCTTGGCAATGTTTTTGCAACAGCAAGGACTAGCTTAGGAAACAAGCTGAGCGGAATTGGCAATTTCTTTGTTAAAGCAAAGGCTAACATAGGAAGCAAGTTAAATAGTCTTGGCAATGTCTTCGCCAAAGCAAGGACTAGCATAGGGAATAAATTAAAGGACCTTGGTGATGCTTTCAATAATTTCAGAGCTAATGTGGGCAGTATGGCGAGTACTGCTAGAGCCAATGTTTCTAACACTGCAGGTACATTTTGGGGTAAGACCAAAAATGCTGCTAAAAGAGGATGGGCTAAAGTAAAAAATTGGGGTAGGAAATTTCCAAAGTCTATTAAAGTAGGCGGTATCGGTGCATTGTTGACTGTTGCTGATGGTATAGGTGCAATCTCTGACTATTCAAATAATAAAGAGGAATTGGATAATCAGTTGAATTCTGGACAACTTACTCGTGAAGAGTATGACGCGCAAGTAAGGGGTGCTCAAGATGCAAGGAATGAAAGCATTGGTGGTGCGGCTGGTTCTGCAATTGGAGCAGCAATAGGTACTGCTGTTGCTGGGCCAATAGGAACTTTTGTTGGCGGCTGGCTTGGAGATTTCCTTGGAAGTAAGGTTGGTAAATATTGGAACACTGCAACTGGATATGCTAGTAAGGCTTGGGATGGCATCAAAGGAATCGCAGGTAATGCTTGGGATGGCATTAAAGGCGTTGCAAAAGATTCTTGGGAAGGAATCAAGACGTTTGGAAAGTCAGCTTGGGGCGGTATTAAAAAATTATGGAATGGGGTATTCGCTGAAGGTGGTGTCGTAGGCGGCAACTCATATGAAGGAGATAGGGTTTTGGCTAGGGTGAATAGCGGTGAGATGATTCTCAACAGAAGCCAGCAAACAGAGTTGTTTGACATTCTAAACAAAGCTAAGCCTTTCAATTTTGTTTCTAGTTTGTTTAAGCCTACCAATGATGTTAAGGCTAAACCAGTTGGTGGAAAAGAGTATGTTTATTCATCGAAAGAAGACAAGAGAAATGGTGTCACTGAATTGACAGTAAAGGATATTAATATTAATGTTAGTGGAACAATAAAATTAGATACTGGAACAATGTCCAAAGATATTGACATTAACAGATTACTGAGCGACACCTCGTTTGTTTCATCGCTTAAGGAAATGATTAAGTCTTCCATTAACAATGATATGAATGGAGGTAGGTTCATGAACGATAATGCAACATTAAGAGGCAGCATTGCCCCAACTACTTATTGGGGACGTTAGTCTTTAAAATAAGATAATTGAAATTATATTTTATATATGGCAAGTTTTTTGGGTAATATAGGAAATAAACTAGGAAGTACTACTGCTGACTTGTTGAGTAACAGCGATTTTATAAATAGGTCGGTTGGTATGGCTAATTCATATGAGGACATAATGTTTATTGTTCAAGCCTTGGGGCGTGAGCCTATTAGCCTATTGGGTAAGGACTACTTGTATATATTTGACCATGTTAGGAGGAATTATAACATGGGCAGCAACGTCATGGACTATAACTCAAACGAATGTCCTAAGTTTACGTTCTATAAGGAAAAGCCAACGGTAAGGTTTGCAAATCCTTACGATGACCCGAAAAATTTACTAGATAGGTGGATTCCAAATGTTGATTTTGAGAGCACTTCTCAGAGAAATATACTATTATCATATGCTGAATCTGACGATGATAAGACAAATAATAAAGTAATCGGAACATCATATGGCATAGATAATGCAAATCCTGGAATTAATTTTGGTGGAATATCTAGTTTTGCCAATAGTTTGAGCGCATGCGATTTGATTAGAAAGACAAACGACAATTTCAATCACGGAAAATACAGAACGCTTATAGCTAGGTTTCACACCAATTCTGATGATTCTAAGAGAAAGGATGATATAACACAGACAGCACTTACTGAGAAATATGGCATGTCTCATGGTAGAAACCTTTTAAGGAAATATAGCCCAAATCACGTTGACAATGGATACGATAACCCGTATTGTAGAGTATGGACTTATCATCATCAATATAATCAGCTAGCTAGAGCCATTAGGCCATTTGATTTACAAAGTGCTGAAATGCTTGAAAAATCCGAAACAAGCAGTGGCTATGATACTGTTGGTTTCCGTACTGTAGAAAATAAAAAATATGGGTTTGATGGCGGCAGTAAAAGGCTAGACACATATGGCGTGTTGAACTATAAAAATGGTATGGTTAACATTGCCCCTACAGCCAAAATCAAAGACTATTTCGAGCATAAGGAAGATGATGAAAAGGCCGTATCGACAAAGAAATGTATGTTCTCAATTGAGAACCTTGCATGGAAAAGCTCAAATGTAGCGCATGATGAATATGACCAATTTGGCTTGTCTCCAGAGCAAAAAGGCCCGCTTGGAGGGCGTATAATGTGGTTTCCACCTTATGATTTAACGTTCAGTGAAAGCGTAAGGGTAAATTGGAATCAAAATCAGTTTATTGGAAGGGGCGAAAAGGTATATACATACACAGATACAGAAAGAACTGGGAATTTATCTTTCACATTATTAATTGACCATCCATCCATTCTTGATTATTGGACTGGCCATGAACGCAATGGCATGAAAAACGGAGGAAATCAGTTAATTCCTGGTAATAGAGGTGGTGCTGATGAAATAAATAACCAAGAAAACACGCTATTACGTTTCTTTGCTGGATGTGAGGTACTTACTGCAAAGCCTCAAGAGTTTAGGAAAAGGGTTAGGGTGAATGAAAAAAAGGGGGATGTGGAAAGGCCACAAGTTAAAAAAGACCCACAAGAAACAGAAGTTCATAAGCCAAGTGGAAAGAAGACATTATATTGTTTTGCATTCTATCCTAATAACTATAGTGGTATGAATGACGCACCGACAAATAAAGCATCAAAAGTAAACGCTATACATTACCTTCTTAATGGTATTGGTACACAGAGAATATTTAATCCAACAACCAAAAGAGGGGAAAATTTTAGCGTTGACGTTAATAATGCAATTAGCGTTAATGGTGCTAGTGGTGCTTATGGAGGCTATGAAATGCAAGATGACAACACTCATGGCATATCAGTTGCGACTAAAATATTGGGAAGTATTGCTGCAATAAATAAAACATATTCTGGTGCTACTGAATATGTACAGTTTCTTACTGATGAAAATGGTAACAAATATTCTGTTAATGAAGGCGACTTGACAAAATATAGTTGGGATGGTGCTTTAAAACAATCTCAAGCGAAAAAAAATCAATCAATAAATAAATTATGGTATAAATATCGTTATTACTATAGGGTTGACTCCAACACACTTAGTCAAAATTTAAAAAAGCCTGAAAGTTATATCGACAGTAAAAGTTATCAATATAACCAGAAAGGCATTTACAACCAAATAAATAACTTAAAAGAAGAGTTTGGAATTGATTTTGACAAGAATACAGATATTGTTAGTCTAACTGATATGTACATTGCGCTAGAGGGTAATAGTGCTGCTTTATCTGGAAAATATGATGACACAAAAGTTAAATTAATTAAAGAAATTAAAAATAATACGGAAAGATTTAAAATTGTCAACATAAGTTTTTTTGGAAATGCTTCAATTCAAGGAAATAATGCATCTTCTCAAGTAAATTCAAACAGAAACAACAGCCTTGCAAAAAATAGATGGTTAACGCTTAAAAATTGGATGAACGATAAAGGTTTTCCAGGGCTTAATGATGCAAAAGGTGGGCTTGGAAAAAGTGTCGTGCAAAAAAGTGGAAACAAATCAGATGTTAATAATGAAATAACTAAGTTATGGCGTAGTGCATATGTTAAAATTGAATATGAGGAAAGTTCATTTGAGGATGCTGCATTGTCAAATCCTTCATCAGTAACCAATGAAGTCGATGCAAGCGGTAATAGCCTATCAAAACTCGACAAAACTGAAATACCTAATGGGCTATCATCTAAAAAGGTAAACACTGCGAAGGATTGGTTAGAACAAACTGAAGAAGGTAAAAAATTCAAAGCGCAATACGAGGCTGATAGGTGGAAAAATATGAAAATCGTAAATGGCGAGCCAGTTTTTGACAGACCGCAATTAGACCCTTGGACGTTTACAATGCAGACTGCTAATAAATATGGGGATAGGAATTATACCGATACTAATTCTTGGAATTATGACAATTCATATCTTCAAAAACAAACTGGTGTTGTTGGCGTTCAAAAAGGTACTGTAGAAAGATATGACAATGAAGGTGAATTTTTTAAGCTATTAGAGAAAAACGACCCATTTATGCATCATTTGATTACAGATAAAATAAAGTATTTTGACCCAGCATTTCATTCAATATCGCCAGAAGGATTTAATGCTAGATTAACATTCTTGCACCAATGCACAAGGCAAGGTTCAACTGTTGGAAATTCTGATAATCTACCAGGAACAGCATATAATCTTGCATTTGGCAGGCCACCAGTTTGTGTTTTAAGATTGGGCGATTTCTATTATACTAAGATTATCATCAATAGTATTAATATACAATATGACACACCTCAGTGGGATTTAAATCCAGAAGGAATTGGCGTTATGCCAATGTTCGCTAAAGTAACATTGGACTTTGCATTTTTGGGTGGAAGCGACCTTGCTGGTCCTATTTCACGTCTTCAGAATGCTGTTTCATTCAATTATTACGCAAACACTGGGGTTTACGATAACCGTGCTGAAATGGTACAATATGATGAAGATGGCAATGGGCATGAAGTTAAATTTAAGCCATATTCATATCCAGATATGATAGAGCATGGATTAGATAATTATAAAGAAGTTAATAGTGATATAACCGAAAAAAAAGAAGCAACGATTAAAATGGATATAAAGCCTTTAAACCCAGTTAGTATTGTTAATAATTATACTGAAGAAAAGTTTAGTGGCAGAAATATTGTTAAAGTTCCATTGACAACATCTTCAACAAGTCCACAAGTTAAACCGACACAAACAACTAATACTAGTACGAATAGTGGTAATTTATCACAAGAAAACCAAGAATTAGTAAATAGTTGGACAGAAGCTCATCCAGCAGATATATCGCAACAAATGTTTGAAGAGTTTATGGATGGAGTTTTCGATGAAGCATTAAGTGGTAATTTATCATCAATAACTTTTCTTGAAACTATTTTAATAAAAGATAGTTCTAATGAATTTGATTGGAATCCATCTCATTTAATAAGTAAAGAGACGTGTACCGATGCTGATATTAATTACATTAAAGAACAATATACATTAAATGGCCTTGGATATGGTCCTGATAGTATTGGTACTGTTTATATAAAAGGAAAGAATTATCTTATAAATAAAGATGCTTTACCTTATGCAAGTCAATATATAAGTCAATATATATATTAAAAATAATTATGACAACGTATAATAGATATAAATCATTTATATTTGATGGAACTTACAGAAAAGTTCCATCAATTGAAATACCCTATTCTAATTCAGACCTTTATACTTATTATGAAGTGGGTAAAACAAGGCTAGACTTACTTTCTTACCAATATTATGGAGACCCTAATTACGGATGGTTGATATTACAAGCCAATCCAGAGGTTGGGTCTTTGGAGTTTAGAATAAAGAGTAATACGAGATTACGTATTCCATATCCTTTGGAAAACGCCATACAAGGATATGAAGAAAACATAAAAAGATACAATAAATTATACGGTTTAAATCAATAAAATATGCCAACACCTCATTCAAGTGTCAATTATATTGAGCCAAATTTCAGTTCAGTTAAAGGAGAATTCAGCGGTAAAACCTTTCTAAACTGGGCTCTTGATGATGATTATGAAAGAGCACCAAGGCTTGAGGACTATTCGATAATGCTTAACATTGAGGTTGAGATATGCAGTAGGAAAAATATCTCTAAGAGTGAGACAATTACAAAGGATGTCTTAATCTTGCAATATTCTTCAAGAGAGGATGGTAAGTCAGCAGTAAACTTTATGGGCGGGACAAAGGTGCAATGCAACGATACTGAGAATCATTACATAAATTCTCTAACCACTAACTATGCTGATATGTATGTCGGTGATTTAATAAGCTACGGAACGACAGAAATGATTGGGATTAAGTCTGTTGACATTGAATACCAAAAATCATGCGTCCCTATTATTAGTATCAAATTCACTGACGTTAGAGGACTTTCTTTATTTCAGCCAACAGAATTAAGCAGAACCAATGCATATCAAGGAATTGGTGGTATTAGTGCTAATAATGTTGCTCAATCATTCTTCCAATGCTTTTTCAGGGTTCCAATGCCTAAGTTTACCATAACAATTAAAGGATTTTATGGTAAACCAGTTACGTATGAGGTTTTGTGTGATAAATTTGAGACTAGTTTTAATTCTGAGACTGGTGATTTTGATATAGATACAAGGTTTATAGGTTATAATTATTCTTTCTTGACTGACATCGTAATGGATGCCCTTCTTGCTGCGCCTTATTCAGACTATGGAGGAATGGAGGGAGGTTTTAATAAGCATTGGACGCAGCAAATTGAGTCTGGCCGTTTTACAATTCCAAACAAGGATAAAACCTCTATGGATAGAATGCCTACTTTATATGAAATATTAAGTACAGTGAAGATTGCATTGAAAAACTCTTCAGGGGCAAGCTATGTCGTTTCAGAGGAAGAAAAGAATCATTCAAACGAGATAGAAGAATTAACTGAATTGGTGAATCTTTATTCTCTATGGTATTCCACTTTATACAATATATGTGTTGAAAAATATGGGAAAGACTATGTTTTTTTGTTTAAAGACATGGGCTGTGAATATAGGCTTCTAATTCTAACGTATAGACCTAGAGAGGAGCTGCTTACGAAAGAGCTGCTTGATTTGGCGTATACGTATGAGTCGTTTCCAGATAATTTTAAAGAAATCAATCGGAATTTGAGTTCGGCCATTAACGAATATAATTCAAAAGACTATGCTTTTCAAAAAATAAAAAATGTTTCCATTGACTTTTCAAGCTATAGAAGAACGCATCTTTTCAATAGACTTTTCATAAACACTAGGAACGAGATAGTCTTCAATGGCTTTGATAAAAAGAATACTTTGCCTCACACAGATGTGTTTAATGCATTATTTAACCAAGTTGACGGAGTTGCCTTAGAATATGATGAAGATATTGACAAGCATAAAAAGCATATTCTTGACACCATATATAACGATGGAGTTACCCAGTATATTGATTGCTTTTCAATTGACGTTGACTATAGACCCATAAAAAAAAGAATTGAGGCGTTAAAAGTGGATGCTAGCAGAAATCCGCAAGAGAAAATGGACGAAAGAAGAAGGAAAGAGTTCAACAAGGAAATGTTCAAAAAACTGAGGTGGTATCCTTCAGTAGAGAATTTCTCTAGGATTATGATGGCTCACCTTGAGACGTTAATGAAGCAGCTATATGATTGCATCAATGCTTGTGAAGGAAGAAAGGCTAGCGAATTAGGGGTTAATCCTAGGGAAAACCTAGATGTTCAGAGTGATTCAAATGACCCAGAAATTCCACCGTTCCCTAGGGTTTTCAGGACAGTTATGGGTGATGATGGATTGCCTAAAAATGAAGATACTTGGGTTGGAGAATTTACTAACGGAAAGGGATTTGAGGAGACTAACTTCATCAACGGCATATTCAATGGCGCAGAACACCTAATGGCGTTATACCAAGATACCAAAATAGCAGTAGGAGAGCAAGAAAGGGAAAGCAATATGGAAAGTGCTAGCAGTATCATAAAACACCCGTTAACGTCTCTTGACTTCTATATCAATAAATCTCCTTATGGCTCTTCTAGCGATTTATTCTCTGATACAAATGGATATGCTTTGGCTGGAAAAATTGCAATAAGGATGTATAGTATTCTTGCATTAAACCATTTTAGGTCAGAATTTGGTAATGGCTTTTTTGGGTTTAAAAATCCTGAGTTAATTGGTAGGATAGAAGCTGATAATTTCTACGAGTCCACTAGAATCACAAATGATAGGGTAATAACAATGATTAGGAATGATGTTTTTTCTGAAGATAATATCATTTCCTATATCACTAGTGGCTCAACAGATATGCCTTGGGGGAAAAAGCCTTTGTTTACAAATAAAAATTCTAGTTTGGACTTTACTAGGTATAGGGTTTTCAATGAGCACCTCTTTATGAATGGCAGTCATGGATATTACAACTATATTTACCCAATACAGAATATATCATACAGCAAAGCTGACGAAGCATTAAGGGTATTGAACCAAGGTATGATAACCAATTTAGATGGGGATATTGCCTTAAGTGGTAATATACCAGATAGCATAGATGATGCGAAAGCGAACATAACTGACAACTATGGTTATGGAACTACATTGATATTAGATGATATAAGCAAGATAGACAATCAGCTAATGGATAGTAATTCAAGCTCTGATAGCGGATACACTGAAATCTGCAATATGATTTCTTCAGCCGCATCATTCGATAGTGCTAGTGAATTCTATGGACAGTTTGCTGTTGTAAATGGCCCACATTCAATATCGAATAGGATAGTTTTCTCAGATTTATCAGAAATACAACCATCAGTAGTTTTAAAACCAGATTATGCAGAGATAGATGGCTATAATCCTAAAATACATTTTTCAGCAAGTAACACCGTTCCAGATGGGCAAGCAGCAAACTTTGCGGGCGGTGCGGGTGTTGGAGAGCACTCTAATACATTGATAGAAAATGGCTTTTCCATGCAATCATCCGAAGGGAACTTTAGCGATATAGTCATAACTGAAATTTTCGGCTTTAAAATGTACGGCAATGATGAAAACAGCTATATGATTGATGAAAACGGCAGTTTAGTCTCTAATTCTGTTGTAAGAACTACATGGTCGATAATTGATGCTGGTTCCCATTCGTTAAGTTCTGACGAAGTTAAAATGACGTTTGTCTTAATGGGAATTCTGCTCAATACCGATGCAATAGGCGAATATTTATCGAAGCCTAAAACAGTTGTGTATTTACCTAAATTGGCAGTGTTGCAAATTGGTGCAATAATTTATGCAAGTGGCGGTATACATCCAAAATTTTACCCTTCAGATTTTTCATTAAGAATGGCTGCAAGGCGTCATATACCAGTTGGCGGTAATTCGTATTCAAGTAAGCTATTTAAATATATTGCCACACTAAGTACAGCTGCTAAGCATCAATATGAAAAATACTATATTGACTGGCTCTCTGCGAACAGCAAAAATGCAAGCAAATTTTGCATTCGCTCTAGTTCGTGCTACCTTAAAACAGTTGATTCAAATGGAGAAGCATCTAGAAGGGCAGTATTAAATCAAGATGATGAATCAGTCAAAGAACTCACCAATGAATTGCTCAAGGCTGTTTGCGTAGTTAAGTTAACTTTCAATCACCATAGGAAGGCAGATAGAGTGACAATAGAAGAAGGTGTTGCCAAATCATATCTCAAAGGGTTCGTCAACCGCTTGAAAGAGCATTACGGAATAAATACCGAAGAAAGCGGAAGCGTAATAAAAACCACGAAAGAGCCTAGTACAACCACTTTAGATATGAAAAAAGAGCTTTATAGGTATATGAAACAAGTCTATGACAAGTGGATTCCTATGTCTTCGCTTAAGAATTGGGAATTAGAATCATTTTTTGTCAAGAAAAATGATTGGAATGATGCTGCTGGGTCTGAAGATATTGGCCATAAGTTCTATTTTATAGATTCTTATTATAATGACATAAGCCAAAAATTGTTGATAAATCCAGTTACAATAGCTAATAAAGTGGAGGCATTGTTAAGCTCAACAGACATTAATTCAATGCTTTTAGGCTTTATTGGCGATATGTATTCGGCAAATAAAGCGATGCTGATGACCATACAGAATTTTGCTGACTTAAGGAAAAAAGGCTCAATGAATGAAATGTTTACGCCAATGCCATATAATAGTATAAACTGGCCTATTAATAAGTATTCAAGCTTTGTCGTGGTATATCCTTATCAAGCATCAAAGAATCTAAACATTCCCAATGGCGAGTTTAAAGATGATGGCTTCATGCTGAATGATGAGTTCGAAACGCCAATCGCCATAAGAGGAAAAGAAGGCGAAGAAAAAGGACACTATAATATACCCGCATTTGGCGTGTCATATGGCAAGCAATACCAAAGCTATTTCAAGAAAGTCAATATTGATATGAAAAGTCCAGTTGCGACCGAACAATCAATTCGCGCAAAGGAGGCTATCTTATTCGCATCGCCAAACAAGGGCGAAGGAGGCACAGTATCGCAAGATTTATACGATGTATACGCATCACAATCATATACTTGCAGCGTTGAAATGATGGGTTGTGCATGGGTACAGCCATTGATGTACTTTGTATTACTAAACGTACCTATGTTCAGAGGGTCATATATGATTATGAAGGTTAAACATTCAATTAGGCCTGGAAATATGACAACTACGTTTACTGGTTGCCGTATGGCCAATGTATCCAATACCTTAGTTGAGGATATATTTACCGAGGGAGATTTCACAAATGGAAACACCAACATAACAGAATATGAAAATGAAAAACAACGCCTAGCTGATATTGACAAAGATTGCCCATATAAGATTTTCCCATTGGGGGGAGGTGGTGGTATTGATTTATCTAGTGAATTAGATAGAAAAGTGCAGTTAAGCGATTGCCAAAGGCAGAGCGATTATAACTATTTAAAAAATGATACGATTTTAACGGCGTTGTCCAAAATAGCGGCAAATGAAGGAGGGCAAGTAGAAAAACTAGAACTTCAAACAATGCTAATCACGACTACAATGTATAATAGAAGGATTAAATCTGGTGATTATAAATGGATTTTTTGGCATGGACAGTATGACTTGATTAAAGCAAAGGAAGCTAACCCAAAATCATGGGTTATAGATATTGTTAGAAACATATTTACTCAAAGCCCATCTTGGATTCTAACTAAATATAACAAGACAACCGTTACTAATGGTAATTTAAAAGCGCGAGTCACTAGTAAGAAATTTAGGGAAGGGCAAAGAATTGGAAGCACGGTCTTTACTTTAGATGATTTAAGAAAAATTAGATATTTTGACGGTTATGGCGAATATGCGGATGGCAGTAATGAAGATGTAGTAAAACTGCCAGTAGTAATGGCAGAAGATGCATCAGAAGGAGGAGCAAATGGGCATTGTTTTCATGCTGATATGGATGAACCATTTATGTGGGAGACAATAACCAAGCCGTCTACTAATGATGTTAATAATAAAAAAGATGTGAATCAAGCTTTTTTTGATGCAATTAATGCTTCGGCACAAGTGACCCCTTCTATTAGCGTGTCACTGAATAAAGAAGAGGTACAATCGGACGGTAAAACATATCTTAGGATATTCCAAGAAGCTAATAGTAATAAGCTTGGGAATGTTTTTGACATGATTCTAAACAGCAAAGAGTATTATAAGTATGTGGTTGAACTTGGATGTATGTATCCGAATGGAGGTTTGGAGGTCGATTCAAGCCCAAATTCGATTTACTGCCTATTAAGCGAGAATACAGAATCCAACAATAAGCAAGTATGGTTCACCTTAGAAGGACAAAACATAGGAAGCATCATTCCAAAATACTTAACCGATGGAAACACAATATTGCTGAAATCTTTAGCAAAACATGCAAAATCTATTAGTGCCGATAGTTTCAAGAAAGAAATACCTCAAATCAATGATGAGAGCATTCTTGAAAAATATAAGCCTAAAGACTGTAATAGTTTGTTTAGCACCAACGGCGGCAATCCTTCAGGAC
>Ga0247610_10003221_pt1 | contig 18093 bp, 19 predicted proteins | sample 174DNAGHGhighgp2_FD_193483 | JGI IMG/M metagenome (GOLD analysis project Ga0247610, IMG submission 193483) | Sheep rumen microbial communities from Palmerston North, Manawatu-Wanganui, New Zealand - 1742 DNA GHGhigh gp2 | ecosystem: Host-associated > Mammals > Digestive system > Stomach > Rumen... | reverse complement strand
CGGAAAAATTTCCGATGAAAATAAAAAGTTGTTAAAAATTACTGAAGAAGCACTTTTTGCAGGTATTGCACAAATGAAACCAAATAATGTATTGGATGACATTTCGGGAGCAATAGAAGATGTTGCCAAGAGAGAAAAACTTGGAATTGTTCGACAATATGGCGGTCATGGTGTAGGTCATGAAATGCATGAAGATCCGTTTTTATTTAATTACAGAGTAGGAGATAATACCCTGATAAAACCAAATACTGTAATTGCAATAGAACCTATGCTCAATTTAGGTTGTGATGAAGTAGTTGTTGCTCCTGACGGTTGGACTGTCAGCACTGCAGACAATAAACCCTCTGCTCATTTTGAACATACTGTACTTGCAAGCGACGATGGGCCATTGATTATAACACAATTATTGGAGTAGAAATGAATTACTATATAGGACTGGCTCTTTCGGCATCATCAGGATTGGATAGCGGTTTGGCAGTTTTAGATGAAGATAATAACTTAATTCTTGTGGATAAATTATTCACAATGAATGATGTTATGTTCTTTTTTGATAACTATCCTATGTTAAAATATTCTAAAATTTGTGTTTCGTTAGTATGGGACAGATCAATGCTTAACGGGAAATGGCGCATACTTGGAAAGCCTTATCAACTTGTATCTTCAAATCCTCTTATTCATAACCGTGATTATTGGACACAAAGATATTCAACAAGAGGATGTGAATACTTTAAAAGTCTTTTAGACAAAGGAATTGATGTTAATAGATTCGAAATATATTTGACACGCCAAAGTTTAAACTTAAATTCCTGTTATAAAGAACGTTCTCCTGCTGACTGTAAATTTTTACAACAAACATTAAAATACGAATGGGGAATAGATTTACCTTTAAATATGATGCCAATGGCGCAACTGGAGGCTATATTAGGTGCACTGCTGGCAAAGGAGAATTCAAATAATCGCAATAATATAAAAATAATATCAAAATTTAAAGACTTTGATGTAATCGATTTTATTCACAATCCTAAAAAAGAACTTTATATTTCATAGCGTAAATATTTATTACAATATACTTTACATTAGTATGCGAATCATGTATAATCGCATTGGACAGTATTGTCGATAAAAGAACGGGAAATCCCGTTCTTTTTCACTTAATATTAGGAGAATATTTTGAAACAAGATATAAACAGACACGAAATATTAGAGAAAATAACTCCTCTTATTGAAAATACAGCAATGAGATTTGGTTATATTCCAATAGAGATAGAATTTATAAAAGAAAATCATCGTTGGTTTTTAAGAATTTATCTATACTCCAGAGAAAAAGATGTAACTCTTGACGATTGCGAAAAGGTTACAAGAAGTTTGGAAGATTTTTTAGATGAACTTATTCCTGTAAAATATTATTTAGAAGTATCATCACCGGGTTTAGAAAGAAAATTTAAATCCGATAAAGAGTTTGTTATATTTAAGGGCCGCAGAATCAGCCTTAAACTCAAAGAGTCTTTAGAGGGTGAAAGTGAAAAAATTTTTAAAGGAGAAATATTAGATTTTGATGAAAAAGAAGGCTTATCATTTTTTAGATTTGATGACGGAGCAGAGCTTTTGATTCCAAAATCTAATATCCAGTCTGCAAAATTATACATAGATTAGAAAGGACATAATTATGATTAAAATTGGAACAGCATTATTTGAAGCATGCGAAGAATTAGAAAGAGAACGAGGAATTTCAAAAGAAGTTTTAATAGCTTCATTATGTGATGCAATGGTTGCTGCATACAAAAAGCACATGCGAATTAAAGAAGCCGATAATATTGAGGCTATTCTCGATGAACAGACCGGTGAAATAGGCGTTTTTGCAACCAAATTAGTTGTAAAAGAAGTAGAAAATTCAGATTTGGAAATTTCATTAAAAGAAGCTCAAGATATAGTTGAAGATGTTGAAGAGGGTGACGAAATAAAAATTGAAGTTACCCCTGAGCAATTTGGAAGAATCGCTGCACAATCAGCTAAACAGGTTATTACACAAAGAATTCGTGAAGCTGAAAGAAATCAAGTTTTAAATGAATTTCTTGATAAAAAAGGCACATTGACTACAGGCATTATTCAACGTGTAGAAAACAGAAACGTAATAGTAAATATTGGTAAAACAGATGCTATTATGCCGCAAAAAGAACAAATTCCAGGAGAATATTACAAACCAGGCAATAGAATTAGAGTATTTGTTTTGAACGTAAAAGAGACTACCAGATTACCACAAGTAGTTGTATCTCACGCTCATGCAGAAATTGTAAGAGAGTTGTTTGAACTTGAAGTACCGGAAATTGAAGACGGAATCGTTGAAATTAAATCAATTTCACGTGAAGCCGGCTACAGAACAAAAATAGCAGTATGGTCAAATGATCCAGAAGTAGATTCTGTTGGCGCTTGTATAGGGCCAAGAGGAAGCCGTATACAAACAATCGTCTCAGAATTGAAAAATGAAAAAATTGATATCGTAAGATATTCAGAAGACCCTGTAGAATACATTGTTAATGCATTATCTCCGGCAAGAGTTGTTTCTGTTGATATTCTGGCAAATGATGAATACGCAAAAGAAGCAATGGTAGTTGTTCCTGATGATCAATTAAGTCTTGCAATCGGTAGAGAAGGTCAAAATGTAAGATTAGCTCACAAATTGACTGGTTGGAAGATAGATATTAAGAGTGTTTCTCAAATGGAAAAACAAGAAGCTGCAAATTTTGATGCATATGAACAACCGGAAGAAGTTGAAGAAGTCGAAGAACAAGATGAACTTCAACAAGAAATTGAAGAAGAAATGAATCAACAAGCACTTGACGAAGAAGATCTTCAACAAGATGAAACAGAAGAACCATCCGAAGAAGAAATTGAAGAATAAATTTGAAAGCGTGCTAAAAAAGCTCCCATTTGGGAGCTTTTTTGTTGTCTTTATATTCCAATTATGCATTTTGTAAAAAATGTTTACAGAAGTAAGTTTAAAAGCAATATTTTGTAAAAATTTTTTTTTATATAAGCATAGGGGATATTAATGGTTACAATAAATGTTGAAGCCTGCGCAAAGGGTTTTAGCTGTTTGCGTAGAATTATATCAAAGGGAAAACCTATCGGACCGCTAAATCCGAAATTATATCATTCTGTACCAAAGTCTACAGAAGGTTTGAAGTATGCTCTACCAAAACAAAAAGGAAAAGTTTTACTTGAAAAAATTCCAAAGACTAAAATAAATAAAGAACAAAATTTAAGCGTTTTGAACATTCCTCATGAAGCTCGGGAATATTCATTTGCAAAAATAGGAAAAATAGAAGATCCGAGTTATTCACAAGAAATATTTAGTTTTTACAACAAAGATGGGAATATTATAAATCGCTTTATAAGAGAAAGTAAAAAAAATGATATTTTCGTTGAATATTCTCCTTGGAATTGCGTTGTTGATGAAGAATTTTCAATAAACGCATTTAAAACCAGACAAATAACAAAAATGTCTGTTAATAAAAATAAAGCAAAACAAAATATTCAAGTATATAAAGGATTTCAAATAACAAAAGATAATGCTATTCCTTTTATGCCATTAAATAATAAAAATGCAAGAATTATTTCAGAAGAATTACAATGTATCAGGAATAATGCCCCAAGATTTGATTTGGTAAAAGATAGTTATATTAAACGTCATTATTATAAAGGCTTTCGTTTGGATAAAGGAGAAATTATTGAAAGAGCTCCAAATGAAATATTTAAACCAAAACCAGACAAAATTGAATATCGAAGTATAAAAAGATTTTATGGAAAATCTCAAGAAGTTCCGGAACATATTAGTATGAAGACACATTATTTATCAAATAATTTTGGTGAAAGGGTGATAGATAAATCTGGTGCAGATTTATATTTAAAAAAAGAAGCTAAAGATGTTAAATTGATAAATTTAGAAAGTTATAATTCAGATAGCTATGCAAGAATTGAAAATAATCCATTTGCAGCGTATATGTATTTGAGTCCCAAAACTAAGGGAAAATATCTTCAAAGATTTTTTGCTAAAAGAAAAGGAATTTTACCATTAAATGTGAAGACTTATGTAAATTCAAAAGAAGTTACCCAAAATGCTGCTGCACATTTTGACCCGTCCAACTGTCAAGTGCATACAAAAAATGTTTATATTACACCTTCTACCATAGCACATGAAACTGAGCATGCATTTCAACATGCTTTAGCAGGCAGGTATTATTTAGTTGAATGCCCGGGCTATATGGATTTCTTAGCTGATTACACGGCGAAGAAGGGTGCAAAGTTATTGGGAAAATGCCCTGAGAATTTGATGGCTGAAGCAAAAGTATATATTAATGGAATACATAGTTATCCTCGTACTTCAAAAACTGAAATTTTAAGAAATAATCCAGATTATTGGTTTAATGAATTAGAAGTTGGTGCAAGAAATGAGGAGCAAAAATGGGTTCAGTATGATAGACTTCCTCATACTACAATGATGAATAAAGTTAATTTTTGATAGCTCTGTTTTTTATTAATTTTTACCAATGCTAATGGATTAATATCTTCTTGACAAAAAAGTTTGAGCAAATATTATGATATGGTAAGCTAGAATACCAAATTAGTATTATAGTATAAGTAGAGAAGAAAAAAGGAGATTAATCTCATGGCACGTGAAAAGTATGAACGTACGAAACCGCATGTTAACATTGGTACTATCGGCCACGTTGACCACGGTAAAACAACATTAACAGCTGCTATTACTGCAGTATTGGCAGCAGCAGGACAAGCTGCATTGAAAAAATTCGATGAAATCGATGCTGCTCCTGAAGAAAGAGCTAGAGGTATTACAATCTCTACAGCTCACGTAGAATATGAAACAACAGCAAGACACTACGCACACGTAGACTGCCCGGGCCACGCTGACTATGTTAAAAACATGATTACAGGTGCTGCTCAAATGGATGGTGCAATCCTTGTAGTTGCTGCTACTGATGGTGCAATGCCTCAGACTCGTGAACACATCTTGTTAGCTCGTCAAGTTGGCGTTCCTAACTTGGTTGTATTCTTAAACAAATGTGATATGGTTGACGATCCTGAATTGTTAGAACTTGTTGAAATGGAAGTTAGAGAATTGTTAACTTCTTATGAATTCGACGGTGACAACATTCCGTTCATCCATGGTTCTGCTTTGAAAGCTCTAGAAGCTGCTCAAGCTAACCCATCAATCGCTCGTGGAGCTGACAAATGGGTTGATAAAATTTGGGAATTGATGGATGCTATCGATTCATACTTCCCAACTCCGGAACGTGACTTAGACAAACCATTCTTGATGCCTGTTGAAGACGTATTCTCTATCACTGGTCGTGGTACAGTTGCTACAGGTAGAGTAGAACGTGGTGTTGTTAAAGTTGGTGACGAAGTTGAATTAGTAGGTTTAGGCGAAACTAAGAAAACTACAGTAACAGGTGTTGAAATGTTCAGAAAATCTCTTGACCAAGGTCAAGCTGGTGATAACATAGGTGCCTTGTTACGTGGTATTGATAAAACTGAAATTCAACGTGGTCAAGTACTTGCTAAACCTGGTACTATCCACCCGCATACTAAATTTACAGCAAACGTATACGTATTGACTAAAGAAGAAGGTGGACGTCACACTCCATTCTTCCCTGGATATCGTCCTCAGTTCTATATCAGAACTACTGACGTTACCGGTTCAATCAAATTTGAAGGTCAAATGGTAATGCCTGGTGATAACGTAGTTATGGAAGTTGAATTAATCGCTCCTGTAGCTATCGAAGAAGGTATGAGATTTGCTATTCGTGAAGGCGGACACACAGTTGGTGCCGGCGTTGTTGACAAAATTGTTGAATAGTTTTGTTAGATATAAAAAAGCGAGTCGTTATGACTCGCTTTTTTTATGTAAAATATTTAACTATACACAACAGAATCAATTGTGATATCAAAAATTTCATGTGGCAAATTTGTAACACATAATTCCTTTGCAATAGGAGTTATTGTATATATCTCAGGATATTTATTCAAAAATCTATCATAATACCCTCCACCATAACCTAATCTATAATTATGATTATCAATCATCAATGCCGGCACAAATATTAAATCTAATATTTCAGGATTTACAGCCGACGAACAAGGTTCATATATATTTAAACTTGATTTTTTTAATTTTGAAGAATAAGGACAAACAATAATATCATTTTCAAAAACTTTTGGTAAAAAAAACTTTTTACCATCGTTTAACAAATCAAGCAAATTAATTTCATATCGCATTGGATAATATATCATAACATTTTCAGCATTTTGATATATTTTCAAGTTCCTTATTTGAGCACATATTTCCGCACTCTTAAAATTCAAATCAAGATTTTTTCTTATATTTTTTGCTTTTAATCTTAAGTCTGATTTACTATCCATATTTTTAATATATAATAAATACAAATGAAATACGATAATTTAGTAAATCCGAATTGGGCAAAACATGGTTATATTCAAGTCTATACCGGAGACGGGAAAGGCAAGACTACTGCATCTTTAGGGCTTGCAATGAGAGCTTTGGGACGCTCTTGGAAAGTTTTAATTATAATGTTTACTAAAGGCGGAAACGATTATGGTGAGCTTAATTCTTTTAGAAATTTATCTCCTGAAATTTCAAAAAATTTAACAATTATTCAAGCGGGACTTGATAGAATTGTATACTGCGATAACAAAACAAATGCTGATAAAAAGGAAATTTTAAAGGGTTGGGAAATTGCTAAAAAAGCGATACTTAACGATGAGTACAATCTTATAATTCTTGATGAAGCCAATATATCAATTGACATGGGATTTATAGATGTTAATGAAGTTGTAGAAACATTAAAAATGAAACCGGAAGAAATGGAAATAGTTTTAACAGGAAGAAACGCTCATAAAAAGATAATAGAAATAGCTCATCTTGTATCAGAGATAAATCCTATTAAACACTACTGGGATACAGGTGTTGTTGCAAGAAAAGGTATTGAATACTAAGCACTTCTTCTCATTAAATCAGAAAGTTTTACTTCTTTATTAATCTTTGCAACTTTTTTAATCGGTTCTTCAACTTTTATATTATTCTTAAATTGACAAAGCCCAACTTTTTGGTCATTACTATTTATCATAAATATATCTTTAAAAAACTCTATAATTTCTTTCATAATTTTCTCCTAACATTAATTATATCATTAATAAAAAATATTTTACAACAAAAAACATTACATTTTATGTTATATTAGAGATATAGGAGTAAAATTTGCAAAATTTGAATATTGATGATTCTGAAATTTTGAATAATAAACAAAATGAAGATTTAAATACAGCTATTAATATTTATATAAATAATTATTCTCATAATGATTTAATAAATTTTTTGAAAACAGGAAGTGTAGTCGAAAAACAGGCAGCCGTTTTGAAACTTGAAAATATTAATTCAGATAATGATGCAGAAGTAATAATAAATAACCTTACCGGTTGTGACGGAAAAATAAGAGAAGCCGTATCATTTAAATTAAAAGAATTCATTTTTCAAAAACCTGAATATTTTGAAAAATACTCAGATATTTTTCTTGATGCGATAGTTGATATAAATGGGAATATTTGTAGAAATACATTATGCGCTCTTAAAAGCCTAAAGACAAATTATAAATTTTGTAATGAATTTTGCTCAAAATTGTTATCCAAAACTCTTGAACTGGCTATTAAAGCAAAAGATTTTGATATTCAAGACGGCAAGTATAAAATTAATAAGCAAATATTCAAATTATATTGGTATCTGGAAGCTATATTTGAATTTATAGAATTCATCGAACCTGAATCACTTAACAGGATACTTTTATCCGCAAAAAATGTCCAAGATTACACAATAAGAGAAAAAACAGCAAAAATTCTTTCCAAAATAAATTCTCCAATATTTGAAAATATTAAATTAGAACTAAAAAATGACAAAAACTACTATGTACGCAGGTTTTAAAGAAATATATTAATTTTTGTTACGAAGTTTATAAAAAATATATACAAATTACGCAATTTTTAATTAAAATTTTCCTTTATATAAGTACCAGGGGAAATGACAGGGAAATAAAAAAAGGAGACGATTTATGGCCAGAGTACTAATATCAATGCCTGAAAGATTCTTAGATGAAATAGATCAATTGGCAGGAAGCGAAAACAGAACAAGGTCTGAATTAATTAGAGAAGCACTCAGAACCTATATGTACAGAAATCAAATTAGAAACACTCAAAAATCCACAAGAAATGCTGAAATACTAGATGCATTATTAAGTTAAAAAATATCAGGGGAAAAATAAAATGGAAAAACAAGATTACATAATGTCAAGCATAGATGAATATTTTGAAATACTTGACAGGGAAAACAAAAAAAGATCAGAACTGATAGCAAAATCACTGGTTAAATATCTTCAGAAAACTAAAGAAATAAACAAATTCGAAAAAATTAAAGTTGCAAGATAAATCAAACATTTGTAGGGAAAAGAATTTATAGGGGAAAAAAATTGTAAAGGACTGCATAAAGCAGTCCTTTTTGTTTCTGGCAAAATAATATTAATTTTATTGCATTTACCAGTTACATTATATATAATGTAATGGGAGTAGAGGTAATATGCTAAAAAATAACACTTTTACATTGGGGACTATACGCATAGATTTTTTTTCAAATAAACATAAATTTGCATTTACTTTAGCTGAAGTTTTGATTACTTTAGGCATTATTGGTGTTGTAGCAGCTTTAACACTACCAACTGTCATAAATAAATATCAGAAAAAAACAGCAGCCACTAGAGCAAAGAAAGCATACACCGAAATGATGCAAGCCATAAAATTATCTGAAGTAGAAAATGGGCCTATATCTGAATGGAGTTATCCTGCAACAAATTCAATTGCAAATACACGTAATTTCATAACTACATATATAGAACCTTATTTTAAGGATTTAAAATATTGTTCAGGTGGTAAAAGTAATACAAAATGCGGTCTTGTTGTATCAGCATACGGTGCAAATTATATATTACCTAATGGCACAGGTGTATCAATGCTGGTTTCTACAAATTCCGACTTATACGTTCTGTTTGACATAAACGGCCCTAAAAAACCAAATCTTATGGGAACTGATGCTTTTTATTTTATTACTTATAAAGGAAAATTAATGCCATATGGCTGGTATGATGGTATAAGCAGACAGGATGTTTTTAACAGTTTTAGATATACGGAAAAACTTTCCGGCAAAGCATTAACTTTGAGGTGTAATAATATGAAAATAGATTCAAGCAATACCGATTTAAACAGACATGGATGTACTGCTCTTTTAATGCTTGATGGCTGGGAAATGAGAGCAGACTACCCTTATTAGATAGAAGGTATTTTTACACAGAATTCGGTACGAACATTTTCTTCACTCGTTACTGTAATTTCTCCTCCGTGAGAATTTATTATTTCCTGAGATAAATATAAACCTAAACCTGTACCTATCTTACGGAATTTTTTTGCAGCAGAATAATATTTATTAAATATAAGTTTTAATTCTTTTTTCGGAATTCCTTGTCCGTAATCAATTACTGATATTGTTATAAAACCCGGAATTTCACCTGTAGTTATATCTATTTTATCTTTAGTATTACTGTGATTTATTGCGTTTGATATAAGATTTTTTATGACTCTTTCCAATTGAATTGGATCTGCATTAACCCTTAAATTCCGTTCGGAATTATAAATTATAGAGATTCCTGAATTATTTGCTATAGGCTGTGTTTCATTTATAATATCTGTCAAAAATTTATCCAGCATAATATTTTCTTTGAATAATTTTATACCTTTTTCCTTTACTTTATAGGTTTCAAGAATAATCTGTACAAGTTCGACAAGTTCCTGATTGGAATTTTTCATATTCAAAAGTGCAACCTTCTGTTTCTCTGTTATTTCACCGAATTTTCCATCAATTAAAAAATTTATAATATTTGATTCCGCAACAATAGGAACTTTCAAATCATGTGTTAAAGTTGCAACAAAATCTTCTTTTAAAGTTTCTATTTCTTTTTCGTTTGTAATATCTTTTAATAATATTACATAGCGCTTTTTACCATCATCCAATGCAAGTTTTATTGTATTAATAATATAATTTTTTGAAGGAGAATGCTTTATAAAAACATCAGTATTCTTTACTTTTTCAACCGGAATATCGTCACTAATTTGAATATAATCAAACAAATTTTTTCCTATAATGTCATTTCCCTTTATTCCAAACCACTCACAAACCTGCGGTGTGACTCTTAAAATATGATATTTGTCATTAATAATAAGAATTCCATCAGAAAGAGAATTAATTACCGATTCCAATAATTTATTCTGTCTCATTAATTCTGTTTGATATTCATCAATCATTTTTTCACGGTCATTTAATGTTTCAACCATTCTATTTATACTATCTGTTACGTTTTGGTAAGTAGGATGATTTATTTCATTAATTTTTGTAGAAAGATTGCCATATCTGACTGAATTAACAGTATTTGTTACCATTCCCAAATAATCATTAATTTTTGACCACCTTCTATTTGTATATCTTGTAATCAAAAACAAAATTAAAAATATAACTATAATACCGATATGAATCAAAAACCAAAGCATTTGTATTTCCTTCTATTTATGATAAAATTATAGCAGATAAGGGATATTTTGTATATGCTTCAATTGCCCGATACTATAAAAATGGTTATAACAGATTTTGACGGTATTGTTACCGACAATTGTGTTTATGTAAATGATGATTTTAAAATCAGCAGAAGGCTAAATTTTAAAGATATAATGGGTTTTGCAATTTTAAGAAGAAATAATATTAATGTAGCAATTATTTCCGGTGAAAGTAATGCAGCCATTGAAATATTATCTAAAAAATTTGGAATTAATGAAATTCATCAAAATATCAGAATAAAAATTGATGTTTTAAAAATGATTATTGAAAAATATGGATTATCAAAAGATGAATTTGTTTATTTAGGTGATGATATAAACGATTTAGAATGTTTGGAATTCGCAAAATACAAAATTACAGTCCCTCATGCTACAGATAAATTAAAAAAAGTAGAAAACATTCAAATCACAAATTCACAGGCAGGTTACGGCGCTTTTAGAGAGGTAGTAGATTGTTTGGCTGGTTAAAAAACATTAATAATATTATTTCAAATTTAAATAAAAATATTGATTTGTATAAAAAAGAAACAATTATACAATCCTTACCTTCAAAGTCCTATGTCAACAGAGCAAAAAAATTTATCGAAAAAAATGATTATATTTCAGCAGAAGCTATCCTAAAAGAAGCATTGGAATTATCCCCAAAAGACGCTCTTGTATACAAATATTTGGGTGTAGTATATGAACGAACGGCAAAACCTGAATTGGCTTTAGAAAATTATCAATTATCGGCCGATTTAGATCCTCATGATAAAAACGTATGGCAAAGACTTGGCTTTATGTTAATATCTGTAGGTAAATATGAAAATGCTGAAAAATCTTTTGATAATGCCAATAAAATTCAAGCCGGCAATTCTGACACATACACAGGCTGGGGAATGGCTTTAATGAAAATGCAAAAATTTTCTGAGGCACATGATAAATTTTTACATGCTTCAAAATTAAACAAATACAATTATTCCGCATTATTTTTAAGTGCAGTAATGGAAATAAAACTTGGCATTTACGATAAAGCAGATTCAAAACTTGCTTTTTTAACAAAAGTAAGTCCAAACGAAAGCAATACCTTTGAGTATGCTCGTTTAAAAGCACTAAGGGACGATATCGATAGCGCAATTTCATACGCATTAAAATCGATTAAATATAATTCAAAAATGCTTCCTGCATATATTCTTTTGGGACAATTATATGGGAAAAAACTGGATAAAACAGAAGCTTTAAACTATTTTGAAAAAGCTGAAACTTTAGGATTCAACAATCCTAATTTATATCTCGAATGGGGAAAAATTTTAGTTAAATTTGAAAATTTTACAGATGCAAAAGAAAAATTACTTAAAGCAAATGAATTGTTACCGAATGATAATGATATTATGGCAAATTTAGGACTTTGTTACGCTTCTTGTAAGGATTTTATTGAAGCAGAACAATTTTTAAATCGTGTAATTGAAAAAGATAACGATAATGCTGTAGTTAAACAAACACTGGGCATTATAGCTTATGAAAAAGGGGAATATGATAAAGCATTGGCAATATTAAAACATAATGATGAAGATGCTATTAATTGCTATTACATTGCAAAATGCTATGAAAAAAAATCCAACAATACAAAAACTATAGAATATTATGAAGCATCTATTCGATTAAATGACAAAAATATAAACACATATATTGATTACACAAATTACCTTATTACTAAGAATGAATATGCAGAAGCACAAAGAAAACTACGTAAAGCATTAAAAATAGACGAGGATAATATAACATTGTTAAATTTAATGTTTTACGTAAGTTACATACTTGTCAAAGATAACATTTGCGATTATAATTTAAAGGAAGTGCTTTTGTTAGCATCAAAAATTGAACATAAAGGCATATTTAATTACCCTGAACAGAAACAGGAATTGGAAAATATCCTTCAAGAAAGAGAAAAACATTGAGAAAGATAATAGTTCAAAAATTTGGCGGTACATCTGTTGCAGATACTGATAAAATAAAAAATGTTGCAAAAACAGTAATAAAAGAAAAAGAAAACGGCAATGATGTTGTAGTTGTGGTTTCTGCGATGGGACATACCACAGACTATCTTGTAAAAATGGCAAAAGAATTAAGCCCAAATCCATCAGGGAGAGAAATGGATATGCTTTTATCAACCGGAGAAGGAGTATCCATAGCTTTACTTGCAATGGCAATTCAAGCTCAAGGCTATCAAGCGGTCAGTTTCAATGCAATGCAAATTGGTATTATGACTGAAAATGTTCATTCAAAAGCAAGAATTATTGATATAAAAACAGATAAATTACGTAAGAATTTGAACGAAGGTAAAATAATTGTAGTTGCGGGTTTTCAGGGGGTTACCGACGATGGAGAAATTACGACTCTGGGTCGTGGCGGTTCAGATACCTCAGCTGTTGCTCTTGCCGCAGCATTAAACGCAGAAAGATGTGATATCTATACTGACGTTGAAGGTGTTTATACCACAGATCCGAGAGTTGTTCCGAATGCTTCAAGATTAAATGAAATTTCTTATGAAGAAATGCTGGAGCTTGCTCATGCCGGTGCAAATGTATTGCATCCCAGAAGCGTGGAAACAGCCAAACAGTTCAATGTACCAATGCGAGTAAGAAGTAGTTTTAAGTTGGATAATTTAGGTACTTTAATATTAGGAGTTGATAAAATGGAAATTTATAAACCGGTTGCAGGTGTTGCTGCAGATTTATCTCAGGCCAGAATTGTAGTGTGTGATGTTCCGGATAGACCCGGTATTGCTGCAAAACTATTTACCAAATTGGCAAATGAAAATATTTCTGTTGATATGATTATTCAGTCTTATGCCAGAAAAATTTCTAATACAAATGATATTGCTTTTACAGTAGATTTAAATGATTTACCAAAAACTGTTGAAGCACTGGAAGGTTACAAAAAGGATCTCGGTTTAAATGGAGACATTCAAGTCAATGATAATATTGCAAAAGTATCTATTGTTGGCGCAGGTATGATTGACAGACCCGGTGTTGCATCTACAATGTTTGAGACTTTAGGACAGCAAGGCATTAATATTAGAATGATTTCTACAAGTGAAATAAAAATAAGCTGCCTTGTTGATAAAGATGATGCAAAACGAGCAGTTCAGGCTTTACATAAAGTATTTGAGCTTGAATCTGATGTAATAGCCGATGTAAAAGGCGATTTACCTAACTTATAATTTTTAGCAATAAAAAACGGACATAAAGTCCGTTTTTTATTATTTCCGAAAATTATATATTTGTTTGAACAAACAAACTTATAATATCATTTAACGCTACATATTGCCTTTGTAGTTTTTGAGATTGTCTTTCAAGTATACCAATCTGTTTCTTGTACTCAATAATAGATGATTGACATTCTCTGGATGAATTATTTAAACTTTCCTGAACTTGCTGTGCTTCCTGCAAAACACCCTTCATTGAAATACCAAGTGCTTCCATAGTCTGCTTAATAATTTGAGCACCAGTTTGTTTTGAAACTCCGTTTGGCAATTGATTGATAAGTTGTTTTAAAACCGCAACATTTGTAGGAACTTCAAAATCATCCAAATCAGCCGCAAAAGTTTCTTTTTCAATAATCGGTGCAGGCTGAGTAAATTTCATAACACCCGGAGTAACAAAATTTTGATTTATTTGCGGGTGAATTTCTTGTGTAAATTCAAAATTGTCTGCAGGCAAATCGTTCATCTCTGAAGCATATGTATCATTTAATTCTTCAAAAGAATCAGTCTGCAAATTTTCTTCTTGAACTTCTGCTTCGTTTTGCTGTTTTAATGCATCTACAATACGTTTTCCAACACCATCAGTTATTCTGTTATTCATCATAAACCTCTTTTCCTATTCTAATATACCAAAGACATGAAAATTAGTGAAATAATAGTTACGAAATGCTAAGAAAATATAAAATTTTTATTTATAGTGTATAATAATATCTATAACATGTAAAATGGAGTAGTTGTATGAAGCGAAGAGCGTTTATAAGCGTATATGATAAAACAGGTATAATTGATTTCGCCAAAAATCTTGTTGAAAAATTTGATTATGAAATTGTTGCAGGCAGAAGTACTTATGAATTTTTAAAAAGTGCAGATATTGATGTAATAAACATTGGCAGCAGCGCAAATAAATTTTTGCCGCCGGAATATACTGCATTAAATGAAAATGTTTTGGCAGGAATTTTATCAAATACATCTGATTCAAGGGAGCTTACTTATCTTGAAAATGATGCAATCAAATCATTTGATTTAGTTGTTGTTAATTTATGTCCTGTTGAAAAACTTACAGAAAATTCAGAAAGTATTGAAGAATTTACAAAAAAAATTGATATAGTTGGTTGTACATTATTAAGAGCCGGAGCTAAAAACTTTAGAAATGTGACTGTTATTACAAACAAAGAAGATTATTATGTAGCAATGAATTCAAATGAATTTGGAAGAATGAAGCTTGCAGCAAAAGCATATAATTTAACTTCCGAATATGATAAATTTGTCTCTGAACAATTTTCTGAACAATCAGGAGGTAAATTATTTAAATCTTTTAATTTTGAAAAGTTAAAGGAGTTGGATCACGGTGAAAATCCGCAGCAAAAGGCTTCTTTATATAAAACTCAAAATATGGTTGATTACGAAGTTTTATACGGTAAACAACTTACATACAATAATTATTTAAATATCACTGAAGCTGTAAATTTGGTTAGTGAATTTTATGATGTAAATTGTGTATCTATAGTAAGACACACAAAACCTTGTGGTGTTGCTTTGGGAAGATCTTTATATGAAGCATACACAAAAGCATTCGATTGTGATCCCATAAGTTCTTATTACGGAGTAGTTGGTTTTTCTCAAAAAGTCGATGCCGAAGTTGCAAAACATTTAAATTCAATGTCCATAGATGTTGTTGTTGCTCCTGATTACGATGAAAAAGCTATAGAAATATTTGAGGATAATCACGAAATAAAACTTGTAAAATTAAATACTCCATTGAGGGAATATAAAAGATTTGCAAGAGATGAAATAGTTATATCGCCTTTTGGCGCTTTAATTCAGGAAAAAAATGAAAGTGAACTTGATAAAGACATGTTTCAGGTAGTTACAAGAGAAAAGCCTACACAGGAACAAATTGAAGATGCTGTCTTTGCCTGGAAAGTTGTAAAATATGCTAAAACTAATGCTGTTGTTATAGCAAGAGACTTTAAGACATTTGCCATCTCTCAAGGTTTTACTAACAATATTTCAGCTATAGATAATGCATTAAATTATTCCTGCGATGCTTCAAAAGATGCAGTTCTTGCATCAGATTCTGTTATTATGGCTGAAGATTCATTATATGCGGCTATACAAGGAAGAATAAATCTTATAATTCAACCCGGCGGCTCGGTAAAAGATCAAAAATTAATTGAAATATGTGATAAATATGGCATTTCAATGATAACAACAGGAATAAGAAATTATAGACAGTAATTTGGAGAGATTATGGAAATAAAATCCTGGGAAGATTATTTTTTAGATTTAGCAAAAACTTGTGCCAGCAGATCAAATTGTTTGCGCGCTCAAGTTGGTGCAGTTATAGTTGGAGAAGATAAAAAAATTAAAGCTACAGGCTATAACGGAACACCATCAAAAGTAGAATCATGCAATGAAAGAGGAGAGTGTTACCGTATAAAGAACAACATTGAATCAGGAACAAGATATGAAACATGCAGATCAATTCATGCCGAACAAAATGCTATTATCCAAGCAGGACAAGACAGATGTCAGGGGGCAACTATGTATATCTGGGGACATAATTTTATATGCATATTATGCAAAAGATTTATAGTTCAATCAGGCATAAAAAATGTGGTTTTGCGAAAAAACGAAAATTCTCCTATTTTACATGTTACTGTAGATGAATTGAGAAAAGAGTTAGAATAAAATTAAGGGATATTACTATGATATTAAAGGATGAAACGATACTTGCTAGTGTAAACACACCTGAAGATTTAAAAACATTATCTATAGAAGAAATGAATCTTCTTGCTGATGAAATAAGAGAATTTATTATAAAAAAAGTAAATACAACAGGCGGTCATATGGGCCCAAATTTGGGTGTTGTTGAAGCTACTATAGCTTTGCACAGAGTTTTTGATTCTCCTAAAGATAAAATAGTTTTTGATGTTTCTCATCAATGTTATCCGCATAAAATTTTAACCGGCAGAAAAGAAGGATTTACTAATCCTGAAAAGTACCTTGTTTACACAGGATATACGGCTCCAGAAGAAAGTGTTCATGACTTATTTAAAGTAGGACACACATCAACCTCAGTCAGTCTTGCGTGCGGACTTGCAAAAGCAAGAGATTTGAATGGCGAAAAACATAATGTAATAGCTTTTATCGGTGACGGTTCATTATCCGGAGGTGAAGCATTTGAAGGTTTAAATAATGCATCGGCTCTAAAATCAAATATAATAATTATATTAAATGATAATGATATGTCTATAGCTGAAAATCATGGCGGATTATATGATAATCTAAAATTATTAAGAGATACAAACGGACTTGCAGAATGTAATTTCTTTAAATCATTCGGTTTTGATTATTGTTATGCAGGTGAAGGTAATAATATAGAAGCACTTATAAAAGTTTTTTCTAAAGTTAAAGATACTACAAGGCCTACAGTTGTTCATATCAATACTCAAAAAGGTCATGGACTTACAGTTGCAGAAGAAAACAAAGAAGCATTTCACTGGATTATGCCAGGTACATTGGATATAAAAGAAAATTCAAATAACGAAAAATATCAGGAATCATATACTTCTTTGACACTGGATTTTATATCTGACACATTCCAGAAAGATAAAAACCTTGTTGTTGTCAATGCAGGAACTCCTGGAGTATTTGGATTTACGTCTGATTTCAGGGAAAAATTAGGTAATCAGTATACTGATGTTGGAATTGCAGAAGAACATGCAGTTGCTTATTCATCAGCACTTGCAAAAGGCGGTGCAAAGCCAATATTAACAGTTATGAGTTCATTTATTCAAAGAACATATGATCAATTATCTCAGGATTTATGTTTAAACAATTCACCTGTATCAATGTTAATATACTGGGGCGGAATTTCCGAAGCAGATTGTACTCACCTCTGTGTATTTGATATTCCTTTAATTTGCAATATTCCTAATATGGTGTATCTTGCTCCTGCAAATAAAGAAGAATATGTAGCTATGCTCAATTATTCATATAATCAAAATAAACAACCGGTTGCAATTAGAGTACCAAACATAGATTTAGTTTCAACAGGAATTAAAGATGAAACTGATTATTCGATTCTAAATAAATACAAAGTTGTT
>Ga0247610_10003218_pt1 | contig 18101 bp, 15 predicted proteins | sample 174DNAGHGhighgp2_FD_193483 | JGI IMG/M metagenome (GOLD analysis project Ga0247610, IMG submission 193483) | Sheep rumen microbial communities from Palmerston North, Manawatu-Wanganui, New Zealand - 1742 DNA GHGhigh gp2 | ecosystem: Host-associated > Mammals > Digestive system > Stomach > Rumen... | reverse complement strand
AGGTGGACGTCATACACCGTTCTTTAACAACTATCGTCCGCAATTCTATTTCCGTACAACAGACGTAACCGGTTCAATTGAACTTAAAGCCGGAACGGAAATGGTAATGCCTGGTGATAACATCACCATGACAGCAACTTTGATTCACCCGATTGCGATGAACGAAGGCTTGCGCTTCGCTATTCGTGAAGGTGGACATACGGTTGGTGCCGGCGTCGTTACCAAGATTATTGAGTAGGGGGATTTGTGTAGCGCCTGTCATGATTGTACCGGCGCTCGCTTATGTGCTCGTCTTGCACACCGCGCTCGCGGCGGCACTTCCAGCACAGCCACTCTCCAAACCCATTGCAAAAAGCAGTTCTTCGGAACTGCTTTTCAGTTTAAATGCGGAGAAAATTTAAGATAGCACAGCCCTTTATCGTATTTTTAGGCTTAAAGAAAGTTTTGTATTTGTTGCAATTTTTTTCGTTTTTAATGCCCATTGCAAAAAGCAGTTCTTCGGAACTGCTTTTCAGTTTAAATATGGTTGGTTCCGGTTTTTGTTGTTTTAAGGGGAAAATTGTGGTATAATATCATAAGATTAAATAGTTATTTAGAGGATTTCAAAATGCCTGACGGAAAGACAACCGGAAAAGAAGAAACAAATTTATCCGTAACGGGACAGACAATATCATTGTCTGAGCAATTTCATACGCCTGCTGTCAGTAGTCCGGAAGAAGATGGTGTTTTTCGTGTCGGACATTTTGGAAATTACATTGAAAATACATATTCTAACTATGCAAACTCTGTTGATACAAATTTATCTCCGCAAGAGCGAAGAGATGCCCTTGCAAATATACATAGCTTAAAGGAAAATATGGCTTGGGTAGATGAGCCGTCTTTACGTTCTGATTTGCGCAGATATAATGTGCAGACATTTGCCTCTCTTGATGAATATAATACAGCGACAGATGATGCTCTTGCTTTTTATCAGTATGGCGAAGGGATAACAATGAATCGTTTGTCTGATGAAGCAAGGGAACAATTGAGAAATGAATTGCGTGAACAGAGTACAGAACAACTGACAATGGCAAACAGACTTGCTATACGTGATGCGACAGCTGAAAATTTTACCTATTTTCATGAGCTTAATCATAAGCATGATTATGAAGATTGCCAAATGAATTTATTAGCAAGAACGCCGGTAAATGCTGTAAGAGCGCAACGTTTGACGGAAACAAAATCTTATGCCGTTGAATATTTGGCGGCAGCTCAGCAATATGTTTATATGAAAGAGCAGGGTATTAACAGTATTATGGTCAATGGAAAAGAAATGCCTTTGGATATATTACTTGATCAGTATCCCGGCCTTAAAGAGGTTGTGTCAGAGCACGGGTTTGACGCAAAAGATCCGAAAAGTGTGCGTCGTGTTGTTGTCGCTTCAGCCGAATCTTGGAAAAATAACTTAACGGAAGGCTATAATTCTTATATGCAACATGATTTTGGGGTTGGAATGTCCTATCTTTATTCGCAGCCGCTTTCTAAACAATTAGAATTACTTCAAAACCAAGATGCCCAATATGAAGCAATTTCCGGTAAAATGTTAGGTAAAGTCTACATTGGAAATAATGTGACAGTTGATTTGAGCGGATGTCGTGATTTGCTGGATACGGTAAAAGAAGAAGATATCAGCCAATTACAAGATAGTGATTATATAATTTCTTATGAAGAACTGAAGTCAGTAAATGATTATCTGGAGAAAAAAGGTATTACAAGCGATTGTGATAAAATGCGGTATTTATCCGGTCATCTGAAAAATTTGGCATATCGTCTCGGTGAAGATAAAGATCCGGAATTGACAAAGCTTTTGTTGGCACAAAATAATTCGGTTATTTGTGTGGATGGTTTAGCTTATTTCTTAAAGGAAAACGGGGAAGTTGTTTTGGAAAGCGGTAAACCGACTAAGGTAGAAAAGCCGGCGCAGGCGGTTGAAGATAATAAAAAAACGGAAACAAAAGGACAGGATATTGCCATGCTCATTGCACAGCAAACGCGATAAGTATTAAAGTTATCTCCTAAAGTTAGGGTTTAAAAGAAACAGTATGTGGCCTATGTCAATACTGTTTGTTTTTTATTTTAAGGAGGATAGGATGAAATTATGCAGAAATGAACTTTTGTTGATGGGAGGAATGTACCAAATTCTTGCCTTTGTTTTTGCTTTATTTAATACAGAGCTCAGTGCGGCAATGATTGGTGTTTTATATGTTTTATTTTGGGCGGCGGTGCTGACTATGTCTATGGCGCTCATTCCCTCTTGGGGATTTGTTCATAAGATGAATGATATGTTTCCTAAGATTTCCGTCTTTTTAGCCTCTATCGGGTGGATTCCTTATTTTGCCGTTTTTTATGCGCTTTTAACTTATACGGTAGATTTTTTTGTAAACGGTTCGGATAGTGTAACCGCATATTTAAATAATTTTATGCCGGTTTTTGATGTCTATATGGCAGCGATTGTTTTATCTTTGCTTTATGCAACATATCGCGTATTTAAGGGCGAAAATTTGGAGATGAGCTGTTGGGCACCAATGTAACTTTTATTTGTTTTCAAATGTCTCCCTTATTTGTGTGATATTCGTGCATAGCCCATTAGAATCTGTTTCCGCCAATATTCCCCAAATGGTTAATTCTTTACCGTTGGCAGGGATGAGGCGGTTTTGTTGAGTCAGTTTTTCTGATAATCTTTCAACAGGGGTTTGCGGTTCAAAGCCCAAAACAGAATTAAAATCGCCACACATACCGACATCTGTGATGTAACCTGTTTTATTGGGGAGAATCCGAGCATCTGCGGTCGGCACGTGAGTATGTGTACCGGCAACAAGGCTGACTTTACCATCCAAATAAAAACCTAAGGCCAACTTTTCTGATGTTGCTTCGCCGTGAATATCTACTAAAACGGCATCAACCGTTTTTCCTAAGCGGTAATATTTAAGAAGTTCGTCTAATGGTTCGGTGATGCTGTTTATCGGGGGCATAAACAACCGTCCTAAAACTTGAGCTATTAGCAGCTTTTTCCCGTTTATGTTCAATATTTGTGCGCCTTTACCGGGGAGCCCTTCCGGATAATTCAGTGGACGGATAATTTGTGAGCAATTGTCTAAAAACGGATAAATTTCTTTTTGTTGCCAAATATGATTGCCGGTTGTTATGCCATCAACACCGGCATTTAATAAATCTTCAGCAATACTCGGACTTAAACCGAAACCGTGGGCGGCATTTTCAGCGTTTACAATAACCGCATCTGCTTTGAATTTTTCACGCACTTCTTTTATATGATTTATGATAACATTTCGTCCGGCGCGTCCGACAATATCTCCGCAATATAAAATCTTCACTTTACGTTTCCTTATAAGGCGAACCGCCCAGACCGTACCGTCTATCATTCTATCCGATACCCTTTAAGTAAAGGTGGGCACCATATAACAGGACCACGATCCTGACAGTGACAGTTCCCTATAAGATAGTGTTGGCCCGGAAGATACGCAATCAGATACGCGAAGGGCAGTTCATTGATTATGTACGATTATATTAGACGGATTTTAACTTTAATGCAACAGATTTTATAATCTCGCTTAAAGAATTTATCTGTTCGGCAAGTTCCGTATCCATTTCAACAAGAGCATTTTCCGGTATGGAAGGGGTTTCTTGAACAGACACCGGAGCCGGTGTTGCGACCGGTTGCGGGGGAATAGGTTGGGCAGTTGCCATATTCTTTTTTAATTCGTTTAGGTCATCAGCAATTAGGAGCCCGACCATGGCTAACAGTTGGTTTTCATTAACCGGGCCCAGGGCTTCCGTTAATGAGCGAGCTTTTTCATCAAGCAAGCGACCCAGTTTCATAATGTGAATTTCTTCACCGTCTTCACAAGATATGGGGTATTCCCGATAATTTATAGTAATAATCACCTGCGCCATTATTTTAATGCTCCGTTTAAAGTTTTTATAATATTGTCTATGCGTTGAACTTTGGCTTCAATTGCTTCTTTAAGCATACTTTTATCTGCCTTAAGCTCTGCTTGGACAGTTAATTCCGCTTCGGCCGCACTCTCTAACACAGACACATTATTATTGAGATTCTGTAAGGCGGTGGCAGTTTTAGTAAAATATTTTGAAGTTTGTTCCATTTTTGACTTCCGTTTATAAAAACAATGTGATATCTTTTGCTTATATTAGAGTTTAAACAGAGATTTACAAGAGGCAAAACAACTTATGCAAAAGATTATTTATAGAATTGATGCGGTTATCCCTGATTTGTTGGATAAAAGTGATGCTGAGTGCTATATCTTAAATGATGGTTTGGATGAGAGCTATTGTCGGCAGGTTATTGATAAGGCGGCGGTGTCAGATAAAATCATCTTGTTTTACGGGGAAAATGCCGTTGATGTTTGTAAAAAATACGGAGCAGACGGTGTCGTGGTTGATTTAGGTGCCGAAAAATTAAAAGAACAAACGGAAAATCTGCGAAAAACGCTGGGAAAAGGAAAGTTTATCGGTCTTATTACGCGTAATCGTAAACATGAAAGTATGCTTGTTTCCGAAGTTGAGCCGGATTTTGTTATTTTTAAGGTATGGAAAGACGGCTTTGAAAATGTTAAAAATTTAACGGATTGGTATCAGGAATTCTTTTTAATTCAGTCTGCGGCGTGGCTTATGGAAGACGGCATTGATGATAAGATGTTGAAAACAGACTTTATTATCAAAGGTTTATCTTGATTTTTAAGCTTGCATAGAGCGTTAGTAAAATTTTAAGTTTTTTTCATTATGCTAGCCCCAAGTTTAGAGCCAGTGAGGGGATAAACTTTTGTTAATTTGCCTTTGGTTATAACTTTAGTTAGATATATGACTATTTTCATAATTGTAAAATGAAAAAAAATCTGTTAGAGTGATAACTGTTAAGGACTAAAATATTTTAGGAGATTTAATATGAGAGTAAATGAACAAGGTCGTTCTATGATTGAAATGCTCGGCGTTTTGGCCATCGTTGGTGTTTTGTCCGTTGGTGGTATTGCCGGTTATTCAAAAGCTATGAACAAATTTAAGACAAACAAGGTTATTGACCAGATTAATATGATTTCTACAAACATCAGAACATTGTATTCTTCTCAGAGAAACTATCACGGTTTGTCCAACAGCATTGCTATTACAACCGGTATTATTCCGGCTGAAATGTATGCAACTATTTCCGGTTCTGTTATTACGAACGCTTTCGGTGGTCGTGTTAAAATCGGACCTTCTGCAACCGTTGGTGATTCTGAAGGCGCATACACCATTGCAACAGATGGTATTCCGGCATCTTCTTGTATTTCAATCTTGACCACTGACTGGGGTGGGGATTCCGGTTCTGGTGTTGTAGCTATTTATGCTCACCCGGAAGACGGTGAAGACGGTTATGAAAATGCATACTCTATGTTGTCTGAAGCCGGTCAAAGCTTGACAGCAGCTGCTAACTTGGCTGTTCCTGGTGATGATACATACGGCTTACCGTTCAGCATTGTTAATGCTAACACAGCTTGCTACCCGACAACACGTGGTCAGAAAGTTGACGTAGCTATTGCATGGAAGTTTATGTAATCTAAAAAGCATAGGCTTTATAAGAAGGGCAGGTTTGACCTGTCCTTTTTTTGTTGCAAAATAAAATTTTTATGTTTATGTTAACCACCAGTCAGAGCTTTTTAAGCTTTAGGAACATTAACATTGTAAATATGGAGAACAATATATGAAACAGTTAGCCGGATCAATCAGAATTGGCTGGGTTATTGAATATAAAGGTAAACCTTGGACAATTACAAAATCTCAACACATCAAACCGGGCAAAGGCGGTGCTTTTATGCAGGTTGAAATGAAATCCGTTGAAGAAGGAACCAAAACCAACGAACGTTTCCGTACGGAAGATACCGTTGAAAAAATGATGGTAGAAGATAAAGATTGCCAATTTTTATTTGAAGACGGAACCGGTTTGAACTTTATGGAAAGCGAAACTTTTGAACAGTTCTCCATGCCAGCGGATATTTTAGGCGACTCGCGTCCGTTTTTGACGGAAGGTATGGTCGTACGCATTTCTCACATCAATGACAGACCGATTTCCGTACAATTACCGCAACAGGTTATTTGCACGGTTGTTGAAACAGAGCCGGTTATTAAGGGCCAAACCGTTACTTCTTCTTATAAACCTGCCGTTTTGGATAACGGCGTTCGTATCGGCGTGCCGCCGTTTATTGCCGCCGGTGAAAAAATCGTGGTTGGTACGGAAGAAGCAAATTACGTTGAAAGAGCAAAATAATGGCATACATTTCCCCTATGCTCACCAATATCGTTACGGCGGTTAAGAAAGCTTCGGTTAATCTTAATCGTGATTTTAGCGAGATTGAGCATTTACAAAATTCCGTTAAAGGAAGTCTGGATTTCACCAAAATAGCCTTTGATAAGATAGAAAAAGGCTTAAAGATTGAGTTTGCAAAGGTTATGCCGCAAATGCCGGTTGTTGCCGCAAATGAAAAAGCACCGAAAGAAGGTCTTTACATTTGCTTTTCCGGTATTGAGGGGTTGGCAAATTTTGCACATGGTAATCCCGAGTTTGCCATTTCGGCCGCGCTTGTGAACGAAACAACCGTATTAGCCGGTGTGGTTTATAATCCGGCACGTGATGAGTTGTTTTTTGCGGAAAAAGGTAAGGGTGCTTATAAAGAAGGTTTTCGTAGCCATGAACGTCTGCGGGTTGCCTCTCGTCAGGAGCTTGAAGGTGCTTTGGTTGCCATTAAGCCGAGTACTTCTGATGCCGTTCTTTCTGCAAAGATTATCAATAATACGTTGGCTTTAACGCATGATATGCGGGCAAGCGGTTGTGTTGCGCTTGATTTGGCATACGTTGCTTCCGGTAAGCTTGATGCCGTTATTGCACCGGATTGCTTGCCGGCAAGTATTGCCGCCGGTATTATACTGGTTAAAGAGGCAGGCGGTATGGCGCTTGATATGGCACAAACAGATACACGTACCGAGGTCGTATCCAAAGTGCTTAATTCCGGAAACTTAATGGCAGTCAGCTTTAATTTAAGCCAAAAAATCGCTAAGATTTTAAAATAGTTTAAAAAATTGTAAAATTATGCTTGCAATATAAAAAAGCTGAGTGTATAAGTGACGTAAATTTTTTAATGTAGTTTAGTTTTTGGAGATAATAATGAAAAAAGGTATTCATCCTGACTATCACAAGATTACATACGTAATGACAGATGGTACAGAAAAGGAAGTTTATTCTACTTGGGGCAAAGAAGGCGACAAGATGACACTTGAAATTGACCCGAAGTCTCATCCGGCTTGGACCGGCGTTCACCGTATGGTTGATTCCGGCGGACAGGTTAGTAAGTTTAATTCTAAGTTTGCTAAGTTCGGATTAAAGTAAAAAGAGTAAAATTTTGGTTTCTAGAGCGGTCTTTTCAGGCCGCTCTAAATTCATGTACTTCTATGTACACTAAAATTTAGAGCGCCTTCAACCCCATCTCTATTAACTCAAAATTTTACCTCTTTTAGGGGCGAGCTAAAGCACTATCATAAAAGCATTTGCCTTTCCTTATGTACTGCATTGTACACCGCGGCTTTAAATCCGTCTTTAGCATTGGCACTATCCAAACTCGTGGTAAAGATCGCTCTGTTGAGCGATTTTTTGTTTTAAATATTTCGGATTTTTCTTTTTTAGAATGCGCTAAAGCACTTCCAAACTCATTGCAAAAATCGTCCTCAATGGACGATTTTTTAGCTTTAAATTTGTTTTTTTTGCAAAAAAACATTGAAAAATATCTAAAATCAATAGTTTTCTTAATTTAAATTTAAGTTTTTCGGTAGTTAAATGTTTGTAGAAAAAATAATATAACCCCTTGTATCTCGTATAAAACGGGTTTAGGCTATGCTTAAAGTTTAAGTTTTTTAAGAAAGGATAATAAAATGACAGCCCCTTTAATGCCTAAGGCTACAGCAGTTTGGCTGGTTGAGAATACAACTTTGACATTTAAACAGATTGCAGATTTTTGTGAATTGCACGAGTTAGAGGTACAAGCAATTGCAGATGGTGATATTGCCTATAATATTCGCGGTGTCAGCCCTGTTTCCAACGGTCAACTTTCATTAGAAGAAATTGATCGTTGTCAGAAAGATGAAACAGCACGTTTGGAAGCTTTGCCTTTAGAGAAAAATGTTAAAGAAAGAAACGCAAAGGCTAAGAAAATTCTTTCTCCGACACAACGTGCCGAAAAACCAAATGCTATTTTGTGGATATTGAAGAATTGTCCGGAAGTTATTGATTCACAGATTTGTAAACTTATCGGTACAACAAAGCCGACTATCAATGCCATTCGTAACGGCACACATCCGAATATGGCAAATTTCCGTCCGGTTAATCCGATGGCGGTCGGGCTTTGCTCTGAAAAAGATTTAGAAAAGGCTATGCTTATTTCTCAACAGCAAGCTGAGTTGAAAGAAAATAAAGGTAAAAAGAAAACAAAGAAAAAAGCGGCAAAGAAGAAAACTGCTAAAAAGACAACCGCTAAGAAAACGACCCAAAAAGCTGTAACCAAAAAAGCGGCAAAGAAAACCGCCAAAAAGGTAGCAGCTAAAAAGCCGACTGCTAAAAAGGCACCGGCTAAGAAAACTGCCGCTAAAAAAGCTACGGCTAAAAAAGCGACAACAAAAACTGCTACTAAAAAAGCATCGGTAAAGAAAGCCGCCGTTAAAAAGGCTACAAAGAAATCTAGTGTAACTTCTAAAGGAGGGAAATCCATGGTAACAACCGCTAAGAAGGCTCCGGCAAAGAAACCGGCAGCAAAGAAACCTGTAGCAAAGAAAACCGCTGCAAAGAAACCTGCAGTTAAAAAAGCTACTGTAAAGACAACAGCAAAGAAAACCGTTGCTAAAAAGGCTCCGGCTAAAAAGCCTGTTGCTAAGAAAGCTGCTGTAAAGACAACAGCAAAGAAAGCTGCTGTAAAGACAACAGCAAAGAAAACCGTTGCTAAAAAGGCTCCGGCTAAAAAGCCTGTTGCTAAGAAAGCTGCTGTAAAGACAACAGCAAAGAAAGCACCGGCAAAGAAAACCGTTGCTAAAAAAGCTCCGGCAAAAAAGCCTGCTACTAAAAAGGCTCCGGCAAAGAAGCCTGCTGCAAAGAAAGCTCCGGCTAAGAAACCTGCAGCAAAGAAAGCTCCGGCTAAGAAAAAATAATTTATCTTAAGCAAGATGAATTAACAAAAGGCACTTCTTAAAGAGGTGCCTTTTTGTGTGGGTATGATATGGCTTTATTATTCTCATGGAGATCGCTTGACCTCGCTTACGCTCGGAGCGATGACGATTAATGTCCTCTCCGTATTGTCATTTGCAGTATTTATCCCTCCGGCTTCCCGCTTGCGAGGAGTGAACAATAAGGAAGATACCTTATCATTCGGACTTCGCCGAATGAGGTATGACGGGTTTAAATGACTTCGCCGAATGAGGTATGACAGGGGTAAAGGGAGATTGGTGCAAGTGGTGGAGGCAATGTTTTAATTTAAGCATAAAAAAACCTTGAGAACGGTATTGCTTAAAAGCAACGGGTTCTCAAGGGAAAATGTTAATCCTCACGTGTCATCTCATCGGAGAATTTGTTGAATGAGGAGGTTATTTTCTTTGTGAAGTTCTTGTATCCATCTGGGGAAATTTTTTCCCAAACTTTCTGAGTACATATGGATAAAATAAATCCCATGCATCCGGTAACTCCACATGCAAAGATGAAGATGGGAGCCTCATCTGAAGCTAATCCCCAAGTTGTTCTTGTTGACATGTAGAAAAGAACTCCGAGTACTGCGATGGCGCCAACGATTGCGCTAGTTGCCATCTTAAATGTTTTTGTTGTCATATATCCTTATTTTAATGTGAATACTCGTATGTTTTAGGAGTAAGAATAGGAGTATCACAGTAAAAACACTATGACAACACACCTATCTATATCTTAATCCTTATTAAATCATCTATATCCTACCATATTTTTGTCTATTGGTCAAATAAAAAATGCATATACATACTTTTTGGTATGTTTAGCCTTGCAATTTAAAATTTTATGCCCTATATTATCTTTGTGAGATATGAAAAGAGGTGACTATCCATGCAAAAACAGGTGATTAAAGTTTATCCTTTTACATATAATAAAATTTTAGGCGGTCAGCGTAAAATTGATGTCCGCCCTTATGTGCCTCAACTCCAGACAATGCGTGTCGGCGATATGTTGGAATATCATAATCTGGAAACCGGCACAACCCTTGTTCGGGAAATTAAAGGTATAGCCCTTTTTCCTGATTTTGATACCCTCATCCGCCTTTTGCCGCCGGAGATGATCGGCTATGATACTCGTGAGGAAGTCCATGTTCGCTTAGAGAGGATGTATCCACAGGAAGAAGTGGAAAAATATGGTGCTTGCGCCCTCTTTATTGAGGAGCCGGATGTAAAACAGATGATGAAACTCTCGCGTTTTGACCGTACAGCCTAAATTAAAGGTGTTTTTTTGTGAACTAATCCGCAGAAGGAAGCCTCATTTCAAATGCTCACGTACGTTTATGTACGCTCCGCTTTGAAAGAGGGTACTGCCCGTACGGGGTAACTTATTATCTAAAAATGTTTTTTGACGGCTTTTTTCAATTTTTTGCCGCCGTGACCTCTGTCTGCAATAACTTCTATTTGGGCTTTATCTAATGAACGGTACAAATCCCATGCGCCTTTTAAGGGGCAACACATGTCCAGTCTGTTATGGAAAATTAAGGTCGGAATATCTCTGATTTTATCAATATTCTTGAGAATCTCATTATCTTCCAAAAAGTAGCGGTTTGCCGCATAATAGAGCGCTATACGAGAAGAATTGATAACCTCGTTGTCTATCCTGACATCTTCAAATTTGGCATCTGTTCTGCCCAAGATTCGTTCGTAATTGCTCATATACTTAACGGCAGTTTGTATAGAACCCAAATCTTCGGAAAAAATAAGTTTGGCATAATGCGTGTATGGGTTTTCTCCCTCGCTTTGACGGCGAATTTCTTCCATTAAATCCGGATAAAACAGAGCGCTGTCTCTTAACATCCACTCCATATCTTCCCTGCGCGCCAAAAAAATTGAATAAACCACAAGGGATTTTGTTATTTCCGGATAACGCTCGGCAAACAATAAGGCTAAAGTTGAACCCCACGAACCGCCGGAAACAATAACTTTGTCTTTAATGCCTAAATGATCAAGTACGCGTTTGGCATCTTTAAGCAAACGTTTGGTATCATTTAAGGAAACAATGTCTTCGGCTTTGGAACGCTTGCAACCGCGTTGGTCAAACATGATAACGCGTTGTTTTTTTAAGTTAAAATACTGTCCGTGTGATTCTTTGCAACAGTCACCGGGACCGCCATGAAAATTAAGCACCACTTCGCCTTTCGGGTTTCCCATTTGCTGATAATATATCTCATGCCCTTCATAAGGGGGAAGCCAGCCTTTGTCAAAAACTTTGTTGTTGAAAAATCCGAACATTATTTTCCCTTTTTACGATATTTTTTATAGTTTGTTTGGTAAATGCTTAATATTTACTTAATTTAGGGGATAAAATATGAAAATTGTCGGTACGGCGATTATTGTTAATGACGAGGGAAAAATCCTCATCGGACAACGACCGGAGGGAAAAGCACTTGCCGGACTGTGGGAATTTCCGGGCGGTAAACAAGAAGAAGGCGAAACCGTAGAACAGTGTATTATCCGCGAAATTAAAGAGGAATTGGATGTTTGTTGCGAAGTCGGGCAGTATTTGATGTCTGTTACAAAAAAATATGAGCATGGCGAGTTTAAATTGTTGGTCTATAAAGCAAAAATTAAAGACCCTGAAAACTTGAAAGCAAATGTTCATCAAAAATTACTTTGGGTTACACCGCAAGAGATGGATAATTATGAATTTCCGCCGGCTGATGCCGAAATTATCGCTTATTTGAAAGAAAAGTTTTAATTTCCCTTTTTCTTAAAGGTTTCTTAGCTTTTTTATGCTTATACTCAGATATGATGTACTATATAGGGGTATAGAAATGAAGCATAATAGTCGCTTGTTGCCTTTATTTGCCGGTGTTTTAGCTGTTTTAATGCCGGTGCAGGGTAATGCTTATACATATCATTTGAATGCAAAATCCATTTATGAACAGGCTAAGGTCGGAAATTCAAGATATTTCGGGCTTTTGAGCCGTTATTCACGTGCTATTGATTTGGTAGATAATTCGGGCGATACGGCTTATTGTATGGCATTAAAAGACGGCAATATGCAGGCGGCTCGTTATTTGGCTTCACAAGGGGCTAATATTCATCACTCGTGCGCTAAAAGATTAACAGGAAAAGTTAATCCTGTGCGTACAGCCAAATCAAGCGGAACGCTAATTGATAATGATACATTATTGTATGCCGCGGGTGCATTGGCTGTCGGCGGTGGGTTGGCTTTAGCGCTTTCAAACAGCGGCGGCGGTTCTCATCACAGCGGTGGCGGTGGAGGGGATGAGCCGTATAATCCGGATGATCCGACCGGCAATAAAAGAATAGATGTCTTTAAGACGGAAGAATTGAAAAAGACCAATCTTTTAGCCGGTATAAAAGCGGCAGAAGCTTACAGTAAAATCTATAAGTTTGATGAAAATGACAATCTGATTTTAGATGATGATGGTAAACCTATCAGCCACCAGGCAAATTCTGATGAGCCGTTAAAGAAAATATTGGTCGGTGTTTTAGATACCGGTGTTTATGCCAATAATGATTTAGCCGGTAAAATTGTTAAAACTTATGATGCTAATGCTTATAATGACTATAGTCCGCATGAAAATAACGGGGTGTGGAGCAGAATTGTACGTCCGGATTTTGAGGCCTATATTTTCAAAAAAGATGATTTGTATTACATGATGCATATTCATCGGACAGAGGATAATGTGCCGTATGTTGAAGCGTGGTCATATGAATCTTCTCCGGCAGGTGTTCCGGTTGGCATGACCGAGGCACAAATGGAAAATGTTTTGCATGAAAATTGGAATATCTCACTCAGCGATATGACGTTTATCAATGGCGGTGGCGCCGGTAATCCGGGTTCTAATATGGATGGAATGATTAGTGTTGACCCTGAAGATGAGGAATGGTTTAAGAGTTGGCTTAGCGGTATGCATGAACTTAATCACGGTACACATGTCGCCGGTATTATTGCCGGTAATAAAAATGATATCGGTGCACACGGTGTGGCATTTGAAAATGCTCAAATTTATGCTGCCAGTTGGGATTTAGAGCAAAATATGCAAGACGCTGTTCATAAAATGGTTGATGACGGGGTTAGTGTTATCAATAACAGTTGGGGCGCTGCTACGGATGAGTTAGATGCTGATGATACGGAAGCACTTGCACAATATACGGAGTTAGACGAATCTTATGCTTATGCGGCAAAGAACGGTGTCGTTTGGGTACAATCTACCGGTAATATGGCTATGCATAATGCGAATTTCTATAACGGGTTACCGAAACTTGATTTGTCAGAGTATGGATATGACGGACCGGGGAAATATGAGGCGCCGTATTTAGCAGTGACGTCTTTGGATTTATCTACGGCCTCTAAGTTAGCTCCTTCCGGTAAGTTAGCGAGTTATTCAAACTGGTGCGGTTCGGCAAAAGGATATTGTTTGGCGGCTCCGGGTTCTCAGGTTGAGGCAACGGGGGCATCGGCATCAGGTGATGTTATTCTTAACGGTACATCTATGGCAACACCGGCTGTTTCCGGCAGTATTGCGTTGTTAAGCGGTTATTATCCGTGGCTTTCCACCCAAAATATTGCGTGGTTATTATTAGATACGGCAAACAATACCGGAGAATATGCAAACAGTGATAAATACGGACGCGGTGCGTTAGATTTGGATAGAGCCATTAATAAACCGGTCGGGAGTTTAAGTTTAGCATCTGATTCGTCATTTAATTCTTTAAAAACGGTGTCTTCCAATAAATTGGCACTTTCCGGTGTAACTCAAAAGCAAATGTTAAAAGCCTTGCCGAAGACAGTAACGGCATTTGATGAATTACATCGTCCGTTTAAATATGAAACAGCAAGTCTTGTAACGACAACACATGGCTCTAATGCACATTTACGGCAAGAAGTTTCCAGAGCGGCAACGAGCGGTAAGAAAAAAGTTATAAAAGATGAAAAGACCGGTTTCAGCTTTGCAAGCAGTGAGGCATTAGACAGAGGCGGACACGAAAATCTGTCATCAATGGAAGTAGTGCGGGAAACAGATAGCGGTTCAACGCGGTTTTATTATGCGGAAAACAGTCAATATGCCGATAGCGACCATGTGTTAGCACCGACAGCTAATCCGTATTTTGCGATGAATAATGCCTACGGTGCGGAAAATACTTTGAAATTAAGCGACAGTTCTAAATTGAAATTATCCTTACAGACCGGTGAAAACGGTTTATACGACCGCGATACGGAGCAAGACAGATATTCGTTTGATGAACGTTCCTATGCATTTGGTGCGGAATACAGCTTTAATCTGACGGATTATTTAGAGTTGGCAACGGTTGGCGGTATGCTTTATGAAGAAGATGCTATGCTCGGTATGAACGGTGAGGGCGGATTCGGTATTAAAGACGGTTCAACATATTATATGGGCTTAAAAGCCGCATTGCACTTAACACCGAATTTGAGTTTATTGGCGGCATATTACCGCGGTTATACGCAAGGGCAAGATACGGCATTGTTGGCATTGTCTGATATGCAGACGGAAAGCTATATGATAGCAGGCGAATACAAGCTTAATGCAAAAGATAAAATCGGTTTGAGTTTATCATCACCGATATCGGTAGTTAAGGGTAAGGCGACATTTAACTATGCCAGCGGGCGTGATAATTACTCGGATACGATATATATGAACAAGCTGACATCATCCTTAAAACCGGCGGCAAAAGAATATGACTTAGGTTTATACTACCAAGGCGAGCCGAAAGAAGATTTAAGCTTGTTGGGTAAAGTTGAAACACGCTTTAATGCTGACGGTGAGAAAGGTTTAACGGATTATTTGGGGATTATGGGACTGCAATATAGTTTTCCTAAATAAAATTTGTCAAAAATGACTAAATTTTGTCTTTTTTAGCTTTACATTTTATTTAAGTTTATTATAATGAAGCGACAGTAATTCTCGGAGCAAGGTATGAAGAAGATAAGAAAAATAAAAATAGCAGGAGCTGTCCTCTTCTTTTTAAGCGGAATATTTTTTTCGTCTAATGTGTCGGCATACACCATTTCTGCAGTTGAAATATACCGGCAAGCCCATTTTAAAAATTATAAGTTTATGAATTGGGTATCACAGTACAGACGTGCCATGGATATTCAAAACAGGTTTGGTGATACGGCTTATTGTATGGCTTTGAGATATAATGACTATGACGCTCAGCGTCTTTTGCAATCTTACGGAGCCAACACCGCGCATTCTTGTGTCAGTCGTTTAAGGCGTGAAGTTAAACAAGACAGCGATTATATGGATGCTTCAAAAACTGCCGGCAGATACCCTGTCAGAGAAGCAAGTGAGCCTTATAAAACCGGAATTAAACCCGGAAATCAAGCCGGAAATAACTATTTATGGTGGGGATTAGGGGCATTAGCCGTCGGTGGCGGTGCCGTGGCGATTGCATCAAGCAGTGGCGGTGGCGGTTCGCATCATAAAAGCAGTTCTTCCGACAGTAACAATGGTAGCGGTAATAATGGTGGCGATAATTCCGGTGGAAACAATGGCGGTGGCAACGGGAGTGGTGACAATTCCGGCGGAAACAATGGCGGTGGCAACGGAAACGGTGACAATTCCGGCGGCAACAATGGCGGTGGCAACGGAAGCGGTGACAATTCCGGTGGAAACAACGGCGGTGATAACGGAAGCGGCGACAATTCCGGTGGAAACAACGGCGGTGGCAACGGGAGCGGCGACAATTCCGGTGGAAATAACGGTGGCGGTAGCAATAATGGTGGTGGTACCGGCGGTAATGACGGTAGTGATAATTTAACCACTGTGTCAGCAGCTTCGTTTAAGACTGATGAATATAAAAAAGGTAATTTTTTGGATGGTATTCATGCGGCTGAAGCATACAGTATTATTTACAAGAAAGATGCAAACGGTAATTTAGTCAGCCATCAGGCGGCATCTGATAATCCATTGAAAAAAGTAAAAGTCGGTATTGTTGATACCGGTGTTTACGGTCATGATGAAATTGACGATAAAATAACCAATTCTTACGACGATAATCAGTATAATGCAAAGGGTAACGTTTGGGGATATGCCAAGGGAAGCAAGCATTTTTATGTTCTTTATGAGAATGATAAATATTATTTGCTTATTGTTAATAATGCAGAAGCCAGTTCTCTCAGTGTAACGCCGTATGAAGATTTAAGTTATGATCAGTTAAAAAGCAGACTTGCGGCATACGGGATAACCTATGACCATCTCACAGACGTATTTACATTGATGAACGGTTCGGACGGTGGTACACCGGGGACTTCCGATACTAAGTTTAAGCCGGATTATAACCAAGTGGCAACGTGGTGGGATATTGTCAGCGATTTAAGTCACGGTACGCATATTGCCGGCATTGTGGCAGCAGATAAAGATGATAAAGGTATGCACGGTGTGGCGTTTGAAAATGCCGAAATTTATGCCGGAAGCTGGGACTTTGTGAAGAATATATATCCGATGGTTAAGGATATGGTGGATAATAATGTTAAAGTTGTTAATAACAGCTGGGGATATTCGGAATCCAATGCATCTAATCCGAATTGGTTGGTGACACATGACGGTAAAAATATTCTTTCATCTTATGCTTATGCGGCTAAAAACGGCGCCGTTTGGGTACAGGCAACAGGTAATGAAGGAATGCATGAAGCAGGTGTTCAGGCCGGTATTGGTAAGCTTGATTTATCGGGTTACGGGTATAGCGGTCCGAAGAGTTCCTATGAAGTACCGTTTTTGGCTGTTGCATCTTTAGATACATCTAAAGCGACAACATCCGCTCCTGCCGGAAGAATTGCCGATTATTCAAATTGGTGCGGTTCGGCAAAAGGGTATTGTTTGGCGGCACCGGGGTCAAATGTTAAATCAACGGCGGCGATTGATGACGGCTATATGGATATGAGCGGTACATCTATGGCAACACCGGTTGTTTCCGGCAGTATTGCATTGTTGATGGGCTATTATCCTTATCTTTCGGCACAAAATATTGCATGGTTGTTGTTAGAAACAGCAAATAAAAATGGTGCTTATGCGGATAGTGACATATATGGCCAAGGGGCGTTAGATTTGGAAAATGCCTTAAATCCGGTAGGAAATTTAAGCTTGGCATCTGATTCATCATTCAGTTCTTTAAGAAATGCATCTGCAAGTAAGTTGGCACTTTCAGGAATTACACAGAAAAAAATGCTGGAAGTCATGCCAAAGAAGGTAACAGCATTTGATGAGTTGAATCGTCCGTTTGAATATGAAACAGCAAGTCTTGTAACGACAACACACGGCTCTAATGCACATTTACGGCAAGAAGTTTCCAGAGCGGCAACAAGCGGTAAGAGAAAAGTTATTAAAGACGAAAAGACCGGTTTCAGTTTTGCAAGCAGTGAGGCATTAGACAGAGGCGGACACGAAAATCTGTCCTCAATGGAAGTTATGCATGAAACAGATAACGGCTCAACACGGTTTTATTATGCGGAAAACAGTCAATATGCCGATAGCGACCATGTGTTAGCACCGACAGCTAATCCGTATTTTGCGATGAATAATGCTTACGGAGCGGAAAATACTTTGAAATTAAGCGATAGTTCTAAATTGAAATTATCCTTACAGACCGGTGAAAACGGTTTATACGACCGCGATACGGAGCAAGACAGATATTCGTTTGATGAACGTTCCTATGCATTTGGTGCGGAATACAGCTTTAATCTGACGGATTATTTAGAGTTGGCAACGGTTGGCGGTATGCTTTATGAAGAAGATGCCATGCTCGGTATGAACGGTGAGGGCGGATTCGGTATTAAAGACGGT
>Ga0247610_10003217_pt1 | contig 18103 bp, 18 predicted proteins | sample 174DNAGHGhighgp2_FD_193483 | JGI IMG/M metagenome (GOLD analysis project Ga0247610, IMG submission 193483) | Sheep rumen microbial communities from Palmerston North, Manawatu-Wanganui, New Zealand - 1742 DNA GHGhigh gp2 | ecosystem: Host-associated > Mammals > Digestive system > Stomach > Rumen... | reverse complement strand
TGGAGTGTGGAGTGAGGAGTGTGGAGTGAGGAGTGAGGAGTGTGGAGTGATGAGTGAGGTTGCTCCACGATCGCTTTCCCCATTGAGTGCCTGGACTGCCGTTGTGCTGCTGATGCTGTTCGTGGCTTATCGCTCGTTTACGGGCGAGGTGTTCTCAAGGGGCATCACGAAGAGTCAGACGCTCATTCTCGTCATTGGGGCTGTCTCGATGCTCGGCAAGATGGCGGGTGGTTGGATAGCCCATCGCGTAGGCATCCTGCTGTCGATGGCGGTGGTGCTGGCTGGTGTGGGTCTGTGCCTGCTTTTCAGGGGCGACAGCGTGGCTGTGCTCCTCATGGGCATCTTCCTGATGAACTGCACGATGCCTGTTACGCTCTTTCTGGCCAACGACGTGCTACCTGGGCGCGAAGGTCTGGCCTTTGGACTTCTGGCGGCGGCATTGATACCTGGCTATCTTCTGGCTGTGTATTTATAGGAGAGGGGAGGGGTGTGCGCGATGCTGATGATGCTGTTGATACCGCTGGCCGCTACGATCGTAATAGAGCTGGGTGCGCTGCTCTTCATGGGCGAGAGGCGCAGGAAGGTGCTGCTTGCTTCGGTGGCGATGAACGTGCTGACGAATGTGCCGCTGAACCTCTTCTTCATCCATGTGGATGAAAGATGGGATACGTTGCTCGTTGGTGAGGCACTTGTTGTCCTGACGGAAGCGCTGTGCTACAGAAAGCTGGTGGGCGAGTGGCAGCAGGCCTGGATATACAGCCTGCTCTGCAATGCCATCAGTTTCCTTGCTGGCGAGTTGTTGGTGATGATTGTTTTTTTATTCACATCATATTAATTATATAAGGTTATGTTTTTATTGGATATTCCCCCGATTGATCCCACACGGACACGTAGGATTGTCAGACCGGTGATTAAGACTATTGAGGAGACTGTGGACACACTCCGCGACTCCATCGGGTCTGCGAAGGATGCTGTCGCTGACAGCGCTGCACAGTCACAGCTGATTCTTGACAACACAGGCACCGCCCAGAGTGAGGCTTCGTTGCTGTTGCCCATCGCCATTGTTGCTTTGGCCTTGGCGGGCTGCCTGTATCTGGCTCACCTTTATCGCAAGCATAGAGCAGCAGTCTAATTCTTCGGAGCCAAGGCCTGCCAAAGTGTGTCGTTGGGAATAGGTGCCTCGACGACAATCTGCTCTTTGGAGACAGGGTGGATGAATTCTACGCGACGAGCCATCAGAGAAATCGACCCGTCGGGATTGCTGCGGGGCGCACCGTACTTCAGGTCGCCCTTGATGGGATGTCCTGCCGCTGCCAACTGGCAACGGATCTGATGATGTCGGCCTGTCATGAGGTTGACTTCGAGCAGCGTGTAGTTGTCTGAACGGCCTATCTCGCGATACTTCAGGATGGCTTTCTTGGCATTCGGCCTTTCTTTGTCGTAGGCATAGGACTTGTTCTGTTTCTCATTTCTCACCAGCCAGTGTTCCAGCGTGTGCCACCCATTGGTATCCTCACTCCTCGAACTATCCACACTCTTCGAACTTTTCACAATCGCCCAATAGGTCTTATGCACCTCTCCCTCGGCAAACATCTTGTTCAACCGAGCGAGGGCCTTCGAGGTTCGTGCGAAGACTACCAGCCCACTGACGGGCCTGTCAAGTCGATGGGCTACACCAAGAAATACGGCGCCAGGCTTCTGGTACTTCTCCTTGATATAGTCCTTTACAATATCAGAGAGGGGACGGTCGCCAGTCTTGTCTCCCTGTACGATCTCCCCGCTCTGTTTATTGACGATGATAATATGGTTGTCCTCGTAAACGACCTCCATAATAGTCAATCTTCAATCTTCAATGAACTACATATTCATTCCGCCGTCGACCTGAATCACCTGGCCGCTGACGTAGCTCGACATGTCTGAGGCGAGGAACGTAGCCACGTTGGCGATATCCTCCACCTGACCACCACGACGCAGAGGAATCTTGTTGATCCACTCCTTGCGGACATCGTCGGGAAGGGCTTGCGTCATAGCTGTGTCAATGAATCCTGGGGCAATCGCATTGGCGCGGATACCCTTCGGACCCATTTCCTGACCAATCGACTTGGCGAGGGCTATCAGACCAGCCTTTGAGGCTGCGTAGTTAGCCTGTCCGGCATTACCGTGCACACCAACGACAGAGGCCATGTTGATGATGCTGCCGCCACGCTGGCGCATCATGATGGGCACGCAGGCGTGGATGAAATTGAAGGCCGACTTCAGGTTGACGGCAATCACAGCGTCCCACTGCTGCTCGCTCATACGGAGCATCAGACCGTCTTTGGTGATACCGGCATTGTTCACCAGGATGTCAATCGAGCCGAACTCTTCTTTTACGGCCTTCACCACTTCCTCCGTCTGAGCGAAGTCGGCAGCATTCGAGGCATAGCTCTTGGCCTTCACGCCCAGGGCGGCAATCTCCTGCTCCGTCTCCTCATTGACTGCAAGGTCGGTGAATGCAATGTTTGCGCCTTCAGCGGCGAACTTCAGTGCGATAGCCTTTCCGATACCGCGTGCAGCACCAGTAATCAGCGCTGTCTTTCCTTCTAATAATCCCATAACTGTTTTTCTTGATTTATAATGTGTAGTTTCTTATCTTCTGTATTTTCCCAGAGCACCGTATACCACCTTGGCCACCTGCGGCTTGGTGTCCTCTTCCTTCATTCCGTGGGCAATGCGGCCATAGATATACGGAACCTCAAGGCCCTTGATGCAATAGTGGGTGATGTCGGCCACAAGGTCCACATTGTCAATGTCAAACTCGCCTTCTTCCTTGCCGTCGGTGTAGACCTTGCGGAAGAGTTCTATCTCTGCGTCGTCAAAGTGCTTGCGCACCTTCTCTACCATCCAGATATTGCGGAAGAACTCAGCACGCAGATTGCCGTTTCTGACAACCGTCTCGCGGATCATGCTCAGATGGGTGTAGATGAGTTCTATGATTTTGTCTTGTGGGGGGATTTTACGGGCTGCCACCTCGTCGAGCTTGTCACTCAGGCGCTCCAGCTCGCTCTCAATGACGGCATAGTATATCTCTTCTTTGGACTTGAAATAGGTGTAAAGCGTGCGCCTGCCCTTTCCGGAAAGTTGCGCAATGTCGTTCATTGTCGTATTCTCCAATCCGTTCTTGGCGAACAGCTGGCGAGCCACATCGACGAGTTTCTGCCTTGTCTTTGATATTGACATGTATAAGCCCTCCTTGTTTGGTTTGAAAAATTGCACACAGTGCTAACAGTGTGCAAAATTACGTGTTTTATTCGAAATACGCAAGAAAAAGTGGAAGAAATGTGGCAGAAATGGCAAAATATTAAAAAAATCGCATAAATATTTGCAGGTTTAGAAAATAATTTGTACCTTTGCACCCGCAAAACGAAAAACATCGCGGAGTGGAGCAGTTGGTAGCTCGCCAGGCTCATAACCTGGAGGTCGCACGTTCGAATCCTGCCTCCGCAACTAAAGAGAGAGGCACCGTCGTAAATGATGGTGCCTCTCTTGCTGTTTCTTGGTTTTCTTAGAACTGTTCCAGTATGCGGATTCTTTCTTCCGTGCTCGGATGTGTGGCAAACATCGAGTTGATGAAATACATCAGCCCCTGTTTCAGTTGCTGTGGATGGATGATGTACATCTGTGCAATGTCCTCACGATCGGTTTGGCCTAAGCCTGGGTTGTTGGATATCTTGCGCAGGGCTGAGGCCAGTGCCAGCGGATTACCACAGAGTTCGGCACCTCCGGCGTCGGCCATGAACTCGCGTTTGCGCGAGATGGCGAAACGCGTGAGCAGCGTGAAGAAGTAGGCCACAGCAGAGCAAGCCAGTCCGATGAGCATAATGACCATGATCGACAAGCCGTTGCCTTTCTCGCTATTGCGGTTGCGGGAGCCTCCAAACCACAGCTGGTTGTAGATCATTCTCACCACCAGCGACATCACGGTGGAGATGATACCCACGAAGATGATGCTTGTGATGAGCAGACGGGTATCTCGGTTGCGGATGTGTGTCAGCTCATGGCCGATCACACCTGCCAGCTCCTCATCGTTCAGACGGTCTAACAGACCTGTTGTCACAGTGACGGTGTAGGAGTTTTTGTCTATACCGCTGGCAAAGGCATTCAGCTGTGGATCGTCGACAACGTTCACCTTAGGCATGTCCATTCCGCAGGCCATACAGAGGTTCTCCACGATGTTGTACACCCGCGGGTTCTCTCTTCGCATGAGTGGTTGGGCACCTACGGCCTTCTGGATCATCTTAGTGTTGCTGAAGTAGGCGATGGCAAACCAGATACCCACAGCGATTCCCACAATGGGCGCTACCTGGGTGAACGTCAGGTTCACCGAGTCGGCATCCATCTGGTTCACAAAATAGCCAGCCTGGTCGTAATAGCCGTTGCTGAAGTAGTTGATCAGAGCGATGAATATCCATACCATCACCAGAAGGATGATGGGGAAAGAAATCAGCAACAGCGTACTCTTCAGGTTGTTGCTTTTGATCTGACTCTGTATACCTACGTATTTCATCAGCGTTTAGAATTTGATCTCCGGTGCCTTCTCAATGGTGGCACGGTCTTCCTTTGGAATCTCGAACATCGGTTCCTTCTGGAATCCGAACATACCTGCGAAGATGTTCGACGGGAAGGTCTGCACGGCGTTGTTCAGCTCGCGGGTAGCGGTATTGAAGTAACGGCGGGTAGCTGCAATCTTGTTCTCAATGTCTGAAATCTCTTCCTGCAGCTGGAGGAAGTTCTGGTTGGCCTTCAATTCAGGATAGGCCTCGACGGAAACCTTCAGTCCTGCGAGGGCACTCGACAGAGCGTTTTCCGCCTGGATCTTGTCGTTGATGCCTGTGGCATTCATGGCGGCAGCACGAGCCTGGGTCACACGCTCCAGCAGTTCCTTCTCATGCTGGGCATAGCCCTTCACGGTGGCTACGAGTTGGGGAATCAGATCGTGGCGCTGCTTCAGCTGTACGTCGATGTTGGCGAAGGCGTTCTCACGATTGTTGCGTAACTTCACGAGGTTGTTGTAGATGCTGATGCACCAGATGACGAGGAGCACCACTACTACGAGGATGATAATCAGTGTCATAGTCTAAAAATGTTTAATGTTTATGAATCTGACGGCAAAGATACAATCAAAAGTTGTAAAGTCGTATATATTTTAAGAATTATTACAAAATAAAATCCGGTCGCCAGGCATGAAACCTTGACAACCGGACTTGTATAGTTCTGAAAATAGAATGCTTACTTCATCATCGCCATAACCTTCTTGTAGTACCTGTTGGTCGCCCGGACGCTGTACTTTACACCCCCATTCCAGGAGCGGATAGCCTTCTCGATGCAATTCTCAGGGTTATAGTGCGATTGAATTAACAGGAACATCTCCTTCGACTTGGCGACGCTGTATCGGTCGTCCATTGTGTAGCGCTTCTTACTCTTCTGCTTCTTCAGAATCTCGTTGCAATCCTTCACAAGAATCGGAGTAATCTGCATGGCGCCTACTGAGTTTCCACTCACGGCATTGGGATTTCCTTCGCTTTCTACTTGAATAATCGCATCCATTACTGGATTCCAGTTGATGCCTGACTTATTCACGCTCTTGGCGGCATTCGTTCCTGCCGAGACAGTCATCGCTACCAGCACGAGAGCCATCAGGCTCACACTTACTTTTCTTATTAAATGATTCATATCTCTATACTTTAGACGGCGCTCATCACGAGGGCCGTGTTATCCTTTAGATTTTCTTCTTGAAAATGCGACATCACGTCGTCTTTAATCGATTTTCTCTCAAATCGAGTGCAAAGTTACGGAGAATCAACGAGTTAGCCAAATAATTTTGGCTTTTTTAAGAAAATTGTGTGCGCACACTGATTTATGTCAAGGGATTGTGTTGTTTACAGTTTACGGTTTACAGTTTACAGATGATTACTCTAAATCGACGACGGTGATGCCTGCACCACCGAATTGAACGTGCTCGTCGCGGTAGTGTGAAACGTTGGGGACGGTGGCCAGATACTGGCGTATCAACTGCCGCAAGATGCCCGTTCCCGTACCGTGCAGAATCCTCACGCGCGACATACCAACAAGGATGGCGTCGTCGATGAAATAGGTGACTGCATTGATGGCCTCGTCGCCTCTCATGCCGCGCACGTCAAGGTCTTGCCTGAAATTCAATTTGCGGTTGTCTATCACGTCGCGGGTGTCTTTCGATACCATCCCGTAAGAACCTGCAATATTGTTGTTGCGCTCTTCGGTCTTCGAGAGTTGCGTGGTGGGCTTCTCTGCACGTTCCAGACGGTCGGCTCGCATCTTCGTGCGCATACCGCCGAAGATGACCACCGCTTGATTGCCGTTGATGGTCTCGATTTCACCGATAGAGGTGAGACCTTTGATCCGCACGGTGTCACCAGGTTTCAGTTGTGGAGTGTGGAGTGTGGAGTGTGGAGTGAGATTACCATCTGCGCTTGAACTATTCTCATTCCTCATTCCATTTTCCTCTTTCCTCGCAAGTTTCTCTGCCTTCCGTTTCTCACGGCGCTCCTTGCGTTCTTGTATCTGACGGATCTTTCGGGCGATAGCCTCTTCGTTGTTGCGGGTGTCGATGGTGTCGAGCTGTTCCTTGAAGGTGTTCAGTTCCTCACGAGCCAGACGCGTACGTTCCTTCTCTGCCTGCGCCTCCCGGATCTCCCGGATGGCATTCTCTATCTTCTTATTGCTCTCGCGCAGCAGTTCCTCTGCTTGTTCCTTCGCTTTGCGCAGGATTTCCTTGCGCTGGCGTTCTATCTCGTTCAGCTCGTCTTCGTAGCGGTTGATTTTGCTCTCCAGCGACTTCTCGTGCTGGTGGATGGTCTGCCGCTTGCCCTCCCAATAGCGTTTGTCGCGCACGATGTCCTGAAGATATTTGTCGCTTTGGATATAGTCAGAGCCCACAATGTCGCTCGCATCCTTGATTACTTCCTCTGGGATGCCCGTTTTGCGGGCGATCTCGATGGCAAACGAGGAGCCAGGCTGTCCGATGGCGAGTTGGAACAAAGCCTGCATTTCATGACGGTCGTAGAGCATGGCACCGTTCACCACACCCGGATGTCCCTCCGCAAACTGCTTCAGGTTCTGGTAGTGGGTAGTGATGACTCCAAAGGTCTTTCGCTGCCAGAACTGCTTCAGCATGGCCTCTGCGATGGCACCTCCGATAGTAGGCTCTGTGCCGCTGCCGAACTCATCTATTAATAATAAGGTACGCGCGTTGGCCTGACGCATCATCTGTTTCATGTTCGTCAGATGGCTGGAGTAGGTCGAGAGATCGTTTTCGATGCTCTGCTCGTCGCCGATGTCGATCATGATGTTCTCAAAGATACCGGTTGTCGAGCGGTCGCCGACAGGGATGCTGAGGCCGCATTGGAGCATATACTGCAGTAGTCCAACGGTCTTAAGGCAAACTGACTTGCCTCCCGCATTGGGACCGCTGATAATCAGCAGACGACCGTTGTCCTTCGAAAGAATAATATCCAGCGGCACCACCTTCTTGTCTTGCTTCTCCAGTGAGAGCTGCAGCAATGGGTGGATGGCACGAATCCAGTCGATGTGTGGTTGGGATTCAGCCGTTGGCTCGAAGGCATTTGTCAGTTTTGCCCATTCTGCCTTTGCGTGGATGAGGTCAATTTGGGCAAGGAATTGGTATGATTCGAGTATTTCTTTGACGTAAGGTCTCACTTCGTCAGTGAATACGGTTAGGATACGGATGATCTCACGCCGTTCCTCTGCCTCCAGCTGTCGCACTTTGTTATTGGCCTCGACCACTTCCGTAGGTTCGATGAATACGGTCTTGCCTGTGGCAGACTCATCGTGGACAATACCGTTGATACGTCGTTTCACGGCGGGAGCCACTGGAATCACCAGTCTGCCGTCACGCATGGCAGGAGCCGCATCTTTATCAACGAGTCCATCCCTCTGTGCGGCGTGCAGGATGGTATATAAGGTTCGCGATATACTACCTTGAGTATTCTCCAACTCATGACGGATACTTGCCAATGTCATCGAGGCTGAATCCTTGATCTTTCCAAATTTGTCGAGTATCGAGTCGATGCGGCGAATCATCGCAGGGAAGGTCATAACTCCCTCTGTCAGCCGATACAGGGCAGGGTAGGGGTATTCGGTGGTATCTTCGCACCCCCGACTAAGATAGCTGACAATATCAGCTATCGTTTGCAGCGACCGCCTTAAGTCCCACACCTCGTTTTCCTCCAGATGGGTTCCTTCCATCCGGATGCGGGAGACGGCCTCGCGAACATCGAAGAAATACTGCATGGGGAAGTCATCCTTCTCTTCCTGTAAACGGCGGAACTCCCTCACCTGATTGAGCCATTCGTTCACATCTTCAGCATTGGTTGAGAACGTTATTTCGTCAACCTTCTCTTTGCCCAGTGTGCTGAGGCAGCGCTCTTTCAGCAGCCTTCGTATCTCGTCGAAACCGAGCTTATGTTCAAAGTTATTCGGATAAATCACGGTGCAAAGGTACACAATTTAGTTCATAGTTCGTTGTTCTGGAATCATTGTTTAGGGGTAATTTGGTTAAATTAGTTTAAAATCATCATAATTATGAACAATGAACCTTGAACTATGAACTATTTTTGTTACCTTTGCACCCGCTTTCGAGACATCGGAACACTGGAAGGATGGTAGAGTGGTCGATTACAGTAGTCTTGAAAACTACCGTACCGAGAGGTACCGGGGGTTCGAATCCCTCTCCTTCCGCAAGAAATACTTTTCTTTTTGCATTTTAGTGCAAATGGGAACCTTACGGGTTCCCATTTGTATTATCTGATAACCAACACCTTATTAATTTAAGCCTGCTGCCATCTATTTGCAGATAAATGGCATGACGCTGTCTATCAGCGACTGCTTGCGGTCTTCAGACAGTGACCATCATTTTGCTAGTCTCCTCTACCATCCTTCCGGCAACACGATATTTTCCACGTCGTGTGCACCTTTGAACAGCGGAGAGATTTCCTCATCGGTAAAGCCTGCTATGCCACAACCGATGCGCGTCACTAGGAATGTCAGTTCCGGATGTTGCTTGGCGAACTGGATAAACTCGTCCACATACGGACGAATCGTTTCTATCCCGCCCTGCATCGTCGGGATGCCGTAGCTCTGCCCTTGCAGTCCTACGCCTTGTCCCCAAATGGCTCCGAACTTGCGGTAGGCGATATAAGCCGCTCCACCGCCATGCATTCCTTTCAGGTTGCTGCCGAATACGAAAATCTCGTTTGGCTGCAGTTCCGTGATAAATTCTGGTGTCGTTCTCATTCTTCAAAGAAAATTTAAATTAACATGCGTCTACTTATTATTGGTGGCCGCTTCCATCTTCTCCACTACTTCCATATCCGCAGGCAACCATTTCACGCTGTTCAATTCTTCCATTGTGAGCCACTTAGCCGCCTCATGCTCATTCAGGTGCAGCGCCTCCGTCAGCAGCGAACAGAGATAGCAATGCATGGTGAGATGAAAGGCAGGATAATCATACTCCACCGTACAGAGAAATTTATCCACGCTGATTTCCGTCGAGAGTTCCTCTTGTATTTCACGCTTCAGCGCCTCCTCCGGTGTCTCCCCAGCCTCAATCTTCCCCCCAGGAAACTCCCACCAGTCCTTCCACTCGCCGTAACCACGCTGCGTGGCGAATATCTTATCCTCTTTGCGAATAATCGCTGCTACGACTTCTATCTGTTTCATATCATATCATTAAAACGCGTTACAAAGATAGTGATTTCCACTGAGACAAATTCATATCTCACGAAAATTAACACATTCTCTCACAAAATTATCGTATCCTCATTTTTTTGTATCCACATCATGTCATTTTGCATTCCATAACGTCCTGTCTCTTTTTTTTGACTTATGGACTCTTAAATTTGCACATGTGAAATTAATGTTGTACCTTTGCACATGATGGACAGACTTTGGAACAAGAACTATTGCAAGGTGATGGTCGCGAACTTCTCGCTGTTCTTTGCCTTTTATGTGCTTACACCATTGCTGCCGCTCTATCTGAGCGAGCACTTTGGGGCGACGAAAGACGTGATAGGGCTTGTGCTGTCGGGCTATACCATTACCGCCTTGCTGTTCAGGCCTTTCAGCGGCTATGTGGTTGATACCTTTCCGAGAAAGACGGTTCTGATGATCAGTTTCGGTGCCTTCGCCATTTTCTTTGCCGGTTATCTGGCTGCCTCTACCTTGCTACTGTTCATGATTGTAAGGACATTGCATGGCGGGCCCTTTGGAGCATTGACGGTGGCCAACTCTACCGCGGCCATCGATGTGCTGCCGTCAAGTCGCCGTACGGAGGGTATCGGCTATTATGGTCTGAGCAACAACCTCGCTATGGCCATTGCGCCTACCATCGGCATCTTCATTTACCAGCTGACAGACAGCTTCGATTTCCTTTTTTGGTTAGCACTCATTGTTGCCTGTTGTGGATGGCTGGTGGATGCGACGGTGAACTTTCCCCAGTCAAAAGGAGGATCAAGCGGGAGTCAAATCTTACAGACGGAACCACAGACTACTCACTTTTGGGGAGGCAGAGTGAGCCTGGACCGTTTCTTTCTTATACGCGGATGGCTTCTGGGCCTTAACATGGTGGCCTTTGGCTTCAGCTTCGGGGTATTGAGTAACTATCTTGCTATTTATGGCAAGGAGGTGATGGGCATTACAGGAGGTACAGGCACCTACTTTATGCTCTGTTCTATAGGACTGATTCTCTCTCGTCTGCAAGGCGGGAAGGCTTTGAGAAACGGTCGTGTGACGCATAATGCAGGGGAGGGGATGGTCATCTCGCTTGTCGGCTATGCTTTATTTATTCTCTTCCCGACGCTGGCCTCGCTCTTCACCTTCCACTCTCCTCTTTTCACTTTTGTAGGCTATTATGGTTCTGCCATACTTATCGGACTCGGCAACGGTCATATGTGGCCTGCGTTTCAGAATATGACTATTAGCGTGGCGCGTAACAACCAGCGCGGCACAGCCAACTCCACAATCCTCATTTCATGGGATATTGGCATGGGTCTTGGCATACTCGTAGGTGGCGTCGTTTCAGAGTTCTTGGGCTATGGTGCGGCCTTTTGGACTGTTGTGCTGATCAATGCCTCTGGCGTAGCATGCTTCTTCCTCGCCACGAAGGCTTTCTTCCTTCGTCGCAACCTGAATCCGACTGTCAAATAAGCCAGAATTCCTTACTCTTTCTTTCCGTTGATGGTGTAGTCAAGGGCTGCGCCGATGGCGGTGCAGTACTGTGAATACTTGGGAATGTGGAAACGGATGTCGTATAGTTTCTCCAAAGCGGGGAACACTTCCTTACACTGGGGCAGCAACGAGAGGTTGCCGATGAGTACGAAGTCACGGATGTCACTGCCAAGAGATGCCAACCACGCCGCAGATCCTATCGACTGCAGCACCATTTTGATAATGCCGGCTGCAATATCTTCCTTCGAAGCGTCGCTTTGGGCTCGGGCAAAATTCGAGGCCGTGGTGTCCATAGGCAGGCCTGGCAAAGGTTGGGCGCTGATGTCGCCGATGGTCAGGTCGATGTTCCTGATATTACCCTGCTTGGCCATAGCCGCCACCTGCTTGATATCACTGGTATTGAGCATGATACGGGCCAAGCCGGCGAGTGTACCACCACCAACGCCGATACCTCCGATATGTTTCATCTCATCGCCGTCGCACTTGACGAAAGACGTACCCGTGCCCATCGAAACAACGATGGTGTGGTCGAGTTTCGATTCAAAACGTGCGCCAAGACCGTCGGCAACAAATTCCTGTGATTTAGCAGTCGGCAGACCGTAGATGGGGGTATCGATATAGGCGGCACCAACACCCGTCAACATGACCTGCTCCACTTCTTTCAAGTCGATTTCATTATCATGCAGATACTTGCCGAATGCACCATAAAGTGAGGTGATGGGGTCGGCAGCTGTGATGCGGATAGGAGCCGACACTTTCCCATTTTTAATCCCTACAATCTTCGTGGTTGAGATGCCCACATCAATACCAATAACAATTCCCATGATTTCAATGTTCAATCTTTAATGTTCAATAAAAAAGAAAACCCGGCCGCCATCACGCGAAACCGGGCTAATGAAAGGAGGAGTGGTACCTCCAGGAATCGAACCGGGGACACACGGATTTTCAGTCCGATGCTCTACCAACTGAGCTAAGGCACCAATTTCGGTTGCAATCCTTTCGTTTGCGGGTGCAAAGGTACAAACATTTTTTGAACCCACCAAATATTTTCTGAGTTTTTTTTGTAAAAAACTAAATTCTTGATTCTTGTCACTTAACTTTTAAGAGGGTTCCATCCTTGAGCCTGAAGCGTAAACTCCTGATTATCACGGGTGACGAGCACTTGACCGAGTTTCTCCTCTGTGATATGCCCGATGAGCTTCACACCCTCTATCTGTTCAATCTTCTCATGGTCTCCGATAGGAATGGTGAATAGCAGTTCATAATCTTCACCGCCGTTGAGGGCACAAGTGGTGACGTTCATGTTCATCTCTTCGGCCATCACGGCGGTCTGATAGTCAATGGGAATATTCTTCTCGAAGATACGGCAACCCACCTTCGACTGCTTGCAGATGTGCATGAGTTCTGACGATAGGCCGTCGCTGATGTCCATCATCGCTGTCGGACGGATGCCGGCCTCTCGCAGTTTCTGGATGATGTCGCCACGGGCCTCTGTCTGTAGCTGTCGCTGCAGCAGATATTCCTTCCCACTGAAGTCGGGCTGGAAGTCGAGTGTTGAGAGCTGATGGTTGAGCGTAGAGAACTTCTGACTGTCGCCGGCGGCTTTGGCCTCGGCCATCTTCTTTTGGAGGTCATTGACCTGTCCGTAATATACACTCTTCTCTCTTTCAAGTAGTTGCAGCCCCATGTAGGCCGCTCCGAGGTCACCGCTGACACAGATAAGGTCTGTAGCCTTGGCTCCGTTGCGGTAGACGATGTCTTCTTTTCGTGCATCACCGATGCAGGTGATGGAGATGGCTAGTCCGGTGTACGACGAGGTAGTGTCTCCGCCGACGATGTCAACCCCCCATTTGTCGCAGGCCATACGCAAACCGCTATAGAACATCTCCATGTCTTCCACAGAAAAACGTTTGCTGATGGCCAACGAGACGGTCATCTGTCGTGGTGTGCCGTTCATGGCGAACACGTCGCTGATATTCACCATGGCAGACTTGTATCCGAGGTGCTGCAGGTCGATGTAGGTGAGGTCGAAATGAACGCCTTCCATCAGCAAGTCTGTGGTGACAAGCACTTCTTTGTCGGGGTAGGAGAGCACAGCGCAGTCGTCGCCGACACCGTATTTCGTACTTTCGTTCTTGATCTTGATGTCTTGGGTGAGGTGGCTGATCAGCCCAAACTCACCAAGCTTTGCTATTTCCATCCTTCTGTCGGGTGATCTGTGTTAAACATTTCTTTGGCGGCGCTCTCCACCTTTTCTGACCGTACTATCATTTCTCGCATGATGTCTGTCATATATGGTTGTGCCTGATTGGCTGCCTCCTGAACTTCCTCGTGACTGACCTCCACAGGATCGTCGAAGCCTCCGAGGTCGGTGATGACCGATACACCGAAGGTGCGGATGCCACAGTGGTGAGCTACGATGACCTCCGGCACTGTCGACATGCCTACGGCATCGCCACCCAGCAGGTGGTACATCTTATATTCTGCCGGTGTTTCGAAGGTGGGACCCTGCACACCGACATAGACGCCGTGCTGTACCTTGATGCCCTTTTCTTTGGCAATCTCGTCGGCCAGTGCGACGAGATTCAGGTCGTAGGTCTCGTGCATATCAGGGAAACGTGGGCCTGTAGGGAAGTTCTTGCCGCGCAGCGGATGTTCGGGGAAGAAATTGATATGGTCGGTAATAATCATCAAGTCGCCAATCTTGAACTGCGGATTCATACCGCCGGCGGCATTACTTACGAAGAGCGTCTTGATGCCTAATTCGTACATCACTCTGACGGGGAACGTCACATCCTTCATCGAGTAACCTTCATAAAAGTGAAAGCGTCCCTGCATGGCCAAAATGTCAATACCACCTAGTTTGCCGAAGATGAGCTTTCCACTATGCCCTTCAACGGTGGAAACGGGGAAATTGGGTATCTCTGAGTAGGGAAACTCTGTCTTGTCAGTTATTTCTGAAGCTAATTGTCCGAGGCCTGTCCCCAGAATGATGGCTGTCTTTGGGCTTGACGTCATTCTTGACTTTAGCCAGGATGCTGTTTCTTGAATTTTTTCGTACATAGCCTATAATACTTTGATTAAACGTTTCTTCTTGATTAAGCATGAACTTGATTCTGACGGGTAGTACAAAGAGGCTCTTCTTGACCTCATCGCTCAGCCCCTCCGCCTGCAGGAGTCGGGTTTCGTCTTTCTCGGTGGTGATGATAATCTTGGGCGCAGGCAGGTCCTTGAAAGTATCATTGATGCACTCAATGTCCTTAGGGCTGAAATCGTGATGGTCGCTGAAGGCCAGTGGCGTGACCTGTTGGGCGAGCGGCTTCAGGTCATTGAGCATCTGCTCTGGAGATGCAATACCCGTCAGCAGTAACACGTTCTTGCCAGCGAGACGGTCTGATAATTCCTGAGTCTCCTTGTTCTTTTGGATTCTCGGGAATGCCGGCCTCAATGGTTCGAACTCATGCGTAGAGAAGAACAGTTGCTGATAAGGGTATAGGTTCATGGCCTTTGTGATGACGCGAAACTCCATGGGCTTCAGGTCTCTAGGACATTTCGTGATGATGACGATGTCGGCACGATCCTTGCTCTTCACCGGTTCGCGAAGACGACCAGCAGGCAGCAGTTGGTCGTAGATGATCAGCCTGTGGTAGTCTACGAGCATGATGTTGATGCCGGGCTTAACATACCTGTGTTGGAAGGCGTCGTCGAGAAGAATGACATCAGCCAGCCCGCCGTTCTCACCCGTGGTCAACCGCTCTATCCCACGGACACGCTTTTTGTCAACGGCCACGGTGATATCCGGGAATTTCATCTTCATCTGATAGGGCTCATCGCCGATGTCCCTTACCGTAGATTTATTGTCAGCGATCACAAATCCGCTGCTCTTGCGCTTGTAGCCGCGACTCAGCACAGCCACTCGAAGAAGGTCTTTCAGCAGTCGTACAATGTACTCCACATGGGGTGTTTTGCCAGTACCGCCAACCGTGATGTTGCCCACGGAGATGACAGGCACGGAAAAAGACCGGCTCTTGAGGACATTCATCTCGAAGAGCATGTTCCTGAAACCTATCCCTAAGCCATAGAACCAGCTTAGTGGCTGTAGAGCCTTGTTGATCTTGATGAGATCGCCTTCAGTTCTCATGATTTATTTTATGCGAAGGTCTTCAAGCATACGTGCCTGGACGGTGAATCCGTCTCTTACACTCTGTCGGATCTGCATCAAGGGCTCGTAAAGGTCGCCTAACCATAGTTTCAGTTCTGTACGGACCTTGCTGTCGAGATAGGTGTCCTTATTGTCGTTAGGCATGAACTGGTCCATCCAGTTGCCTTTTCCGGGGTAGGCTGCCGTGTGGTACTCATCCAGTTTGGCGAGTTCTGCAGCTTTCTTCACAGCGTCGTCGAGGCTGCCGAGCTTGTCTACGAGCTTGATCTTGACGGCATCGGAAGCCAGCCACACTCGTCCCTGAGCGATGGAGTCCACCTGTGCGGGTTTCATGCCTCGGCCCTCCGACACGATGTTGAGGAAACTCTGGTAACCGCGATCCACATGGGATTGCATGTACTTCATGGTCTCGTCGTTATCCTTGCCCAGGACCAGGTCTGTCTCGAAGTCTGTATATTTGTTGGTCGTCACGCCGTCGAAGGTGACACCGAGTTTGTCCTGCACCAGTCCGCTGAAGTTTGGAATCAGGCCGAAGATGCCGATACTGCCGGTGACGGTTGTTGGCTCAGCGACGATGTAGTTGGCGGGCGAGCTGATCCAATAGCCGCCCGAGGCAGCCATACCGCCCATCGAAACCACGACGGGCTTCTTGGCCTTGATAAGTTTGACGGCATGGCGTATCTGCTCAGAGGCCACGGCGCTGCCGCCGCCGGAGTTTACACGGAATACGACGGCCTTCACGTCATCGTCGTCGGCGAGTTTCCGAAGGTCTTCTGCCGTGTTCTTGCCGACAATGCAGTGGCCGCCGCCATCCAGCAGGTTCATCGCCTCGCTGTCGACAATGCTGCCGTATGCGTAGTAGATGGCGATCTTGTCACCGTCCTTGTTCTTGTCCGACTTCACGTTGAGCATGTCTGAGAGTGTCAGCAGATGGATGTCGTCATCCTTGCCGATCTTCAAGCGTTCTTTGATCTCTGCCTTAAGTTCTTCTGGGAATAACACCTTGTCAATCAACTTCGTTGTGACATAGTCTTCAGGAGCCGCCAGCATGGCGATGCTGTCGTTGGCCACCTTGTTCAACTGCTCGGGTGTCACCTTGCGGCTCTCGCCGATTTCCTTCAGCCAGTACTGCCAGATGCCGTTCAGGTAGACGGTGCGCTGCTCACGGTCGTAGTCGCTCATGCCCGTCAGCGTGTTGCGCTCAACGTAGCTCTTGTATTTGCCGACCTTTGCCGCCAAGTATTTCACGCCCAGCTTGTCGTACAGTCCTTTCATGTACTCGCCCTTGCCGCCAAGACCTTTGAAGTCTACCATGCCTTCTGCATTCAGATAGACCTTGTCCGATACAGAAGCCACGTAGTAGTTGGCCTGCATGTACATATCGGCATAGGCCACGATCCACTTGCCACTCTGCTTGAAGTCCTTCAGGGCGTCGCGCAGCTGCTGGGCGGTTGCGGGAGCGTCGAACTGTGTGCTTCCGCCTTCCAGGTAGATGCCTTTGATGTCTTCGTTGTCCTTGGCCTTCCTGATGCTGGCAATCAGGTCGTCGAGACCCATGGCGCTCATGTCGTTCATGCCCAGCAGGGCATCGAACGGTGTACTCTCGTCGGCTCGCTCACTGATGGTTCCGTCAAGTTTAATCACAAACACCGAGTTGCTTTCTACCTTGGTGGGGGCAGAGTCGCTGGCGAGCATGCCGGCCAGTGATATGACCATGAAGAATCCCGCAATCAGCAGGAAGATTACGATGCCACAGACGGTGGCCAGTGTCATTTTGAAGAACTGTTTCATATACCTTATTAATAATATGTTAGTTTCTGATGGCAAAGATAGGCATTTTTTTTGAAATAGGATTATTTTTTTACTTTTTCTTTGCCTTTTTGCTGCTTTTTGTTATCTTTGCGGTATGAAAACGTGGTTCATGCTGCTTCTGCTCCCTTGTTTGCTCATGGCTTGCGTGGTTGATGAGAACGAGGATGAGGTTGGTCCTGACGAGTCGAGCATCGTCAGGGTGGGGGACAGACTGCCCGTCTTTTCTGTGGAGGTGACAAACGGTTCCTCGCCTACCGTGTTTAATAGTAATAGTCTGGAGGGAACGACGGTTATCGTGTTCTTTAATACAAGCTGTAAGGATTGTCAGCGCGAACTGCCTGAGCTCAATGCTTATTACCTTCGGCATTGTCAGGAACCGGGGTTCCGCATGGTGGCCATTGCCCGGGAGGAGTCGGAGGAGAGCATTGCCTCTTATTGGCAGCAGCAGAATTTGTCCATACCTTATTCCCCGCAAGAAGATCGGAAAGTCTATAGTCTTTTTGCCACACAATATATTCCGAGGGTCTATTTTTGTTCCGGTCAGGGTGTCGTCCTCTGGATGGGGGTGGAAAATTTTGATTTACCTCATTAAAATGCTATGATGAAACAAATAGTAAAATAAATGAAACGCTAATTGTTAAAGGAGATTAATTTTGCGAATATTTATGCCGTTTTATTTTGTTTCGTCTTGGTTTTTAGTTAACTTTGCATTACTAATTTGTAAAAAAGTTAATTATTTATTATTAATAAGGTGAAGAAGTATTTACTAATAGCTATTATCGCTATTCTATCAACCGCCGGTTTTGACAAAGCACATGCACAACAGGTTGCCTTGAAGACCAACTTGCTCTATGATGCAACGACAAC
>Ga0247610_10003216_pt1 | contig 18105 bp, 23 predicted proteins | sample 174DNAGHGhighgp2_FD_193483 | JGI IMG/M metagenome (GOLD analysis project Ga0247610, IMG submission 193483) | Sheep rumen microbial communities from Palmerston North, Manawatu-Wanganui, New Zealand - 1742 DNA GHGhigh gp2 | ecosystem: Host-associated > Mammals > Digestive system > Stomach > Rumen... | reverse complement strand
TAAACTAAATAATTATTATTTTTCAAATTTTAACTCCTTTCGGAAAACTTCCAAATAAAGTAATTCTATTTTCAAAATGATTATCATTATTTTTAATCATAGAAACACTTTTCCACTGACTACGAGCCCGGCAAGACATTGTATAAGTAAACATTGTAGGTTCCTCAAAATTGAGGAATAACTTTTTCATCACATCTTCTGGAATAACTCTTTCTCTATTTCTATTATTTTCAAGGCAAAGATTAATAGGGGCATTAATCCAGATTAAATGATGCTCAAAAGTAGGGAACCAATTAAGAAATTCAGTGCGGTCAAAAAGTGTAGGGGCATTAGTATCTACTACAACATCACAATTAACAACTTCATAATAATGAATTAATTCATAAAATTCAAGCCAAATTTTAATTTATTCTCTCTATTACTTTCACTTCCATTATGAGCCTTATAACGCTCATCAATAGAGACATATTTATAACTATTTTTTTCAGCAAACTCTTTTGCGAAATAAGTTTTTCCAGAACCGCAATTTCCGCACATAAGAAACATTTTAGCCATAGTATCAATTCCTTTCTTTATTTTACATATATATTATATAATATTTTTTAGAGATTTTCAATTGGGCGATTGTATTTAATTTGTTTTTAAGATTTATTAAAATCATTGAGAAAGAGTAAGATACCTTTCAAAACTGTTTATTTTTTATTTGAATATAAAAATATTTTATTGTGGAGATAGGGCTTACTATCTCCATTTTTTTATTATAAAATTTAATAGAAAGGAGAGCTGAAGATTGGCACTCTTTAAAATTTTTAATAATTTTAATGATTTGACTAAAACAATTGATAATGTGTCAAATCACAAAGCTGGATATTGTTATTTTGATGCTACTACAAATAAGTTTTATGTTGATACAATTGATGATTAGGCTGGAGGTTTGCGTCAATTAAATGGAACTTTTTATGGAGAATGCAGTACAGCTGAAGATGACATGTATAAAAATGCTGCTATTAGTGGTTTTGCTCTTGTTAAAGGAGTAGTTGTTTATATTAAATTTATTAATAGAAATACTGTTACTCCAAATGCTTTAAAATTAAATATTTCTAATTCTGGAAATATTGCTGTAATGAAATATGGTTCAACCCCATTAGATAATTCGTTAAAAATTTATGCAGGTTCAGTTGGTCAATTTATATATGATGGTACAAACTGGATTTTATTGGGGTTATAGGCCAGCAGTGGTTCTAGTGGTGGAGGTAGTGGTTTATCAGGTTCATTAATATTTGGTGATGGTACTTATGTTTTTGATGGGACTGAAGATGTTACTATCCCTGTCTATCATGGTACAGGTTCCTGGTCAGGAGGCACTAATTCTTCTACTGGCGAAGAAGAAAATCCAATTACTGATAATAGCAACTCTGATTCTGGTGATTCTGGTACACAAGATTTAACTGATGATGATGAAACATCAGAAAATAATGAACCGTAATAAGAAAGGAGCTAATATTTATGGCAGTAGATTTTACTTTAGGTACTTCTGACAATAAATTTTAGGGTACTTTTTTAATTACTAAACAAAAGAATAATACATTAACTTTATATACTAAAAATAAATTTATTGATTAGGATATAAAGTTAAAATTTAATGTATAGCCTGCAACTTTATCTGTAAAATATGCTAATGATTCAAATAATAGTTCAACAATTTTTTCAAATATTACCACTAGTGATACAGATAATGGTATTTCAATTTCTGTCGGTGGATCTCCAGGTGCTGTTTTATGTGATGGGCCAATAGAAGGATTTATTTCAAAACAAAATAATGATGTTTTAATCCCTGCTCCTTCTGGCAGTAATAATTAGCGTACAGTATATAATATTTCTGGGGTGACTTTATCTCCACCGGCTTCTGGCTCAAGAAGTTTTGATTTTACATTTCCAAATGGGAATATTAATAATTATATTACTGTAAGAGTTTCGATAGATTCTGAGTGTAATATTCGAGTTGATAATGTTGATTAAACTTGTCAAACATAAAATAAAATTATAAAATAAAGGAGAGAGATAGTTTAGATGAGTGATATAACTTTAGGAATGGGTTTAATACCAGATTCTACTGATGAATATAATCTTGGCTCTGAAGAAAAAAAATGGAAAATATATGGTAGAAATTATGGAACTATTTCTCATAATAAAGATTTAGTTACAAAAGAATATGCGGATGGGATTATCCAGGTATCAGAGACTTAGCCTACAATTCCATCAAATTAGTTATGGGTAAATGAAGTTGCTGGAGTTCCAGTTGAAATTCCGACTATGCAAGAGGCTTTGGCTTTGGGTATATCTGAAGCTTCAGTTGGACAAGGAATTAAAATTAATTCAGTTGATGGAGATGGGGTTCCAGTTACTTGGGCAGCAACAAATTTTGTTGAAAAAAATTAGGGAGCAGCAAATGTTGGAAAAATACTTGTTGTTAATAATGAAGGTAATTTAGTATTAATGACAAAATCAGAGTGGGAAGCATTGTTGGCTTAATAAAAAAATTTTTGGAAAAAAAGGAGTTTTTATTTTATGAAATTATAGATTTTAGTACCTCAATACAAAGAAACTGATGATGTTATAAAAAATTTATTAGATAGTATTGCTGTTTAGCAAAGTGTTGATTTTAAAGATGTTGGGGTAATAATTTGTAATGATGGTTCAGATGTATTTTTATCAGAAGATTTGTTAAATTCTTATCCATTTGAAGTTAAATATTATAAAGAAGAACATCATGGTGTTAGTGCTACTAGAAATGCTTGTTTAAACCATGCCACAGCAGATTATGTTATGTTTTGTGATGCAGATGATATGTTTTATACTGTTTGTGCATTCTTTATAATTTTTTAGGAAATTAAAAATGGTGGATTTGATAGTTTTGTATCAATGTTTATTGAAGAAAGTCGTAATCCTGAAAACAAAGAAATTGTTTATATAAATCATGAAATGGATAGTACTTTTGTGCATGGTAAAGTACATAGTAGACATTATTTACTTGATAAAAATATTAAATGGAATAATAATTTAACAATTCATGAAGATAGTTATTTTAATATTTTATGTTAGAATTTAAGCACTAATGTAAAATATTGCCCTATACCATTTTATCTTTGGAAATGGCGTGATGAAAGTGTTTGTCGTCATGATCCTAAATATATTTTAAAAACTTATAAAAATATGCTTGATTCTAATGAATGTTTAGTACATGAATTTTTAAAACGTGGACTTAAAGATAAAGCGATGTTTTATAGTGTTATGATGATTTTTGATGCTTATTATACTATGAATAAGCCAGAATGGATTAACTAGGAAAATAAAGAATATCGTGATAGTACAGAAATTCGTTTTTCAAAATACTATAAAGAATTTAAAGGTTTATGGAATACTATTCCTACTAATGATAAAATGTATATTTCTAATTAGATTAGATAGCGTTCTGTTATGGAAGGCATGGGCATGGAAACTATTACTATTAATGAATGGTTAAATCATGTTGAAAAATTAGGAGAGGATTAATATTGAGTATATAGTTATAGTTTCCTAGTGGGACAATATCTGGAATTAATCCTGAAATTAAGGATAATAATATTACTATTTTTCGAGATAAAATAAATTTTAATGTTAATTATAGTTCTTTTACTTTTATTAATGCTGGTATCAGTAGTAAAAGTATGAGTTTAATATATGATGTTTTTTATGATTATGTTAATGGTAATATTAATGATGATAATTTAAATCTTATAGGTTCAACAATAACTTCAGTACGTACTGCTGCATTTGCTTATTTTAGTAATATTACGACTATTAGTTTTCCATAGTGTAATTATATTGGAAGTAGTGCTTTTTAGTATTGTTATAGTCTTACTTCAATAAATTTTCTAGTATGTAGTTATATTGGAAATTATGCTTTTTCAAATTGTTAGAGTCTTACTTCAATAAGTTTTCCATAGTGTAGTTATATTGGAAATGGTGCTTTTGGTCATTGTTATAGTCTTATTTCAGCAGATTTTCCAGTATGTAGTTCTATTGGAAATGGTGCTTTTTATTATTGTAATAATCTTACAACAGTTGATTTTCCATAGTGTAGTTCTATTGGATCTAATGCTTTTTATAGTTGTTATAGCCTTATTTCAGCAAATTTTCCATAGTGTAGTTATATTGGAAGTAGTGCTTTTTATTAGTGCAGTAATCTTATTTCAATAGATTTTCCATAGTGTAGTTATATTGGAAGTAGTACTTTTTATTAGTGTTATAATCTTACTGCAGTAAGTTTTCCATAGTGTAGTTATATTGGAGATTATGCTTTTTATTATTGTAGAAATCTTACTTCAATAAATTTTTCAGTATGCAGTTCTATTGGATATTATATTTTTTATAATTGTTCTAATCTTATTTCAATAAGTTTTCCATAGTGTAGTTATATTGGAAATGGGGCTTTTGCTTCGTGTAGTAAACTTACTTCAATAAGTTTTTCATTATGTAGTTATATTGGAAGTGGTGCTTTTTAGTATTGTTATAGTCTTACAGTAGTAGATTTTCCAATATGTAGTTATATTGGAGGTAGTGCTTTTTATTATTGTAGTAAACTTACTTCGATAAATTTTCCAGTATGTAGTTCTATTGGATATCGTGCTTTTTAGAGTTGTTATAGTCTTATTTCAATAGATTTTCCATAGTGTAGTTATATTGGAAATGGTGCTTTTTATTATTGTAGTAATCTTACTTCAATAAGTTTTCCAGTATGTAGTTATATTGGATATAGTGCTTTTTATCGTTGCTCTAATCTTACCACAGTAAGTTTTCCATAGTGTAGTTATATTGGAAGTAGTGCTTTTTATTAGTGTAGTAATCTTATTTCAATAAGTCTTCCAGTATGTAGTTATATTGGGAATAGTGTTTTTTATAGTTGTTCTAATCTTACTACTATTTATTTAGACTAGACATCACAAGTATGTTCATTATATAATAGTTATGCATTTTATAATTGTAATAAACTTCAATCAATTTATGTTCCACAAAGTTTAGTTGAAGTATATAGAACTCGTAATCAATGGAGTTATTTTTCTAATAAAATAATAGGGATATAAATAAATAAAATAATAGGGATATAAATAAATAAAATAATAATTAAATTATCTTATTTATTTATATCCCTATTATTTTATTTATTTATATCCCTATTATTTTATTTATTTATATCCCTATTATTTTATTAGAAAAATAACTCCATTGATTATGAGTTCTATATGCTTCAACTAAACTTTGTGGGACATAAATTGATTGAAGTTTATCACAACCATAAAATACATAACTATTATATAATGAACATACTTGTGATGTCTAGTCTAAATAAATAGTAGTAAGATTACTACAATAATAAAAAACATTATATCCAATATAACTACACTATGGAAAATTTATTGAAGTAAGACTATAACAATACTAAAAAGCATAATCTCCAATATAACTACACTATGAAAAACTTATTGAAGTAAGACTCTAACAATTTGAAAAAGCACCATATCCAATATAACTACATATTGGAAAATCTGCTGAAATAAGATTATTACAATAATAAAAAGCATAATCTCCAATATAACTACACTATGGAAAACTTACTGTAGTAAGATTATTACAATAATAAAAAGCACCATTTCCAATATAACTACATATTGGAAAATCTACTGAAATAAGACTATAACAACAATAAAAAGTATAATCTCCAATAGAACTACATACTGGAAAATTTATCGAAGTAAGACTAGAACATTCATAAAAAGCATAATCTCCAATATAATTACATGTTGGAAAATTTGCTGTTGTAAGACTATAACACTCATAAAAAACACTACTTCTAATAGAACTACATACTGGAAAACTTATTGAAGTAAGATTATAACAATACTAAAAAGCATAATCTCCAATATAATTACACTATGGAAAATTTATTGAAGTAAGACTATAACAATTATAAAAAGCACTATCTCCAATATAACTACACTATGGAAAACTTACTGTAGTAAGATTCTAACAATTTGAAAAAGCACCATATCCAATATAACTACATATTGGAAAACTTATTGAAGTAAGATTATTACACTAATAAAAAGCACTACTTCCAATATAACTACACTATGGGAAACTTATTGAAGTAAGGCTAGGACAATTGTAAAAAGCATAATCTCCAATATAACTACATACTGGAAAATTTATTGAAGTAAGACTATAACAAGAAGAAAAGGTATAATCTCCAATATAAGTACACTATGAAAAATTTGCGATATTTGAATAAAATTTATTATATAATCCTACTCCTATCTTATTATACTACTATATCATATTATAATCAAATTCAGAATTATTTTCTAAAAAACTAATTAATTTATTTACTTTAGTGCTATCTACTTTTATTGAAACATTCCCAATATCTAAATTTATATTTATATTGCCTGATACATATGTAGAATAAGGGTATTTTACATATATTTCAGCTATATCTTCATCTATAATTTTTAAAGTAGGAACGACTGGGGCACGCCATGGTGCAACATCTGAAGGGATTATTATTTGATAACTCAATATATTCACATCCTTCATTTTTATTTTTTTGTTGAAATTAAAAATAGAATTATTATATTTAATAATATAATAATTCTATTTTTTTTATTTATTTATTTTTATACACCTATAATTTTAGTTGATAATGATTTCCAACGAGCATTAGTTTGATAAGCTTCAAGTAAACTTAATGGGACATAAATTGATGTAAGATTAGAACATCCATTAAAAACATTACTTGTTGATAATACACATACTTTAGAAGTCTAATCTAAATAAAGGGTAGTAAGATTACTACAACGATAAAAAGCACTTCCTATTATTGATGTGCATCGTGGAAAACTAGCAGTAATAAGATTAGAACAATTTGAAAAAGCATAATATCCAATATAACTACACTATGGAAAATCTACTGTTGTAAGATTACTACAACTCTAAAAAGCCTAACCTCCAATATAACTACACTATGGAAAATTTATTGAAGTAAGACTATAACAATTCCAAAAAGCACTACTTCCAATATAACTACACTATGGGAAATCTGCTGTTGTAAGATTATAACAATTACAAAAAGCACTATATCCAATAGAACTACATGATGTTAAATTTATAAAAGTTAATCCATAACAATTCACAAAAGCATCATATCCAATATAACTACACTATGGAGAATTTATTGAAATAAGATTAGGACAATTATAAAAAGCACTTACTCCAATATAACTACATGATGTTAAATTTATAAAAGTTAATTCATAACAATTATTAAAAGCATTATTTCCAATATAACTACACTATGGAAGATTAATGCTAATTAAATTAATACAATTCTGAAAAGTACCAGTTCCGATATAACTACACTATGAAAAATTAATTGTAGTTAAATTAGAGCATTGAGCAAAAGCATTATATCCAATATAACTACATACTGGAAAATTTATTAATGATAATTTGTAACAATTAGAAAATGCTGAATTAGAAATACTTATACATTGTGGAAAATTAGCAATTTGTAAATTAACACAATTTTGAAAAGTGTTTTCGAAAATAGATTTACATAAAGGAAAATTAGCTTCAGAGATTAAAGAGCAACCAAAAAAAGCTGTGTGTCCAATATAACTACATAATGGAAAATTAATTGAAGTTAATTTATAACACTAATAAAATGCTGTTCTTCCAATAGAAGTACATTGTGGAAAATCGATACTTTGTAATTTATTGCAGTTATAAAAAGCAACTTCTGGAATTATAGAAACATTTGAATTAAAATTACCTGTTATAAGATTACTACAATTATAAAAAAGATAAGGTGAAAGAGAACTACACTATGGTAAATTAACATTAAGTAAAGAACCACAATCTCTAAAAGCATATGCCTCAACAGAAGTACATAATGGAAAATTCGCATTACTAATACCAGTAGAAGCAAATGCATCATGACCAATAGTACTACATTCTAAACAATCAATATTTTGAAGACGCTAACAATTAACAAATGCAGAATACTCAATAGTTTTACATGATGAACAATTAATTGTTGTAAGATTGTAACAATTTAAGAAAGCACTAGTTACAATATAACTACATAACGGAATGTTTATTGAAATAAGAGAAATACAATTAGCAAATGTATTGCCATTAATTTTAGTACACTATGGAAAATTTGCTGAAATAAGATTACTACAACTATAAAAAGCACTATCTCCAATATAACTACACTATGGAAAATCTACTGTAGTAAGATTAGAACAATTATAAAAAACACTATTCCCAATATAACTACATACTGGAAAACTTATTGAAATAAGATTACTACACTAATAAAAAGCATTACTTCCAATATAACTACACGATGGAAAATCTATTGAAGTAAGACTAAAACAATTACCAAAAGCACCATTTCCAATATAACTGCACGATGGAAAATTTATTGAAGTAAGATTACTACAATTTACAAAAGCACCCTATCCAATAGAACTACATAATGGAAAATCTACTATAGTAAGATTACTACACTACTAAAAAGCACTATTTCCGATATAACTACACTATGGAAAATCTGCTGAAATAAGACTATAACAATTCTAAAAAGCATTATATCCAATCTAATTACACTATGAGAAATTAATTATTGTTAAATTAGAACAAGAATAAAAAGCATTACCTCCAATATGGCTACATAATGGAAAATCTACTGTAGTAAGATTACTACAACTCTAAAAAGCACTAGCTCCAATATAACTACACTATGGAAAATCTACTGTAGTAAGATTACTACAACTTCTAAAAGCACTATCTCCAATATAACTACACTATGGAAAATTTGCTGAAATAAGACTCTAACAACTCTAAAAAGCATTACTTCCAATATAACTACATATTGGGAAACTTATTGAAGTAAGATTACTACAATAGCCAAAAGCATTACCTCCAATATAACTACACTATGGAAAACTTATTGAAGTAAGACTATAACACATTTCAAAAGCGCCTGCCCCAATAGAACTACACTATGGAAAATTTATCGAAGTAAGATTATTACAACGACAAAAAGCATCATTTCCAATATAATTACACTATGGAAAATCTGCTGAAGTAAGACTATAACAATCCGAAAAAGCACGCTATCCAATATAACTACACTATGGAAAGCTTATTGAAGTAAGCCTATAACAACTTGAAAAAGCAAAATCTCCAATAGAACTACACTATGGAAAATCTGCTGTTATAAGATTATAACAATTCTAAAAGGCAGAGTTACCAATATAACTACAGAATGGAAATTCAATATTATTTAAATCAGTCCAGGATAAAAAACATGTATCACGAATAGTTGTTACATCATTATTACTATAATTAGAAACAGAAGGCAATAATTTAAATTGTCGATAATTACTATCAGTATAATTTCCTATTATATTAAAAAGAGATATATCTTTTTTAATATTATTTGAAGTTAAATTTATTTCATTTAATAAAATATTATTTTTAATTAACTTATTACTATTAATATAATAAGAAGCATTTGTTAAATCAATACTATTATTATTTAATATAGGAAAAGATACTATTTTAGTAGTTATATTATTATTTGATATATAATCAATATAATTTATATTAATTATATTATTATCTATAATATAAGAATAATAAGATTGAGGAGTAGAAGTTAATTTTTTTAATATGGCAATAGTTGGTAAACTTTTATAACTATTATATTGTTTAAAAGATAAAATATTAAATACTAAATTCATATATATACCTCCTTTTTTATATTCCTATTAATTGATTAGAGAAATATTGCCAAATACTATGCTATTGATAATCATTTATTAAGCTTTGTGGCACATATATGGATATAAGATTACTACAATTATAAAATGTATCAGAAGATAATAAATTACATACAGATGAAGTTTGATTTAAATAAATTGTAGTTAAATTCTAACAATTATAAAAAGCCTTTTTTCTAATTAATTGGCACTATGGGAAAGATACTATTATAAGTTGTGAACAATTCTAAAAAGCATTACTCCCAATATAACTACACTATGAAAAATTAATACTAATAAGATTAAAGCAATTCTAAAAAGCACCATATCCAATATAACTACATTGTGGAGAAGAATTAATATTAATTAAATTAGAACAATCCTAAAAAGCATTCCTTCCAATATAATTACATGATGTTAAATTTATTGAAATAAGACTATAACAACTTCTAAAAGCACTACTTCCAATATAACTACATGATGTTAAATTTATTGAAATAAGATTAGAACAATTATAAAAAGCATAATTTCCAATATAATTGCACTATGGAAAATCTGCTGTTATAAGACTATGGCACTAACAAAAAGCACTACTTCCAATATAACTACACTATGGAAAATCTATTGAAGTAAGACTATAACAACCAGAAAAGGTAGCGTAACCAATATAACTACACTATGGGAAACTTATTGAAATAAGATTAGAACAATTCTAAAAAGCATAATTTCCAATAGAACTACACTATGGGAAACTTATTGAAATAAGATTACTACAACTCTAAAAAGCATTACTTCCAATAGAACTACACTATAGAAAATTTATTGAAGTAAGTTTAGAACAACTCCAAAAAGCACCATATCCAATATAACTACACTATGGAAAATCTACTGAAGTAAGATTCTTACAATACTCAAAAGTACGATCTCCAATATAACTACATACTGGAAAATCTACTGAAGTAAGACTATAACAACTCTAAAAAGCATAATCTCCAATATAACTACATGTTGGAAAATTTACTGTTGTAAGACTCCGACACTCACAAAAAGCACTACTTCCAATATAACTACACTATGGAAAATTTACAGAAGTAAGACTATAACAATACTTAAAAGCACCACTTCCAATATAACTACACTATGGAAAACTTATTGAAGTAAGAATGGTACAAAAATAAAAAGCATAATTTCCAATATAACTACACTATAAAAAATTTATTGAAGTGAGTTTAGTACAATAGGCAAAACCATTATTTCCAATATAACTACATATTGGAAAATCTACTGAAATAAGTTTAGGACAACTCTAAAAAGCATAATTTCCAATATAACTACACTATGGAAAACTTATTGAAGTAAGCCTCTAACAATAATCAAAAGCATAATCTCCAATATAACTACACTATGAAAAACTTATTGAAGTAAGACTCTAACAATTTGAAAAAGTAGATGATTTAATATGATCCTACTAATAAAAATCAAAATTCTCAAATAAAAGTTTAACACATCCAGCAAAAGCTCCCTATCCAATATAACTACACTATGAGAAACTTATTGAAGTAAGTCTAGTACAACTTGAAAAAGCACCATCTCCAATATAACTACACTATGGAAAATTAGCTGTTGTTAACACACTGCAATTCTAAAAAGCATAACTTCCAATATAACTACACTATGGGGAATTTATTGAAGTAAGACTATAACAATTCTAAAAAGTATAACTTCTAATATAACTACACTATGGAAAATTTGCTAAAGTAAGCCTCTAACAAGTCTAAAAAGCACTACGTCCAATATAACTACACTATGGAAAATCAGCTGTAGTAAGACTCCAACAATTATAAAAAGCATTATTTCCAATATAACTACATACTGGAAAATTAGCTGAAGTAAGCCTATTACAATACGCAAAAGCACCACTTTCAATATAATTACACTATGGAAAATCTATTGAAATAAGATTATAACAATTATCAAAAGTACCACTTCTAATATAACTACACTATGGAAAATTTGCTAAAGTAAGTCTAGTACAACGATAAAAAGCATAACTTCCAATATAACTACACTATGGGAAATCTGCTATTGTAAGACTATAACAACTAGAAAAAGCACCATATCCAATATAACTACACTATGGAAAACTTATTGAAATAAGGCTATTACACTGCGCAAAAGCACTACTTCCAATATAACTACATACTGGAAAATCTACTGTAGTAAGACTATAACAATAAATAAAAGCACCATTTCCAATATAATTACACTATGGAAAACTTATTGAAGTAAGTGAACAAAGATGAAAAGCATTACCTCCAATATAATTACATACTGGGAAACTTATTGAAGTAAGTTTAGAACAATAATAAAAAGCATAACCTCCAATAGAACTACATACTGAAAAATCTACTGAAATAAGATTACGACACGAATAAAAAGCATCATTTCCAATATAACTACACTATGGAAAACTTATTGAAGTAAGACTAGTACAATACCAAAAAGCACCATCTCCAATATAACTACACTATGGAAAATTTATTGAAGTAAGAGTGGTACAACCAGAAAAGGTAGCGTGACCAATATAATTACACTATGGGAAACTTATTGAAGTAAGTTTAGAACAATAGGCAAAAGCATAACTTCCAATAGAACTACATAATGAGAAATTAGCCTCAGTAATGCTACACATCTCAAAAGCGCCTGCTCCAATATAACTACACTATGGAAGATCTATTGAAGTAATTTTAGTACAAAGACCAAAAGCATAATCCCCAATATAACTACACTATGACAAATTAACCTATGTAATACTTTTATTCTAATAAAAAGTATAAGCGCCAACTCGTGTAATATTACTATTATTTAATATTGAAGAAGATAAAGTATAGTATGTAGTATACTACATTCCATCTTTAGTTATTATATCAGCCTTTGAATAACCTAAAGTTTCAAAAATAGTACTATTTAATATATCCTATTCTATAAATCTTTTTTCATAATCGCCGCTATCTTCTATTTCAGCACCGGTCACTCCTAATATTGTTACTCCTGGAGCAATATTTTCAGGTTTTAAATTAGGTTCTGATGGGATTGTAACAGAATATGGAAAATATGTATAAGCAGGAATATTTTCTGTTGAAGGAGATGGATAAATAATACTAGGTCCTGAATAAATATTATAAGGAATTGGTATTTGAATACTCTAGCTATAGTATCCATTTCCAGAAAATGCGATTGTCACATTTTCATTATTTATACCAGCTACATATACTTTTAATGGTTTAGTTGTGATAGAAGGAAATCCTGGTAAACATTTTATATAACTGCCACTTGAATTTTTGTAATAAAAAGAATTAATTGTAATTGACATATTTTTTATTCACCTCTTGAATAAAAATTTTCTTTTCTAATACATATATATTTTTTAATTTTATCTTTATTGACTAATGGCCAAATAAATAAAAAGGATAAAGAGTAAAAAACTCTTTATCCTTTATTATATTTAATTATTTAGATATAAATTTTTAGTAAAAGAAAGAAATTTTAATAAAAGTTTCTTTCTTCTTTTTTATTATTCAGTAATAGTAATTGTTGAAATTTTATTAACTTTTACCTATGTTTCAATAGCTTTTGTAATATAAGTATTTAAATCACCAACCGCATGCTCTAAATAATTCTTTGCTTCTAAACTAAGAATAGCCATAACTGAATCATATGTACGTTTAAAGGCTTCTTTTTGAGCATTTACATCAAAGGCATTTTGATCTTTAAGAGCATCTACATAAGTTTGGTTTGTAGCAATTACACATTTAACAATTGTGTCATCTAATAAAGCGATATATTTTTTATATAATTCATTATCAGTTTCTCTCTACATTTTATCAGATTGTTTATTAATTAATTTAATAATATATCCAGTAAGAACTGTTAATAATGGAATTATACATAATTGCCAAATTTGTTGTAATAAAGCTTGTGTTTCTGGTTTCATATTATTCCTCTTCTTCCATTAGTTGGATATTAATATTTTTATTATTTGGATATTTATTATTTATAAATGTTTTATTAAAACTAGTTAATTATGTTATTAACTTCATATAATTTTATATGTAGTGATTTTAAGTAATTGCTTTCCATGCTCCGTCCTTTTTTAAATAATATATAGATTCAAGTGCTGTAGGAGTTATAGGCTCTCCATAAGTAAAATCACCCGTGCCAGAATTATAAATATACTGGCCTGTAACATTTTCCCACATACAAGGAATATTATTATTATCAAGACAAGGCAAATAATCAGCTATTGGAGCATTATTTTCATATATAGTAACACGATAAATTTTTGCTATTTTCGCTATTTTTATTTGACCATCTACTCGTGCTCCAAACATAATCATTGTTCCCTAAGAAGTAAAATCATTCTATAATTGAATCATAGGAGTTTGTGTTTTTCCATCAATTTTAAGTATAACTGAATAGGATAGATCTCTATTAAAAATAGTATGTGAAGAAACTTCTGTTATTGAATTTGTTGATAAAGCTATTACATATTGTTCTTGATTATGTTGTGCTGTTGCTTTATATATTCCAGCTCTATTATTACGATAAATAGAAGTCATTAATGATCTACTGGATGAACCAAATGAACCAGTACGTACTCCACATACATGTTCATCTCCCATCCACATAAATTTACAATATAAATCATGATTTTGTGTCGCTATAATATTTGTATCTATATACTATGTTCCATCAGACTATAAATATTCTACAAAATTTACATCATTTGGAATCAACATAATTTGTTTATAAATATCTCCATTATTTCCTGAATTATTATCAGGAATACTTTGGCCTTGTGAAATATTTCCACTACTTTGAATATTTAATACTTTTGGCACAAGTGTATTTAATTTTTCATTTATAGAGGCTGAAACTCCCATTGTATTAAGATTATTTGCAAGAGCATTTTTTTGAGCAATTAATTCATTTAACTATTCAGTAATATTCATGGGGCTACCTCCACTATTGTTGATAAAATATTAGATATATCTCCAAGAGTAGAATTAAGTTCAGTGAGTTGTTCTCCAACTGTTGTTTGTATAACATTAGTTCCAACAATAATTGTATCTCCTTCTCCAATATTAGAAATTACCTTATAAAATTTAGAATCAATAAAGAGATAATCATTAATACTATAATTTTTTGTTGCTACATATGATGAGGTAATAGTTTTTTCAAGATTATCAGTATTTTGTTTAATATTTTCTAATTCTTCTCCAATAGCTTCAATTACTGTAAAAATTACTTCATTATTTGGATAATTATTTAATATTTGAGCGAAATGCTTCAAACCTTCTACATCTATAAATTTTTTTTGCTACAACTCATTTCACTCCTTTTTTGTTTATTATATAAAAAGAGAGAAAGTTAAAAAACTTTCTCTCTTAAATGAAAATTAAGAATTTGCTTCAGCAATAGCTAAATCAATTTCAGTGTTAGTCAAAGCTATAATGGCATCATAAACTGCTGTAGCAGAACCAGCTGCATCAAAATCAGTAGTAGCAGCATAAGCTGCAGAACCAAGTCCTTTAACGCTAATATCATCTCCGCTGACATTAATAGTACCATTAGTATTGCCAGTAGTAATATCCGCTTTTTGAAGAGCGCTATCGGCCAAATTTAAAGAAGTTTGAACTTCATTTGTTAATTTAGCTTTTGTAACTGTCCCATCGGTAATAGTAGCCGTTACTTGATGATTAGTATCAATATTAATAACTACCATATCTTTAAGTTGAGAACCAGATGTTACATATTCAATTAAATTACTAACATTAATATAAAGTTTATCATTAGTAGCATTAGCTAAAGTTAATTCAATATAAGTACCTTCTGGTTGTCCAACTGGATCAGTTACAATAGTGCCGCTTGAAACAACCATGTCTTTTGGAATATCAATAATGGTGCCAACTCCAGTGCCATCTTTTGTTAATTGATAAGAAACAGAAGCATTTTCAGAGGCGATATCTAATTTAGTAATACTATATTCAGCAAAAATTGGAGTTTTTACATAAAGACCATCATTTTTTAATTCTAAATTATTTTCAGCAACAGAAGAAATTTTAACAGCAATAGTTGGATCTTTAGCATCTCCAGCAATAGTAATAGAATTGTTGCCAGCAGTTATACTATCGACTTGACCTTTTTTATTTAATTCAGATTGAATTTTTTCCCATAAACGAGTTGTGCCAGTATAATCAAGAAATTTTTTTTCAGTTAAAGCCATTTTTATTATCTCCTTTTTTATTAACGATTATCAATAATATTTGCTTCAATACCATTAAGCAAAATAGTTTGAATATCACCATCGGTGCCGTTAAGAATCATATCTTTACCAATAGTTAATTCAAGAGAGTCCATCGCTGGATACTTACTATTAGCATCATATACAACAGCATATGAACCAACAACCTATCTGCTATCTCCAACTTTACCAGTTGCGCCAGCAGCCCCATTAGCAGTAATTTTACCACCATTAAGAGTTACTTTACCGCCGCGCATGACCAAACCAGCACCATCAGAAATAATTTCTCCGCCATTCATGGTGAATGAGCCAGAATTAGGAATATAAACGCCACAAGCGACATATCCAGGAGACTATATATGAGCGACTAAAGTGCCACCATTCATAATTACATTCATATTAGTTCCATCGTTAGTGTTGCCAGCCGCAGAACCGTTACCCATAACAGGACAATTATCAATTCCTGTTAATGTACCTCCATTAAGAATAACTGTAGAATTTTTAAAGCCAGCAATTCCAGCTTCTTGAGCAGTTATGTCACCACTATTAATAGTGACTGTACTTTCATTAGCATTAATCGCATTACTTTTAGTGCTAGAAATAACAGCATCTTCAATAGTAATTGAGCTACCATTTCTAACAACTATAGCAGAACTATCAGCTATTACAGTACCATTTTTAATAGTTATATTACTACCAGTTCCATAAATTGGAACAATATTTCCTGAAGCTGATATTGTATGTCCTTCTAAATTAATAGTTGCGGTTTTCCCCTCTGGGACTATTAAAGTTGAAGTAGTAGTTAAATCTTTATCTAAAGTAATATCAATTTCTTTTTTATCATTATTTAATACTGCTTTAAAACTGTCTGCATCATCTACATTAGCTTTTTCACTATTATATAATAATGCAAGTAATTCATCACGACTAATAGCTTGAATATCTTCCTCTTTTACATAGCCGGATAAATCAACAATTGAACCAAAATCATCCCACTACTCTCCATCCCAAGCGGCATTCATTCCTGTATCTTTAAGGTTATAGACATCTCCCTCTTCAGGATTTTGAATGTTCTATAGCGCCGTTAAATTATCTACAGAACCTTTAAAATGATATACTCCATTTAAACGAGTTTTTAGCTCTTCAATAGATGTATTAAGAATATCAAGCGTTGCATAATTATTTAAATCTGCTTCATACACTAAATTATCAGGTAGTGTCTCTACAACCTCATTTTTTTTAGCATATTCCGTAAGAGAAGTATCAATATATTTTTTAAATAAAGCATAAGTTATTAAATCCATATATCAAAACTCCTTCCAAGTTCCATCGCCTTTTTTTATATAAACTTTTCCATCTTCTCCACAGAGAGCTCGGCTTCCAGCAGCACAGGAGAGAGGCAATTTTTCTAGTTCATTTTTATAATCAACATAATATTCATTGATATTATATTGGACTTGACCATTTGCACTTAATAATTGAATAGCCATTTTTTTATTTTCCCCTTTCTCTGTTATTTTAATTTTCTATTTATGTTAAAAAAACTAATATTTATATTACTCTATCTTGCCCTCAATGCCGCATTTACTTAAAAAATTTTTAATAAATTTTTTTGGCAAAAGTTTTAAAATTATTTACCATAAATTTTACATAAAATTGGTAAGAGCGATACCAAAAAAATTTATAAAAAGAAGGGATGATATGTATAATTATTACCAGCAATAGCCTAGCTCTATAATGCCGCAATAGCGTATAGTTAGTCCACCAATCCCATAGTTCGGTGGATTAAAAGGGCATCCTGTTTCTTCGTTAGAAGAAGTAAAAGCTACCTCTATTGATTTTGATGGTTCAATTTTTTATTTTCCAGATATTGCAAATAAAAAAATTTATACAAAGACCGTAGGGCTTGATGGGATAGCCCAATTAAATATGTAT
>Ga0247610_10003215_pt1 | contig 18107 bp, 9 predicted proteins | sample 174DNAGHGhighgp2_FD_193483 | JGI IMG/M metagenome (GOLD analysis project Ga0247610, IMG submission 193483) | Sheep rumen microbial communities from Palmerston North, Manawatu-Wanganui, New Zealand - 1742 DNA GHGhigh gp2 | ecosystem: Host-associated > Mammals > Digestive system > Stomach > Rumen ... | reverse complement strand
GCACACAACTGTCGCGGTAGAGCATTGCCACATCCACGCCGCGGCGGTCCGGGGAATCATAGTGCACATATCGGTACCCGAATTTCCGCAGCGGCGAGTTGTAGCACAAGTCTTTCAACACCCGCTCGTTCTCAATCTCCGCCAAACCGACAAGCCACGGCGGGTCACCCATTCCCGCCGCCACAATCACCTTTCCAATCATGGATACCTTTCGCAAATACTTCTTGTAGGTCCAGTGATAGCTGCCTGTCGGTGTAAAATCGTCATCTGCTGTCAGACTGTCGTCCGATGGGTGAAACAGATTCTCCACATTATAAAACATTATCTTGTGCAGCGTGTCCGCCGGCTGTGCCCAACCATGCAGACACCAAATTATACCGCATATCAAACTATAATATCGTATCATTTTGTCTTCAATTTGTTGCGACAAAGATACAATAAAATCTAACAAAAATCAAGTGATTTGAAAAATTTTTATATAATGCTATGCATAAACAAGTTACATCGGAAAATCACAATTTCTAGAATTGTTTTTAACTAATAATTGTTAAAATTAAAACTTGAAATGGAAAATTTTCGGCAAAAGAGCGCTAGAATCTCTCTACTATCATTCCTCAATATCAATGATTTTGAGCTCTTGTTTCGCCCGAATGGAGGGAATATGGTTGAAGTGCCACCACTCGGAAATGCAGGTGATAAAACCGCTTTCCGTCATCACACGGCGTAATAATTTTCGATTTTCAAGCTCTTGACTGGTAATCAAACCGTTAGCAAGCAACGAATCCTCATGGTCAATGCGTGCTTCCGGACCGAAATAATCGTGCTTCGAGCCCATCGGTAATGGTTCCCCAGCACTGTCCATCAAGGTGATATCCACAGCCGCGCCATAATTGTGCATTCCCCTGCCCTTCGCAGGATTGGCCACGAAGGAAACGTTGGGGGTTCCCTTCACCGACTCCCACATCTCGCGCTGCACACTGAGCGGCCGGGCGGCATCGTAAATCAGCAGCGACAAATCCGGACGGATGGACTTCAACCGTTGTTGAGCTTTGGCCAACTTCTCCGCCATCGCAGGGATGGCAAAAGCATGGTGGATGTCCGGATAGAGAACGTGTCCGAGGAAATTGTCTGGTGTAGCATACACCATAAAAACGCCAATGGTGGAATCCACCTCTGCCACATCAACCAATCCGAAATCGATGAGCTTCAACTCCATTTCGGTGTATTTGGGCGATTCCGGCTGGGAAATATCGATAGTATCAACTATTGTCCCTGATATAGATTCTTCGCCCTTCGTTGCCGAATGACAGGAAGGCAAAACTTCACACAAGAAGAGAATCAACACACTAATTATCAGCAGCTTACTCTGTCTAATCATTTTTTACTACATTATATCGTTCTTTCATCGCCTCATTCATCGCCTATTCATCGTCCCCTTCATCGCAAACTACAGCACTACTACCACAGCATCTTTTGCCTTCTGTCTCACCCCTTTCGGCAATGTAATCGTGTATTCGTCACCCTTTTTGGTAATGGTCGCCTTTTCGGAAGTGCCCAAAATAGCGGCCTTGCCGGTCTTTACCGGTTTTTCCGTGCCCGTAAAGGTGTATGTGGCGGGAACAGGCTCATTTTCAGGACACAACAGCAAAGCGTAACGTTGCCCTTCTTTACTTTGGGTGAAACGCACCTGACCGCAGCAGTAGGGCAGACAAGGACGGGTGTTGTATATCGCTTTCCCGTTGACGCTCAGCCATTTGCCCATATCCTGCAAACGCTCCACGGCCGTTTGCGGCAATGTGCCCTCCGGCGACGGACCCACGTTCAGCAGAAAGTTGCCGCCCTTGGCCACGATGTCAATCAACAGATGAATCAAACGATTGGTTGATTTATAGTTATCCGTAGCCACATACGACCAAGAGTCGCCCATCGACATACAGGTTTCCCATGGATAAGGCAGCAATGTGTCAGGAACCTGCTGCTCGGGTGTGCGGTAGTTTTCATACTTACCGTGTACGCTGCGATCTACGATGATAAGGTCGGGATTATTGGCGCGCACATCCTTGGCCACGCGCGGCATGTCAATGTCCTGGATCCAACCCTGACAACCGAGCCAGTCACGGCACTCCTCGTCCACACTCCAAGCGGGGCGCACCCAACCTCCATCAAGCCAGAGAATGTCGATGTCGCCGTAATTGTTGGCCAGTTCGTGCAGTTGCTTGCGGGTAAAGTCGCAATATTTCTCCCACCTTTCAGGATTTTTCGCCGGGTCATAGTTCACATTACGATCGGGCGTGGCCCACTCGGGAGCCCAATAATCGGGACAATGCCAATCGGGTTTGGAGAAATAAAGTCCGGTCCAAAGTCCTTGATTTCGAAAGGCATTCACAAGTGCAGCCGTAACATCGGCATTCGGATTCCTCGAGAACGGACAATCCTTACCCGTGACGGAGTAGTCCGTCTCTTTAGTGTCGTACATACAGAACCCATCGTGGTGCTTGGTAGTAAACACAAAATACTTCATTCCGCAATCTTTAGCCAGTTTCGCCCATGATTCAGGATCAAATTCTGTCGGATTAAAAGTCTTGTTAAGTGCCTGATACTTGGCTTTATACTCGGTATAGGGCGCTCCATCACGACTAATCCAAGGTTCGTTACAGATGGACCATGACTCCACCACGCCCCATTGCGCGTAAATTCCCCAGTGCATCATTAGTCCGAATTTCAAATCCTGCCACTGATCAATGCGATTCAGGATAACAGGATCCGTCTCAAACTGCTGCTCACCTTGAGCATAAATATTTGATGTAAGGAATGTTACAAACAATGCTAATACAACGGTGCGAAAAAGGGTACGCTTTTTGAATGCCATAATCTTTGCTTTTTTCGAAAGCGCAAAAATAGCAATATTTAGGATAGAAGAATGCTATCCGTTCAAAAAAGAGGAGTCGTCAATGCTAAATTATTGCGACAGCATCAACTGCAACTGGATACCCGTCTCGAAGTTCATGTTGTTATATTGGTTCTGAACTTTGGGGCGGTTGATAGCCTGATCGTAGTAGAACTTGATGCCCACCATACGGCTGAACTGGTAATCAGCAGCCAAGTTGATGGTCACGTTCAGCATACCGGAAGTCACCTGCTCGTTATCCTCAGTAATACGTCGCAACATCGTCCGGTTGTCCTTCAAACCAAAACCTGCAGTCAGGTTCAAGTCGCTGACAAACTGACGTTTCACACCAGAAAAGACGAGGCCGAGTTTGATATCCTTGAAGCGGTAACCAGCAGATACGGCCACCTCCTTACTGGTGGTCTCCGTGATTTGCGTATTGGCGAAGCTGAGGGAGATACTCCGTGACTGTTTGTATTCAACCTTCAGCAACATACTGTTTTTCAAGGTCATATCAAAGCCTATCAACGGAGAGAATTGCTCGGTAAGAGCCATCTGGGTAAGTTCATTTGCCGAAATAAAGTCTCCAAGTGTGTTGTATGCTGACGGATAGCCGTTCTCGTCTTGCCTATAGGCGAGGTTCGTGGAATAGCTACCAACGTTGTAACTACACGTGTAATTGTGGTTCAGGGTGAACGACTGGAAGATTTGGTTCATACCCTTAATCTTTGTCAATCCATTGTAATTAATACGCCAGTTAGGCAACGGAATCTTCAGGAACGGGGAGAAAATATCCGATTTTTCAGCATCTTTGCTGAGATAAGTCGTCATGAAAGCACCCATCAACACATCCTGGGAGATAGCACTGTAACCGACCGGATATCCAGTTTCGGGATCGACTTCACCAGAATAGTTGGGGTTATTGTCCGCATAACGTTCTGCCAGTTGGGCGCGCACCTCACGGAACTCCTGGAAGAGGTCGTCGTGATTTTTGAAGAAGGTTGCCAGACCGCAATAGGTCATGCTGAACGTACCTGAGCGTTGCGGTGTGTAATGGGAAACATTGCCCAACTCATCCACATGGAAATATTCGGAGTAGTTCTCGGTAAAGTTCCGGTTGGCAGAGACCTCGATTCGGAAATCGCGGAAAGGCTCCACCGTAGCTCGGAAATTAAGCACCATGTTTCGTGTCCGCTGATAAGGCGCATTCAATAGTGAGTCAGTGGTCATCCAATTGTTGCGGGCACCGATAGCCAAAATGTCAGGCTGTCCACCAAACATAAAGAGGAAACCGGGGCCGCTGCTCTCGCGGGTATGTCCGACCAAGTTAGCAGAATACATATAGCCCGGCAAGACGGTACCGCGACCTTGTGTGTAGGTAGCGGAAACACTACGCACCATCATCAGGAAGCGCACGGTTCCATCCAAAATCATTCTGCCCACATCAGGTCTCTCCTGCAAAGAGTCATTCTGATTCTTGCCTTTCTTACCCTTCTTGCCAGCCTTCTCGGCTTCACTCTCCTTGCCGTCCTTGCCTTTTTTATCACCACCCTTCGAGGCATTCTTATTCTGCGTACCGCCTTGGTTAACTTTTTTCAGATACGGCACAGAATTATACAGCGTAACGAAGTTCAACTGAGCATTACCCTGCAAATTCTGAGAGTTTTGGATAGTGTTACCCAAATAAGACAGAGAAAGAGCGGAGGCCGTGAACTGATACATGGAGTTGTAACGGACATTGGCCGTGACGAACTTGAACAGCGGAATCTTGTTGATAGGAATCTGGTACGAAGCATTGAACGTCTGTCGATAGTCGGTAGTACGGCCACCACGACCGAGACAGCGCCACACGGAATCTTTCTTCGTGCGGGTGTCAATGCGACCGTCTGGTTCGTCAATACGGGCGGAGGCGTCGGCCTTGAATTCCAGTCTCAAACTCTGGAAGATATCCCAGTTGATGCCGTAGTTACGCGTCCAGTCAAATGATTTCACGTAGTTGGTGTCAATAATGATATTACCCTTGCTCTTAGGACGATACTTAAACTCCTGCAAATCGCGATGCAGCGTGGTACGGAAGATAAGGTTCTTCGGCATGGGCGTGATATTGAAGTCACGGATCAGCTGCAACCACTTGCTTTTCGTCCACTTAGCTTTGGCAAACGGACGGTAATTCTTCGGATTGGTGCTGAACGTATAGCCAATTTCTCCATTATGGATATATTCATTGTTCATCTCCAAATCCTCATCTCGTTGCACCAATTCAGAGTAAGAGTAGGAAAGGTCAAAGTTTTCAATATCCCAAACGTGCATCTTATTGTTGCCCTTGGAGAAGTCACGTTCCTTACGCACATTCATCAAGTTGACATTCTGACGCCGCGTCACCCGGTTAGTGAGATAGCGCAAAGAGTCGCGGGACTCGACAGGAAGATCGGCCAGCTCATCTTTCATCTTCACATCAGGATTCAGCGGGTTGTATTCGGGTTGCACTACTGCTAACGAGTAGTCGTAGTGCACCGGAATTCGAACATTCCATTTCTCCGGGAAGAGCAACTTGCCGCCATCGATATTGGTGGCCAAATCGAAATTGATATTGGTTTCGTGCGAACGCTCTGTGATGGACTGCTCCAATCCACCGAAACCAGGAGAGGAATAGGTACCTGAAATCGTCAAATCACCCACATCGGCCAACGTAGTACGAGCTCGCAGCAAAGCAGCTACGCCCTGACGGTCATCGAAACCGCACAACCTCAACTCGTTAACCCACACCTCCACCGACTTGGGTTGCATGTCATCGTTGTCGTTCTGTGTTCGTTTTTTCGGGTTACGGACACCAATCATGATGGTGGTCACATCTCCCAAATTCGGGTTACCGACCACCGTGTAACGTGGGTCGGATTCGGTTTTGGGCAACGGAGAATACGGCACCAGAATGCTCGGGTGAGTACCGTTCCGAATTTCTCGGTTACGACTCATCTTCATCGCAACCAAAGAATCCAGCGTAATATACACCATATTTTCCTTAGGCCAAATGGCGTTCGTGTCGCGTCCCACACCCCAAGGGGTGATGGTCAACGGGATCTCATATTCATAGTAGTTTTCCGTAAAGTCGGATCCCAAACGGATGAAAGCCTTCACATCGCCGGGACGCAAGTCACCAGATGAGAAAACATCCTCCGCATGGATATACATCTGCAAATTGTTGAACTGGCGCAAGTCGTAGGAAGTGCTCTTGTAGATAGCACGGGCATCACCGTCGGGCAGATCCACCACCTTCATGGTCACAGACTGCTCATTCTCCTCATACATCTGCGCGGTCATACCGTAAGCCGTCTCACGCACGATTCCGGGAGGAAGCACGTATGGAATGGGGATACGGCTGGCATTTTCCTCATAGCTGACCGTTCCCACATAGAAAGAACTACCGCCATCGTCCTGGGCAGGAAGGTAGTCACCGTCCTCTCGCAGGCTCATATTGTAAGTACGCCAATCGCAGCGAACCAACTCGAAAGTAGCCAGACGACAAACGATAGGTTCCTCGAATTCACGCATGAAAATACGCATGAATCGGATGGAGTTGAAACCGGTCATGTTGTTCACCACCTTGTCGGGATTATGAATCGGTATTCTGAACTGATACCATTTTGTGGGCGGACGATCACCATTCGGCAGCCGGTCAGGACGACCCTCGTAAATGTCATTAATATAGTTCTCACCGACCACCATCTTTTCTGGAGTCAAGTCAATCACATACTGGTAGTAACGCTCTTCTTCATTCAAGGTGTTGTCGTTATTCATATCCTCCATATTGGGGATATTGGTGGCCGCCGTAGGATAGTTTTCCGGACTCTGGCTATCAACGGGGGAGTTGCCTTCAGGGTTGTTGTAATACTTGTAACGTTCCACCACCTTCACGTCCGACTCATCATAATCGCCGCCTCTGAAATAGTGATAAAGGTCGGCAGAAGGATCCGCCACCGCGTTCATATAAGCTTGAGACCCAGGTCCAAACGCAGCAGCAATACGATCAATATAGGTTTCCTGGAAGAATTCCACCTCACGCGTGTTGGGCAGACCATCATAACCCACATCCTGATATTGACGAGCCTCCGCGCTGTTGTCGAAAGCGTTGACAATCAGCTGCTGCGTGGGTACACGACCCCAAGCCGTGAAGTCCACATCGCTATCCGTCCCATCAGCGGGAAGACCATTCTCGAAGAACTTCCGGCCATCGCGCAAAATATCCTCGGAGATATCACCCAAGTTGAAATAAATCTTACCGCCCTTATGATTTGGATTCTCGATGAAGGGGTCCATCATCCAGAATTCGATGTACTCATAGTTGGAAGATTCGAAATCCGTCTGGTCGAACTTCCTCATGATACCACCCCAACGGGTTTCGGGATCACGGAGGGTACCATCCTCGTTCAAACCTCTGGAAAAACCTTCCGAACCATCCACATCGTAGTTATAAGCACCTCTCTCCGAAGGATAATAGGCTAAGTTGAAAACGGTCATCAGCGTAGAAAGGTCTGTGGTAGGACGGTCTTTATAGGGGAAGAGCTCAGGCTCATAAACGGCACGGGCGTATGGTGCCGACAGATCATCCTTAGTCAGGTTTGACGGCACTGCAGAGCCGCTGTTGTAGAACAACGGGTCAATGATGTACCAAGCCATACGGGCACGGTTATAACCGTACGCCAGCTGGCGGCGCGAAGAGGCCGTAATGCTCACCGGCATGGCCTCCGGGAAGAGGTCGGGCTGACCTTGCGGCGTGGAAGCCATCACCCAACTGGCCATCGACATCAGGTCGATAGTCGATTTCGCAGATTCGAAATTGTCGATGTAGGTGGTACCGCTCTTACCAATCTGACGGTTGTGGCCCGGAATAAAATGGGCGAACTCACCGTCCAAATTCAAGAAGGATTTGGCGGTCGTATGATGGAAACTCAACAGGTCGATGGCTTTTGTGACGAACGGCAATTCCGTCTTATAGGCGAAATTCATACCCCAAATCAGGTTGTTGATGGGTTCGTCACCATAATTGACCTTGTTGGTGATGGGACGCTCGCTCAAATTCAACAACGTGGCACCGACAGTGAAGTCGGGAGAAAACACATAATCCAAGTTCACACCAAACATGCGCTTGTCGGTCTGGTAAGCGTCATCCACCTCAGGCGTGATCTGGATGGGCGTTCCGGAAGCCAGGATGCTTTGGTTGATGATGGTCACCACACCCATGTCGTAGTTGACCGTGTAATCGACATTTTCCGTCAACTGGACACCGCCGGCCGTCACCTTGACGGCCTTGGTCGCACCGCCGCCCGCGAAGTGAAACTCAGAACCGTACGACGAACGATAACTACCTTCGATGTAATACTTATTCTTGCTAGTCATCTGCTGCGCCATCGTTTTCGTCATAGTATATAGCGAGTCAAACGCATATTTGTCCGCCAAAACCGGATCGTCGAGAACTGCGCGCAAGTCCTTACCGAAAGGCTCCGTATGAGGGAAGTAAATGCGTCCGTTGGTGGAGTTGATGGTACCTCCATTAGTTTGTGCTCCGTCAATGAAGTCGAAAATACCATCAGGCGTGGGATCCTGTTGCTTGTTCAAACGGTCCATACCCATCAAACGGATCAACGGGATGCCTTTTTGAGCTCCTTCGGTGAAAAATCCATTCGGCGTTCCCGCAGCATCGCCCGTGTAAAGGACATTCAAGCGGAATTTGTCGGGAGAAATCTGGTACGCCGAAAGGCTATACACGTTCTTCATCATCAACTTCCACAACGGGGACTTGGTGTTCAAGTTGGAACTCTTCAACAGCTTGACACGAATACAGTTAGGGGTTGCCACCTCGTTGGAAAACTCACCCACCTGATAGACGTGATCATCACCGATCACCGTGTATTGGTAGGCCACCGCGAGTACCTGATCGGCAGCCAGTGCGGAATTCAACGAGATGAAACCCAACTTGGTATTCACCGTATATTCGCTGGGCGACAACAGACGTGCACTCTCCACTTTTTCATAATCCTTTCCTGCCTTGAAGCCCAATGACTGCATGTTGTTCGACACCGTGGAAATATTCCGGATGAGGGAGCTGTCGGCGTATAGGTTCAAGGTGTTGGTATAGTTATCTGGAAGTTGACCGCCAGGATAAGTAGGATTGTACGAAATGTAAGCAAAATCAGGATCATATTCACCCAAATCCGTGAATGCCACCACGTTACGGTTGTTAGTCGTAGCGGCACCGACCGTTGTGCGCCACACCTCAATTTTGGTAATGACGATAGGCGAACTCACCAACGGGAGCGTGCTAAGATATTCGTTATAATGCTCTTCGAAGAAATGAGCAAGGAAATAGTGCTTGTTTTCTTCGTATTCGTCAGCTCGGAAATAGAAGTCCGTCTCCTCTGCTCCGCCGGAAACCGTAATGGTCTGTGAAGAGCCTTTCTTACGGGAAGCAACTGCCGTCACGAACAGGTTACCGAACTTGAGCTGCGTCTTCACACCGAACAAGCTTTGACTACCTGTAATCAACGTGCTGTTCAACGGGAAGGTGATGTCACCGAACTCTATCAACTGCAGAATGTCATCCTCCTTACCATTGTATTTGAGCTTTATCTGGTCCGTTTTGGTTGTCACCGAAAGCTCATCGGTGGAATAGTTCAAATTGAACTCAATCTTGTCACCAATTTTGGCCAGCAAGTTCAACTGGATGTCCTCGTCAAAATCAAGCTGCAATTTTCGCCGTTGTTTGACGGGCAACAGGTAATTATCTGTTTGCGTGTATTTTACACCTAATTTCAGGCCAACAGATCCGGACGGACGGATATCAATGGTGTTACTACCGAAAATGCCTTCAAAGATTTCGCCACCAACGTGGAGTTGGGGAATCAGACCGCTACCGGTTCGGGAATTGCCTTTGCCACCAATACTACGGCTCTGATTCTGCCAATAGTCGTGAATGCTTTGTTGCAGGTCGTAGTCAATATATTCTTTAACATCCATATACGCACCGGCACCGAAAGGCGTGTTTCCGGTCATATATTGGAAAGTATAGGTGTTAGTTTCTGGATCGTAAATGATGGATTGGCCGATGCCGGGAGGGTTGTTCAGGAAAAACGGATTGGAACTTCCAGGGTTCAGCGGATTGATGTCCGGCTGAGGAAGCACCGGCGGGTTGGTGTCCGGCGGACACAACGGGTAGGATATCTGCACCCGTGACGGCAAAGTCTTACGCACACCCGACCAGTTGGAAGCCTTCAAACCCAGGCATCCAAAACCGGTAATGACGAGCGCTAAAACAGCAGCGTATATATATTGTTTTACTTTCAAACTTTTCTCTCTTTTCTTGTTTACAATAATTTCAAAGCCTTCTTAATTAGTTCTTCTACAGATAATTGTATTCCTTCTGCTTTAATTATCTTATCCAATACCGCTTCTGCTCCCGATTTCGGGAAGCCTAGAGCGACAAGAGCAGATAACGCTTCATATTTATTATTATTGTATGCGACGTTAATTTTTGTTGCATCGGCCCAAGAAGCCTTCTTTGCCTTGTCTTTCAATTCGATAACCACACGCTGGGCAGTCTTCGTGCCAATGCCCTTCACCGACTGGATGGCCTTGACATCCTCGGTGGCAATGGCGTTCAGCACTTCGCCCACACTCATGGAGGAGAGGATCAGACGGGCGGTGTTCGGACCGATGCCGTTGACCGTAAGCAGCAGCTTGAACAGTTCGCGCTCCTCTTCGGTAGAAAAACCGTACAGAACCTGAGCATCCTCCTTCACGATGAAATGCGTGAGAAGTTTCACCTCCTGAAGATCCTTGATTTCGGAAAAAGTGGCCAACGAAATGTTGACATAGTAACCTACTCCACCTGCCGTTTCGATGACGACATACGCAGGATTTACTTCATCTATTCTACCTTTGATGTGGTTTATCATACTGTTGAAAAAACAAGCCGCAAAAATACAAAATTTGACGCTATGTTCCACTTTCCAAATTTCGGTTTCCAGTGAACATGAACGGGATGCCATTTTCGACACAAAAAGCACGCCATCGCTCCACATAAAATGGAGTGTTGGTAGCGTCGGCCACCACCTCATAAAATGGAAGTACTACCATCACTTCGTCAGGAGGCTGCCTCGGATTTTGTCTGATTATCAGGCAGTCCGCATGCAGAGTCATCCCTTTGGGCGGCGACAATACCCGCTCACTCCGATTCAGAAGATAATAGGTCTTATCTCCAAATCGGATAAAGTTCCCCCGCTTGCAAAGGAACGGCGTGTCGTACTCCCCCGTGTCAATGGGCACGATGGTCGCATTCTGACATCGCTTCCGGACATGGTTCCGGATGTTGTATTGGTACAATTTGTCCTTTTCCGTTCGAATAGAGTCGGAAAAGAGTATCAATTGCCCGTGATAGCAAAATCCCAGGGCACTGCTCTTGCGGATGTGGTAGGCCAGAAACTCTGTCTCTTTAGTCAACGCCAACTTCTTTATAGGGAAAGAGCCACAAAACAGTACGCCCAGCACACATGCAGTCCAAAAAACTTTACGGTTTTTATGGTATAGCAGACTGCAAAAGCAACCGATAACACCATATAACAGAAGCACTTGCAAGAAATGGTAATCAATGTTTTCGGTAACCGAATGCGGAAGTTGCTCAATGAAGACGATAATGCGGTTCATGACACGGATCTCCATCGTCAGCAGCCAGGACAAGTACTTGGGAATCACTGGAATTAAGGAGATTGGCAATAACACGACCCCAGTGATGATCACCACAAACGAAAGGGCGATCACGCTCAAGTTGGAGAGCATGAAGTAGTTAGGGAACTGGGTGAAATAGTAGATGGAGATGGGCGACGTGCCGAGTTGCGCCGCCACAGAAACCGTCAGCAATTCCCAAAAATAGTTCCCGACCTTTGTCCTGCAATGATAGATTGCCGCCAATTTCGGTTGGAACAGCACAATGCCTGACACTGCCAAATAGCTGAGCTGAAATCCCACCTCAAAGAGTAATAACGGATTAATTATCAACAGAATAAAAGCGGAAGCAAATAAACTGTGGAACACGTTGGTATTCCGGTGTAACAGCTGTCCCACGGCCACGAAACTGAACATCGTGGCCGAACGGGTTACGGACGGGGCCAAGCCGGTGATGTGCGCATAAAGCCATATCACCAGCATAACGAGTACCATTTTCACCGCCTTAGAGGTGGGGAAACAGTCCATCGGCTTCAACAAAAAATTGATAATCATGAAGATAACACCGACGTGCATTCCCGACACGCAGAGAATATGGCTTACGCCCGCCGAGGAATAGGAGGCCTTCAATTCCGGATCCAGCGTGTCGTCATCGCCCAACAGGATAGCTTTCAGGATGTCAAATTCATCCCCACTCATTCCAGCAGATGCATAAAGACTGGTCAAACGCTTCCGGGCATGTTGCGCAAACGACCTTAACGGATTTGCTGGCCGATGCCAATTACCTCCCACGCGCCCTCCCGCACAAAACCAGTATAATAGATGCCCCGCCTTCGCATATATTGCTGATTGTCAAAAGCATCCGGATTACAAGGCGGCAAAATACGGGAGAGGTCCGTATGCACGAGTAGAAGATCACCATATCGCAGCTGCGAAGCCTCTAGGGAGGGTTTCAGATAAAGCAGCACTTTAGCTTTAATTTCTTGGTTGTCGGCATTTTGCAGCACTTCAACTGCCGTTTTCACACTCTTCTCGCGCATCGTAGGTTCTTCCGTCACACGCACTACCCAATCGGAACTTTCCTCCATCGCTTTTTTATCAAAAGCAGGATGAAACCGTATGTCTGTCAAGAAGATGCCTGCCAGCACGAAAGCGACATTCATCGTCACGGTCTGCACCCAACACCAACGGTAACCTTTGACGAAGGTCAGCAACACAACCATCGCAAAACAGCCCGCCGCTAACATCGAAAGCACACGGCATGCGCTCGCGGAGAAATCTCCAAAATAGGCGACCATAATACCGGCCACATACGGAAGCAGCACCTTAACAAGAGGATAATTTTGTATTTTCATCGTTCATGGTTTTAATAAATTTTGTTTACAATAAATTGATTTATAATAATCTACAACATAATTTTTGTTTTAGGTTAATAAAATGTTTCACTCCGCAAATATACAATATTTTTTAATGGTTGAAAAAGATATGCAAAAAATTATTTATCGGCCAACTTCTCTCATGCTGAACGCACCAAACAAACCGAAACCATTCTCTATATTCGTGTAGGCATGCACAGGTTCCAACAAAAGGAAACCCATGTCAAAACCAAATTCGTTGTCAGCAACCGTCTTCTCGAACAAATAGCAGTTTCTGTCCAAGAAAAACAGATAATACTGCCCGTTGTCCTCTTCGTCATCATCGTAGTCATCATAATCGTCATAGTAGTCATCTACGAGGTCTTCGGCCACCATATAACGCATCAGGCTCCCATCATTGCCCTCGTCAGACACATATCGATAGTCGGCATTGTTCAAATACATCCATTGCAATTCATATTGCCATGCACCATTTATAGTACTCCACGTACCATCAGGATTTTCAACATGCATGACATATTCACGATAGTTATACAACCCGTAGTAGTTCTCCTCGCCCGCCACATCACGCCACTCGGCATAGACATCCTTGTGCGGCCAATTGTAGATTTCGCCCAAATGGATATCCCCGTTAGCTGCAACAGTATCGAAACGGAAACCCGTATCATGCGAATAAGGCACTGTGCATGAAGAAGATATGTTATCGTAGCCAGGATAGGACGCGCGGATGTAGTATGTATGGCCCTCTTCGATCGGAAACTCCTGTTTCGTAAGGAAAAAACGCTCTTTCTCAGGCAAATACGCTGCCCGCATCCAATGAATACCATCAGCAGAAAGCTCCACCATACCGTCCGCGGGCTTCAATGTCTCTTGAGGTGTACTTGTGTATAGTAATTCTGTATTGGTCAACAAGATAAAGGTAGTGTCCATCTGCGGACACAGGCGACTGTAAAGCACTAACTTCTGCGTCTCATCGAACTCCCGGTCAATGGGGACTTCATCCACACAAGCAGAAAAAAGAAAAGAAAGGGTTGTGGTAAAAATTACCACAAATAATCGGGATATCTTGATTGTATTCATTGTTAACATTTTTAGTTTGTATTATTCTTATGCCTATTGCCTTAAAACTTAAAATGATAGGTAAACGTAGGAATAATTGGGAAAATGCTGATTTGATTCAACTTATAGACGGACTGACCATTGACATAACTCTGTTCGGTATAATAGAAAAACGGGTTATGGTAGTTATATACATTGTAAATGCTGATTTCGAAAATACTCTGACCTTTGTTTTTAGTATGCGGTTTGATGAATTGTACACCGATATCCAAATGATGGAACGGTTTCATGCGGAAATCGTTCTTTTTGCCGTAATTTTCAATATAATCATAATAGTAATAATAATCGTTGTTCCCAGAAGCCACAAGGTCAAGATAATTCTGGAGTGTTTCGGCAGTGTAAAGAGAAGTAGGCAGCGTGACAGCGTTGCCAGTCGCGAAAACCCATGACAATGAGAGATTAATCCTCTTTGTCGGACTGTACATCAACACAATAGAGACATCGTGGCGACGGTCGTAACGGGCGAAAAAGGGTTCGCCAAAGTTCAGCTCGTCGAACTGTTGTTTGGTCCAAGAAAGCGTGTATCCGATCCAACCCGTAAACTTTCCAACTTCTTTACGCACCATGAATTCCACACCGTAAGACCAACCCTTGCCAGAGGTTACGTTTTTCTCCCATTGACTTTGTGAACCGCCTTCAAAACTCTCTTCCAAAATCTGATCCATCAGACTCATAAAATAAGAAGACCCTTCTTTATAGGCCAAAATATTGTCCATTTTCTTGTAGTAACCTTCAATGGAGAAGGAGAGTTGTGGCTTTTTCAAATCGTAATGGAGACCGAGTGCGACTTGCTGTGAGCGTTGCGGACGAATATTCTCCGTAACAGGCACCCACAAATCTGTTGGGAGTCCTATCGTACTGGTACTCAACAATATCATGCTCTGACTCATCATGGCGTATGAGGCCTTCAACGCCAAATTCGGCAAGAAATTATAGCTCATCGCCAGGCGAGGTTCAGGTGAGAACCATGTTTTGTGCGGCACCGAGAATGCTACTAACCGCACGCCCGGATTGATGCGGAACTTGTTGCGAATATTGATTTCATCTTCCACATATACAGCATATTCCAGTCCCAACTCTTTATTCACCTGCTTCATGGTAAGCGTATCAGCTTTTACAGTCATGGCGTTGGGGCGCGCCTCGTGGTAGGTGACTGCCGCGCCTGCAAGGATATGATGGGTGGCGTTAGGACGGAAAGAGACATCGTATTTCAACGTATAGTCGCGAATACCGGAGTTGAAGTCGGAGCTGAACGTCTCATTGTCAGGATCGTTAGGACCATAATAATATTTATAATTCATGTAAGTGTTCATCGTATAGTCGCTGAAGACAAACGACATATTAGAGAATATCTTATTGGTAAACAAGTGATTCCATCGTGCAGTGGCCGTGGCATTCTGCCAGAAAAGACCCATTCTGTATCTGTCGGTAGTACCCATATAGCTATCGCTTTGGGAGACATGGAACTTGTCACGACCGAAGTAAGCACTCAAATACAGTTTGTCTTTTTTGCCCAAGTCGAAGTTAAATTTACCGTTAAGGTCGAAAAAATAGTAGCCAGCAACCGTACCATCTGTAACATCTTTCAAGAGTTTCATGACCGGAACCATTAAGAGATCCAAATATGTGGTACGCCCCGACAGCATAAAAGAGGCCTTGTCTTTGACAATGGGACCCTCCACCACCAGATTGGACGAAATGACCCCGATACCGCCCTCCACATGGTAGCTCTCCTTGTTACCATCCTTCATGTTGATGTCGATGACGGAAGACAAACGACCACCGTAACGCGCTGGGAATCCACCTTTTATCAACTCCACTGACTTGATGGCATCGCCATTGAAGATAGAGAAAAAGCCCAAAAGGTGGCTGGCATTGTAGATGGTGGCCTCGTCGAGGATGACGAGATTTTGGTCTGGACCGCCGCCACGCACATAAATGCCGGAAGTTCCTTCTGATGCCGACTGCACACCCGGCAACAACAGCAAAGTCTTGAAGACATCCTTCTCACCTAACAGCATGGGTATTTGCTGTATCTCCTTGGCCGAGAGCTTAATAGAACTCATTTGCACCACTTCTGTGTTCGTCTTTTCCGCTGTGATACTCACTTCCTCCAAAGTCGTCACCTTCGACAGTCGCGCGTCATATTCGATATCCTCTGCTGTTTTAATCCACAACGTATCGTTTAGAAAACCGAAGCTGTTGAACACCAGATACATACTATCACGATAGGGTAAGGTAAGCGTGTAGAAACCGTACGTGTTAGTCGTAGTGGCCTTTTGCGATATCGGCTCGTAAACGAGTCCTCCTGGCAGTGATTCCAAACTTCCACTCTCGTACAAGTGTCCGCTCACTGTGATGTTTTGACCGCAGACCGTTCCAATAGCCGTGCATATCCACAACAATAGAATCCATTTTAGTATCGGTATGTTCATATTTTAATTATTGCAAAATAACGGGCGGCAAAAATACGTAAATTTCCCCTTGCTTAGTTTTCTATAATTCAATTTATTGTTATTCAACTGCTTAGAGCGTATTCCCTATTATTTATGTCTATCGTTATTTTCATTATTTTTGCCGCCGAAAATATGACCGTTATGAAAAGTATTACAATAAAAAGAGTTCTCATAAGTATGCTTACTGTTGTGTTGTTTTTGAGTTGTGGAACCTTGAAAGAGCCAACAGATGTAACAAGAACCATCTCCACCATCCAAGATAATGGCAGTAAATACTGTATTTACGACCAAAAGGGCAAAAAAGTGACCTGTTTGGCAAAAAAATTGGCAAATTGGAAGGATATGGCAGTGATTGGTTCGTAGTGACCAACAAGGGTAAAATCTACCTTTATGATATCAAGGGTCATAAGTACAAATCTTTGTCGATTTCTTCCGTGGGCGAGATGGTAAGCGTAGGTAGCGAGAGTTTTGTAACCCGAAAGAATGGCAAACTCATCACATACGACAAGGACGGAAAAAAAACGAATAGTCGAAAAGAACGATAGTAAAGACACGATAAATAGCGCTTTACAGAGAATAAGAACGATTGCATATATTGATAATGAACATCCAATTTCAGAAAGGTTTTCTTTTGTTCGACGACATGTCGCAATGCACTGATGCGGAGGTAGAAAGAATGCTCCCGTTGGTGAGTGCGCAACGACGCGAGGTGGCCTTGCGCTACAAGTTCACCTTCGGACAGTTCACCTGCCTGAAATCCTATGTGATGTTGCAACAGCTTGTGCAAGAGGCGATTGCCGAAACTGATGGGCGTTTGCAACCGTTGCAACTTCGACTCAAAGAGTGGAACGGCAACTTCGTTTTTAACGAACACGATAAACCCTTCATGCAGAATGCGTTAGGCGAGCGCATAGAAGGGGTCGATTTCAGCATCAGCCATTGCAAGAACGCCATCGCGGTGGTGCTGAGCGACCGACCTGTAGGTGTTGACGTGGAGAGTTTTCGTCATGCGGAGGAGCCGCTTCTGAAACGCACCATGAACCCCGAGGAACAGGCGGAAGTGCGCAATGCCGCCGACCCCGCCGAAGCCTTCACATGTTTGTGGACCCGCAAGGAAGCCGTCCTCAAACTCCGCGGCACGGGACTGGTGGATGACCTCCACAGCGTGCTGCTCCCGAATCCCGGGCTGCCTGTTACATTGAGAACCACGGTGGACAGGGAGAAGCAATATGTCTGGACATTGGCTTATTAACGGAGGGCCGTTGGTTCCAAGATAAACTTTTCATATCCGCAAACCAGATCGTAACCAAGTGTTTGGCATAGGTTTGGCATGGATTTGGCAAGCGAATGCATCCTCATTTCTTCGATAGTTCTTCGATAGTTCTTCGATAGTTGTTCGATGATTTATCGAAGAACTATCGAACAACTACCGGACAACTACTGAACAAATAAGGATTCTGACACTTGGTTGACCCTTGCCAAATACTTGGGAAGAGCGATGCAGACACGAAACAAACCGTATCGAACAGCACCTTTATTTTCGAGAAATCATTT
>Ga0247610_10003214_pt1 | contig 18109 bp, 19 predicted proteins | sample 174DNAGHGhighgp2_FD_193483 | JGI IMG/M metagenome (GOLD analysis project Ga0247610, IMG submission 193483) | Sheep rumen microbial communities from Palmerston North, Manawatu-Wanganui, New Zealand - 1742 DNA GHGhigh gp2 | ecosystem: Host-associated > Mammals > Digestive system > Stomach > Rumen... | reverse complement strand
GCCATCAGCCTAATTTTTCTTCTCGGCTATGACGTATGAGCCTATATATTAAAAAAAGTATTTATTGCTATCTACCACTTCATACTCTTCACAGAAGATTTGAGCAGTAATATTACCCATCCACTCATTGGCATTACATTTACCTACTAGGTTAATCTCTATATAACCAGTATTCTTAGCTTGGAATAATTCACACTCTTCTTCTGTTGCATTAAATTTCATAATAGTTACTCCATTAGGTAAAGTAATCTTAAGAGTTAGATTCTTTTTCGCATAAACTGTAACCATTTCTGGGAAAATACGCAATCCTTCAACAGCTACAATTGCTTCATCAATATCTTTACCCCATAGCATAACCATGTTAGCTATGTCTAAAATATTTTGAGGATTTACTTCCTCTTCTCTATAAATATAGTCTACATAATATAAAGGTTCTTTAGGTGTATCTTTTAATATTTCGTCCGTTTTATTTAAAAATGCTTCAATGTTGGATGATAAAATACCTAATCCAAACGCACCTTCATGACCTGCTGTATACATTGTTACACCTGTAGATTCGCAGATTGACTTAAACTCATTGATTCCAACTTTATCACATCCTCTAGCTGAGCCTTGATATGATATAGTTCTTTCTTCATCTATTACTTCTATTACTTTTATTAATACACAAGTAGGGCGTTGATATTTTGCCATGATTTTATTTGCAACAAGACCAGCTATATTCCTATCAACCTGACCTGGTTCTAATAGGAACAATAGAACTTGATGATTGAGCATGTTATTAGACTCGATTTGTCTATCTAAAAACTCCATGGCGGCATCTTGTACACGAGTTTGTCTAGCTTTGACATTATGTGCTACTCGTACTGCTTGCTCTACTACTTTTTCAGTTTCACCAAAGCTATGACCTCGCTTAGTTGATGGTACTTCTTGAAATGCTTTATGTTTCAGCATTGAAGCGAACACTAGTTCTTTTTCTTCAAGAGTACCAGAACGAGTAATTGCATTAACAAAAGGTACTATGTAAAAAGTTACTCCAATCGGGGTGAGTGTTTCACCTAAAGAGAACTTGTTTTTTTCGTGCATGTAGTATATGAATGGATTTGTTACTGCGGCAAGACCTTTTTGAATTAGGTGTTTAGTTTCTAATGAGGTCATACTCATCATATCACCATCAAGTCCTAATGCAACTAGGTCTATGTACTGTGCGGCGGCGCTACCGCCAAGTAATGTATCTAAGTATCGACAAAATTGCCAGACCACTCCCACGCCAGATAGTGCCTTATTTGGATAGTCGCTGAGTTGGTTGTTGATTACTACTGCTTCAGGATTATCAAAATCACATATATGGTGGTCTAGGATAACAATATCCATTCCTTTGTTTTGTACTAATTCAGTACAAGCATCTACATCATTACTTCCTGCATCTGGTACTAATAGAAGTTGATAATTACACTCTTCAATTAGTTCCATTTGATCATTGATACCATGTTGTTTTCCATCATGCATAACTGAGTCTAATTTAGTTTCAACCCAAGTCGGAAAATAGTCATGTAGATAATTAATTAATACTGCGGCGGAAGTATAACCATCGCAATCGCAGTCCACGATTACAAGCGCCCTCTGGTCTAGCTGAATGCATCTTATTAGCGCGGCCGCCGCAGCCTTTAATTTATCTTCTCCAAAACTCTTAAACGAATTTATATCCTCATCTGTTGTATTCAAATAATGTTGAATCATATCATGAGGAATACCTCTATTAGTTAGCACCTGTTCAATCGCAGAATATGAAGGATTCACAGGTGCTATTAGCTTATATTTCATATTCTAACCCTCTATTTCTTTTATTAATTTCGCATATATATTATTATATCATAAATTTTTGGGCTTGTCAAGATGGCGCTACTTCCATTCACAATCCACATTCATAGGGGATTCTTTGTCTAATGCTCGAAGCATTTTTGTCGCTTTAGAAGGATAATCTTCTATCATCTTATGAATCATAGAACAAGCATCATCTAGATTATATTTCTTCATTCTCGCAATTACATCTTCAGCAGTTAAATATCCCACCACACATTCGCCATCTTCTTCTTCGTCAACAATGGCACCATATGCTTCAAGAAGTCCCTCGTTATACCCAATTGACCCATATTGACAAATAACATCCCAAACAGGAGTGTCTTGATCTGGAACACAAATCTGATGACGGTCTAGTGTAAAGATAAGATCATCTTCATCGAAGGTTTGATTACATTCATATTGCATAAAAGGCATATTTATTTCATACAGATATTCAGCTAATTTGTCTAATTCTCTCATATTATTATCCTATTCTTAAATAATTCTAAAAATATATCTTGTCCTTTATCAATTGGTGAATCCTTATAACCTAATAAGTCACCTTTATCAAATAAATAACTTATTTGTACATATTTTCCATATTTATCATGGATTTTATATAATTTTTTAGTCCAGGCTTTCCACTCTTTATCGCCAATCTCTTTATACTGTTTATCGAAACCTATGATAATCTCTTGAACACCGAGTGAGAGGAGCAATTCAACCTGGTATGAAATTAAGCTACTGCCGCAACAAGCAACAGATATATCATTATTAACCCCGAAATAACTTGCAAATAGCAAACTTGATTTCTCACCCTCAAATACAATAGCCTTTTGAATGTTTTTAATTGCTTCTTTTGAATAATTTAAATTATATAAATTATAGCCAAGAGGATGATTATACATTTTACCATTCAAAATTGCTGGTTTATACTTACCATATACTTCATCTTCTTTAACAACAGTTCGTTCTCTAATTCCAACTAGTCTATTGTCTATATCATAGTGAGGTATAACAATTCCATAGTTCTTTGGGTCATAATGAATATTTCTTGCAAGACACACTTCGCGTGTAATACCCTCACGTTCCCAGTTCATTATCCGCGGCTGAGGTAAATTATTCAAAATTTTATCATCATAAATTTTGAGGTCAATGATTTTTTGTTTGTCATCAGTAAACTGTGATTTGGCCCATTTGCTAAAAATTTGCCAATCTGGTGAAGACTGAGCCTCGTTGTAAAAATCTCCTTCAAAATCAAGAGAGAAGAAATTTATAACATAAATCATAGCATTATATAAAGACCATTTTTCACCCTCACGCTTTTTGATCTTAAGAATTAGTTCAAAGATGTCAAAGGTTTCATCACATTCTGTAAAACACTTAAATAGTTTTGTGTTATCATAATAGTATAGCTTATGAGAATCGCCTCCATGACAAATAGTGCGGCAGGTTAAAAACGAACCCATAGATCTAGGCTCGCCGCCTAACTCTGCCACAATATCTTCTATTTGCTCTATTGATAATGAATTTTTAATTTCGTCTTTATTGAACTTCATTCTATATTCTGAATAATTAGTTTCTTTAATGTCTTTTTACATACTGGACAAAAAATTTCTGTATCTAAATTGTAATAAAATATTTCATCACAAATTTTACATTTTTTACCCACTGCGGGAGTCTCATCTATGAACCACTCCATTCTTCTTACAGATTGTTTGGCTGTATGTACTCTCGGTCTATTCGGTTGTTTCTGTGGTTTCTTTCTGCTCATTTTGATTAAATATCTTTCTATAACAATCTTCACAAAGCTGGCCTATAAATTTCACACTCATACCATCTGTATCATAAACGATTTTGTATGGGATGCTCTTTTTAGAGCCAGACTTTTTACATTTACTACATACATATTCGTTAGCCATCACATGCCTCTGTATTAAAATTCATTTTTTGCACTGTTACTTTTAAATCTATTTCATTATAGAATTCATTAAAAATAGCTTTAGTAAAAATTACAGCATAGTCTAAAGTTACATATTTAGCTATACATACATTATCTATATAAATTTGATAATAATCGCAACTCAAAACGCAGACTCCTCTCTAATATTAATTTTCAAAGGTTGAATATCTAATAATCCATATTGATAATCTGTTACAAATACTGGGGTAATCTTACAAGTTGCCTTGTTGGATACGCACCATATAAGTACATCTTTATATCTACCTCTTCTATTTTTATAAACAGATATTTTTGTATCTGGTGTTGGAAAACCATTCTGACTAAGAAGTGGTTTCATCGCTTCAATATCTTCTGTGCTTGCATCAAGCATAATCTCACCTAAGTCAATCTTATCCGCGATACTTTTTGCACCACGAAGCAGATTCTGGTCATATACTTGTGCAGTTCTATATTCCATATTTAACTGAGTTGAAGTTTCAATAAATATTCCATGCTCAACCGCCAAATCTTTTAATCTAACAGCAATCATAAATAAGATATTGTATTCTTTTAATCCTTCAACTCTACTCTTACCAGATACTTCAGACAAAATCTTCATACTTGAATGAATATAATCGTGGAAAAAATACTTTGTACCATATTCTCTTACACTAAAATTGATTACATTCTCAATATCCTGGAGTCCAAAGTCAGGGAGTCTTTTTATCTGGAGATTGGAATCCGACAGCACCGCCGCCGCCCTTCTAACTCTTTCAAGTTCTCCATCTTGGTACTTATTATACAGAATATGATCTTCATCTACATCGGACACAAAAGCCAACATCATTGTCTGAATTTCATCTGTCTGTTGCTCTGTTGTAACATATACTACAGATTCTTTTGTTCCATTAGAAATCCATTCCTGTTTTTCTTTATCATATAATTCTCCACAAGCAATAGTACAAGCATCTGCTATCATCGCTCTTGTTTTTCCTACACCGGTTGCGGCAGACCTAAGATATAATTTACCTAGTCTCGCTCCTCTTGTGATTGCGTTTGCTAAATCTCCATAAAGAGGATAACCGATTTCTGGAATGGTCATTAATCTATCAATCAGTTCATCAGCACCATCTCCAGCTTGTGAAAAACTAGTATCTGCATTGTCAACATACTTAGCTTTAATTTGTTCGATTCTACCATCAATAATACTTGCAATTTTATCAATTGATGTATTATCTAACCAATCTTCTTGTTCTTGTTTCTTTTTCTGGTCAAAGATATTATCAATATCATATAACCAAGATAAATCCATTCCCGCTTGTTCTTTATACATTCTGAATAGAGTCATCTTCTTAACTCTGTTGTAATAATAATTAAAAGCTGCGGGTTGAGTTGTTTCTTTTAATTTTTTAAGATATTCATTACCATTGTTAGTTTTATAAATTGCTAACTTTTTTGGTCTTTGTTCAAGATATGTTTCAATAGTTGTTTCATCTATTGTTACTGCACCAAGTGCATGCAGATTATAGATAGAACCGAATAATACTTGATGAAATTCTTCTGTAAAATCTTCTTGGTTAAAGCTATATTTTTCATTATCCAACAGAGAAGGATTCTGATATATTGCTCCAATTACTTGCATTGTAGCTGGTATATCTGTATATCTACTCATTCATCGTCCTCCTCATCATCAAACCATAATTTTGGTTTTGGTTGTAACATTTCTGGCGGCGGGATAGTAATTTCCTCTACTGCCGCAATATAATTCTTAACCTGTTTATTTTTTTGTTGCGCTAAATATAAATTATAATAATATTTTTTCGCATCATTATAAATATATGGTATAATTCCTATACCACCATTCGCAGCTTCTTTACTATTACCCTTTACTTCATAAAACCAACGCAAAGAAGCGAGCATACCAGAATAAGTATAAGGAATCTCATTGCCATCCTTATACTTTTTATACTCTTTAATCTGATGCTCTACTTTTTTAAAATTATATTCAACACCTAATAAGTCCTTAATATAAGCATATAAATCCCTCAAATCCTTTTCTTCTTGAGTCATCGTTGCTTCATGTTCATTATAACACTTAACATGAGCATATCTACGACCAATCTTGATGAATTTTATCATCGGATCTAGTCGATCGAAGGACTTGCCGCAATAAGGACACTTTACAATTGCTTTTGCCATATATTATTACCTTTCTAATAATATTTTAGCATATTTTTATAAAAAAATCAAGCAGGTGATTTACACCTGCTTAATTGTTATTTGCTTTTTACAAGGTCTTTCATATCTTCTACGATTAATGAAAGAGCTTCAGTTTGTTCTCTTGACATATTACCAACCTTATGACCCCTACCAAGATGTTTATCAGTAATACTGGTAATTCTTGGCTGCCAATAAGTTTGCATTTCTTCGTCTGAGGCTGTTCCGATGATACCTTGAATAATATCATTAAACTCATTCATCAGTTCATCGAAATCAAGTTCTTTAGAAGTATCTATATATAGATTCTGCTTTTTATCAGTAAAGTATTCTTTACCATCTTCAGCCATTTGCTTATCAATAGCTTCACCAACAGCTTCTACTAAGTTTTGATAGCTAAAATCTATATAATCTGGAGTATACTTAAATCTTGAACCAGCTTCAAATCTTGGAGTTCCACGAAGGAAAAGTTTTGTTACATTACTTCCATCGGGTTCTGTAACCCCTCTTGCATATCCGTAAATATCTACCATTCTAGATACGATATTCTTGGCTCTTCTATCGAGGGTAGGTACAATTCTATTGAACTCCTTGCCTTGTTCATCTGTAAAAGTCTTATCAATTGAGTGCGAAATCATAACAAGACCATAATCCATCTGAACAATAGAACGAAGATTGTCATCAAATTCTTTTGATACCATACCATATCCCTTACCATAAGGAATATCACTTACACTATCTACTCCAAAACCACCATCTGCACGAGGCGCATTATCGCATACATATTTTACGCAATAATCATATGCTACATCAGCAGTATCTATGATGATTGTTTCAAACTGCTTATGCACCTCTGGATCTTTAAGCTGACGAAGTACCTTTTTGAACTCTGACCAACTGTTAATTGGCTGAGCCATAGCACCTGGGATAGCATTATAACCTTTTTCAAAAGCCAGAAGTAAGTGTTTTGGGAATTTTACTGCGGTAGTAGTCTTACCGCTCTTTGGTTCTCCATAGAAGAAAACCGAATATCCACGCATGTCTCTGCTAACTTGATGCGGCTGGATATTAAGAAGATTGATGTCTGCCATATAAATTGCTCCTTTCAACTATAAGAGGGGCCTATGACCCCTCTTATCCTATTCCTCAGTTTAATTAGAAATTAAATCCACCCTGTGGAACTGCATTAGTTGAAGGTACTGCGGCAGAACCGCCATTGCGACTTGCATAATACTCATCGCTTCTCTTCTTAACTTCTGCAAGCATAACTTCTCTATCAGCAAGCGCCTTCTTAATATCCTCAGCTGTCATTACTTCTTCAGCACCGAACTCATATGGCTCCTTAGCTGCTCCTGTAATAACCCACTCACGAACTCTACGTTCTACTGTGTCTACAGCATCTTCACCGAACGCAGATTCTGTGTGTCTCTCGATTGAGATTGTCTTGCTAACAATCTTACCCCATACCTTTGTGTATACTGGGTTTGCTCCAGTTGCATCAAGTTCTTCAAAATACTTCATTGCTCCTGGATTTCTTGCAACCAGTGTAAATGGAAGAATATCATTTCTGAAGTTGAAGATTGCACATCTAATCTCTGTATAATCTTCTGCAATATTCTTCTCTGGGTCTGCATCTACATGCTTAACATTTGTGATAAGTGCATCAAATGTAAACTTACTTCTCTCATTTTCTGGGTGAAGTGAATTAACGATTGTTACAAAACCACCCTCATTTCTTGGTGAGGAAACAAGCTGGTCCTGACCCTGTGGATAGAAATCATTCAGTGCTGCGCTTGGAGTCAGACGAACCATTGTCGCATTATCCATACCATCTGTCAGAATTGTCTTTCCACTGTCGATAATTCTCTTCAGTGCTGTGTAAGAACCATTTGTCTTACCAGACTTTGTGATTTCTGTGACATATGAGTAATGAACCTGAAGAATGTTCATACCCGCATCATCAGTTGCTACATCAATTGTACCATTGATGAACTCTTTACCATAGTTTTCTGAAGCCTGATTTTCAACTTTTCTAACCTGTAGATTATGCTGATAAATTCTTCCTTCTATAGTCTGTGTATTAGTATTATTTCTCATTAACTTATCTCCTTAAAATTCAGTTTCAAACTTCATTTCTCTATATATTATAACAAAATTTTTTCTCAAAATCAACCCTACGCATCTTTAAGCACAAGGAATCTTTCTTCAAATTCATCATTAAGTTTATACTGAGTTGGATTCTGACCTATCTTATCAACTAGACCAACATTAACGAGTTTTCTCATAGAACCCGATACAGACCTTGAATTAAGTCCCATCGCTTCGCCAAGAGACTTGGCTGTATAAATAGCTTCTTTGTCTTTAGACATTTCTTCAAGAATATCCATACCCTTATCTGTAATTACCTTTGCGGGGGCATTGGCATTAAACAGTCGGTCAAGTTCTACATAAGCTTCCTCAGGTACATCTGCAAGTGTCTTAAGCCCTTCTTTGAGTAGTTCATATAATTCATCTTTCTTCATTAGTAAATTCTCCTTAGTAAATTATAATAACATATTCCTTTATTATATAATAATTATATCATATATTTTATTGTTTTTCAATAGAAAGAGTTATTAATTCCTTACTCCAAGGAAGTGATTCTATCCAATCACAAAAACTATGCCATTCGGTTAATTTATGGTTTTTTCTTTGGAAATAAATATTTCTTAGATTAGCATAGGATAATGTTACAGTTCTAGTCTGTAACCACGCCTCGGGCAGCCAACGTACTAATTCTTTCCAATATCCTTTATCTTTTGTTTCAAGATAATTCATTCTTAAATCTTCAAGATAATTGATAAATTGACCTGGATACGTATCATATGTTTCGAGATATTCTGGTACAGCATAATTACCATCATAATCATCTGTTTCAAAACAAGACATATCAATAGGATTAGATGTGATTTTATGCATGGTTGATGTTGAATTTGCAGTTGTACCCACTTTGTAAGTATCAAATTCTTTCCACCAATATATAGGAGCAGTAATATCTACGCAAACAAAGATTTGACGCATGAATTTGCAATGTTCCGGTCCTGCCGCAATGAGTTTCTGCGCAAGACCTAAATCACTTGGACCAAGTAAAGCTACATCACAAAGATAGTTATCTTGTCTTAATCCTCCATTTTTGGTTAACCATGAATCATATTTTTCTAATACATCATAATAATCATTATAATTTTCTGCATCAGGTGACCATGGTTCTTTACCCTGTTCAATTCGTTGCTGATTTTCTTGTTCGATCCAGTAATCAGAAATATCTGTTTCTGGAAAATCATATTCTGGGTTAATCAGTCCAAAGAAACTATCTGATTTAGCCCAGGATTCAAGAGGATTTCTCATACCACGAAATGCCCCCTCAAAATTAAAAACTTGTGTATTTTCAAATTTCATTACTTAGTTACTCCTATATTACCATTATATCCATAAGTATCAGATTCATAAAGTTTTATAAAATATCTTTCTTTATCATTTAATTCTTGTGAGCTACATTCGGTTAAAAGTTCAAAAGTAAAGTTCTCTAAACCGTATTCTTGAATTGCTTTATATAATTTATTGCCTGGGGGAGTATCTATACCAAGACCACACTTACAGTGTTCATTCCAACGCTTATAAATATCTAAACTTTGACCGATATAACATTCATCTGTTTCTGTATTTGTTATTTTATATATACCAGTTGCGGTTTTGTTATGAAGTATTTCTGGGAATTTACGTTTAGCAATAGGCTGCCAATAAGTTTGCCAAATTAACATACTAAGTATTCTTGGTTTGTGCAATTCTTTCTTTACTTTCTCAAGCCTATGAATATCATCAAGATCATTATCAGTTACAATTAAACGGTAATTATCTTTATTATCCTTTACTTCTTGTTCTTTTTGTAATGCTTGACGTGCGGCCGCGCGTGTTGCAGTGATTTGGTCTAGTTCCTTGATCGTCTTATTGATCTCGGTATTGAGGCCTATGATATGCTGTTCAAATTCTGCATCACGCTTTTCATATTCTTTCTCTAAAATAGCGCAGTAGTTCTCAAATGCTTTTTTCTGTATTTCAGACTCTACCGCCGCGGTTTCTTCAGCCTTTTTATATAAATTAGCTATTTCATTAGTTTTATTTCTAATAATATTATCTCTAGATTCAACTTCTTTTTCTTTTACTTTTACTGCTTCAGTTACTCTATTTAATTCCTTTTGAATATCATCTAAATCACGTTCTATATTATCTTTAATTTTATTTAATTCTAAATTACGTTGATGTATTTTATCATTTTCTTCTTGAATATCATTATTTATTTGTTTTGTGTGTTTAGATAAGAAAAAACTAATGATTAAACAAAGTAAACTAAACAATAAAATGCCTATGATTACTTGTATATTCATATTTCTCCTTAGTAAAAATGGGTTGGGTTATAACAACCCAACCCATCATTTAGACATATTCTTATCTAATTATTCAGCAGGCTCAGCGTCTGGATCAAATGCCTTACCAGCGTCTGTCAGCTTAATCAGCTTAACCTTATCGTGAGTGCCATCAGCGTTCTCGATTTCAGCAGGAACTCTCTCCATGAGACCCTTTCTCTGGAAAGCAGAAGTAACAATACCATTTACAGACTGAACTGCAAGATCGAGAGCAGCAGCGATGTCCTTAGCTGTGAAATCCTCACCATCATGAGCCTTTACATAATCAAATACTTTTCTTGAATTTTCCTTAAGTGCCATAATTCTTTAAATCTCCTTAAATGTTTAATTGATATTAATATTATATTATAAATTTTTTAGAATGTCAAATTTTTACTTTGGATATAGTTGTCAACATATATCAGCTCTTCGAATGAGAGGTCAGTCATAAGGGCCAGCATTTTACTCATATTTATATCGGTATTATGACCAAGTTGACATTCTTTTTCTAGCTTAATAATTTTTTTAGCCAGTTTTTTTAATTCTTTTTTATCTCTCATCTTCAAATATATTATATAAAAAATTTTGATAAATTTCAACCTATGACTGAATCAAAGCAATAAATTCGTCCTCACTAATAATCGGGATACCCAATCTCTTAGCCGATTGGTTCTTTGCAGACCCACTAGTTGTATCATTATTAATTAAATAATTTGTTTTTGAAGATACTGAACCAGTAACCTTACCGCCAAGTGATTCTATTTTTGCTTTTAACTCGTCCCTATTCTTATAGTGGTGTAGTTTACCCGTCACTACAAAAACAAGTCCAGATAAAATTTTCTCAGTAGGTGCCGCCGCAGTTCCTATCTCATTAATAATTAGATATTTTTCAACGATATTATCTATTTCGCTATAATCAAAATTACTTAAATCATAATCAGCAATAGTACCAAAGTTAGGAAGATATGTAAAATCAAATTTATCATCAACTGCTTTTCTAAATGCTTCCCAGGTTTTGAAATAATCAGCCAACATGATACTTGCTGTTGAGCCTATGTTATTTATTCCTATTGCACTAATTATTCTATATAAATCAGTATGTCTACCTTGTTCTATTGCATTAAGTATTTTGTCTACAGACTTTACTCCAAATCCAGATACTTTAATCCATTCATCTCTATGATTTTTAAGAGTGAATATATCTTCTAAGCAAGTAATCCATTCCCAGTCTACAAGTTTTTCTAAAGTCTTTTTAGATAGACCTTTAATATCTAATCCTTTTTTACCTAAGAAATGGTCAAGTCGATTAATAAGTTTACCATCACAATTTGGATTATCACAATAGACAAAATCATCTTTATAAACTACTTCATGTCCACAAATTGGACACTTAGTAATTACGTCATGAGCGGAAACCCCTCCCGCCGCAATAACTTCACCATAAGTATGTTTTGGACCTGCACTAGCTACCTGTGGGATAATCTGATTAGCCTTATAAATCTCTAAAGGTTCACCAACATATGCACATTCACCAAGTAAATCTCTCATAATACCTACATTATGTAGACTTGCTTTTTCTACTGTTGTTCCATCAATTTCTATTGGGTCAAATCTAGCTACTGGAGTAAGAACACCTGTTCTTCCCATAGTCCATTGGATACCTCTAAGTTTAGTTGAATATGTTTCATCATAAAACTTATAAGCCAGTCCACCTTTAAAATGATGGTCGGTGCGGCCGCATGCTTCATATTCTTCTATATTGTCATATTTTACAACTACACCATCAATTGGGAATCCATGCCTAATACAATGTTCTCTAATTTCTTCTATTGAATCTTCAAGGTTTTCTGGATTAATAATTCTTGGAATTGTATAAAATCTAAAAAAATCTGCTAATCTATCTAATTTATGCGAAAGAGTTGTAAATTCATCAAATCCTTGAATAACATCCCAAGCTACGAATGTTAATCCTCTTTTAGCACATTCTTTAGCATCAAGAAGTCTAGCACTACCGCTTGTAAAGTTTCTAGAGTTCTTGTAACCTTCTCCAACAAATGCAAAATCATCTGCAAGACAAATTAATTCTCCATCAATGACAAAATCATCATCTGCATTAATTCTATTTGGAATGGACGCTATGACAGCCGCATTGTGAGTAATATCTTCACCTGTGACTCCATTTCCTCTTGTTTCTGCCCTGTATAGAATACCATTCTTATACCAGAGTGAACAAGTAAGTCCATCGGCTTTAGCCATAAGTGCTATGTCATGTTTGCCTATGAATGACTTTAATACATTGATGTCTTTTGTTTTATCAAGAGAAAGCATAGGGTGGTTGTGGTCAACCTTTCTAAGTTGGCTGACCACTTCATAATAAATCCCTTGAGTTGGTGAATTTTTCGCTACAATATCTGTGCGGTCTTCGAACTCTTTTACATCAAAATAGATATTGTCCCACTGTTTATCAGACATAATAGGAGTTCCTTTATCATAGAACTCCGTAGCTTCATTCAATTGTTTTACTTTTGCATAATAATCTAATTTATCTACAATCATAGTTTTACTACCCTATTTATTGTACTATTTTTAATCATATTATTTCCAGTTCCAGTTCTACTTAGGACAGGAATATCAGAAGCAGAAATACAAATTGAACTTGGTGTTCCTATAAGAAGCAACTCATCTGTATTTTCTACTATTGCGGCGCCCGCTATGGTAGCTGTCAATGGACTAGGTTTAAAGGTGAGAATACCCTTGCCGCCGCGAGCCTGGATTGTATATTCGGATATTGGAGTCATCTTACCCATACCACTTGATGTGATAATTGCAAGATTCTCTTCTTTGTGTTTAATCGGGAGACCTATAACAACCTTATCTCCTTCTGTAAGTTTAATACCTTTAACACCAGAAGTTACTCTACCAGTTGGAGTAATAGATTTTGTTTCAAATCTAATACTATATCCTTTTTCAGTAATTATCATTACTTCTTCATCTTTAAGGAATGTTACTCCAGCTAGTTCATCACCATCTTTAAATTTAATAGCCTGTAGACCTGTTGTTTTCTTTGTGTTTTTGTATTCTTCTAATGAAGTCTTTTTAATTAAACCATTCTTTGTGAAGAATACCACATATTCAGCATCGGTTTTTCTATAAAGTGATGTAACTGCAACAACTCTTTCATCCATATCCATTTGGATAAGGCTACCGATCGGAATACCCTTAGATGCATTAGTTCCTACTGGTACTTTATCTACTAAGAATCTATACATCTTACCTTTTGATGTGAATATCATAAGAGTATCAATAGTGTTAGTTGATATAGAGGCTAAGATTGAATTTTCAAGCGTCTTGACTCCTTTACCATTGCGGCGCTGAGTCTTGAAACTTCCACGCGGGATTCGCTTAATTTCTCCATTCTGACTAGCTATAACTACTACATCTTCAGGAACCACTTCTACGATTTCTTTTTCCTCTTTTGGAATCTCAATCTGTTGCAATTCTGTTCTTCTTGCATCACCATATTTTGTAACGAGAGAATCAAGTCTACCAAGAATTACTTCTTGTTGGAGATTTTTATTGGCTAAGATATTTTTATACATATCAATAGTACTAATTAATTCTTGTTTCTCTTGATTAAGTTCTACTGCTTCTAGTCTTGCAAGAGAACTAAGTCTCATCGCTAAGATAGCCTTTGCTTGTGCTTCTGTGAAGTCATATTTCTTCATTAAGTTAATCTTTGCGGCGGCACTGCTTTCAGATGATTTAATCAGTGCTATGATATTATCAATATCTTCTAATGCCGCAAGTAAACCATTAACAATATGTAGTCTATCTTGAGCTTTTTGTAAATCAAATTGCGTTTCTTTAATGACACAATCTATATTGTGTTCCATATAAATCTTAATACAATCTTTAAGATTCATTTCTGTTGGTGTCTTATTAATTAATGCAACTTGATTATAAGCAAATGAACTTTGTAGATTTGTTTTACTATATAGTTTATTCGCTATTGCATCTGGATTAATACCCTTTTCACATTCAACTACAAGTCTTAATCCTTTCTTATTACTTTCATCACGAATATCGGCAACACCTGCAACTTCTTTATTATTACATACCTCACCAATTTCAGCAATAAGATTTTCTATAGTTGTTCCATATGGTATTTCATAAAATACTAGACTATTCTTTTCTACTTTATATCTTGACCTAATCTTAACACTACCGCGGCCAGTCTTCATAATGCCAGGAATATCATTCTTATTTATGATAATTCCACCGGTTGGAAAGTCTGGTCCAGGCAGCATTGGTTCTTTGCCATCTACATAGTCATGAATTGCCTGAGCTACCTCTTTAAGATTATGAGGGGCCCAGTTACAAGCCATCGCAACGCCTATGCCGCTGTTTGGATTACATAGAAGATTAGGAAAGATTGCTGGTAATGCAACTGGCTCTTCTTCTGTTTCATCATAGTTTGGAACAAAGTCTACATTTCTTTTCTTTAGTCCAGAAAGAAGTCCATCTTCACTAATCTTTGCAAGTTTAGCTTCAGTATAACGCATATGCGCAGGACCATCGCCTATAATGTTACCATTATTACCGTGCCAATCTATAAGTGGATACCTAAGTACCCAATTTTGGGAAAGTCTAACCATCGCCCCATAGATTGAACTGTCACCATGTGGATGCCATGTACCCATAACATCACCAACAATTCTGGCAGACTTAACATGAGGTTTTGAATTAACTCTTCCTGTTATATACGCTCCATATAGAATACGCTTCGCAACTGGTTTCAGACCGTCCCTAGCATCAGGTATTGCACGATCCGTGTTAACGGCAACCGCATATTCTATAAAATTTTGATGTAATTCATTTTTTATATCATTCTGCATCTACGGTTACTCCTAATTCTAATAATATTCTATCAACAATTTGTGCGGCTGCTTGAGGGCCTAGTGCCCAATTTTGATATTTACGATGGCACTCATCACAACAAAGTGTACTACCATCACGCTTACAATTATCACAGTACGCATAACATAAAGAATCCATTAATATTTCTATTAATCTAAATCTAATATCATTCTGCATTATACGTTGCCTCCGAACTATGTAATCTAATAAAATTCTTTCTAGGTACTACAGCAGTCCCCATCAGGTCCTCGAACAGTTTTCCAGCTGCTGCCGCGTCTTCTACAGTAATTTGCTTAATAATTCTTGAGTCTGGGTTAATAAGTGTTTCTTCAGTTTCTTCAACTGACATTTCACCAAGTCCTTTCATACGTCCAACTTGATACTTCTTACCCGCATGACTCTTTCTGTAAGATTCAAGTTCATTATCATCTTTCAGATATTTATATTTGTCTTTTGACTCTGTAATTTTATAAAGTGGCGGAACTCCTGCATAAATATATCCATCTTCAATAAGCTGTGGACAGAAGTTCCATATGAAAGTATAGAACAGATTTTTAATATGAGCACCATCTACATCCGCATCAGACATAATGATAATCTTACCATATCTTAAATCCTCTTTATCATAAGTTACTTTCATATTTTTTGGGTCAATAGTCAGACCAAATGCATCAATCATAGTCATAATCTCTGCATTTTTCTGAATCTTATCGAGGGATGCTTTCTGTGTATTCAGAATCTTACCTCTAACTGGCATAACTGCTTGGAATTTATTATCCCTTGCCATCTTAAGGTTACCTGATGCAGAATCACCCTCTGTTATATAAATCTCACATTTACTGCGGTCTTTCGAACTGCAATCAGCAAGTTTGCTATCAAATTTAAGAGCCTTATCTTTTTTCTTATTTTTAGCCCTTACATTATCCCTTGCTTTCTTTGCGGCCTCACGTGCCTTTTTAGCTGCGGCCGCCTTGTCGAAGATTGACTTAATCTCTTTCTCGTTTAGGACTAGCCATGACTGGAGGTTTTCCGCCAATGCCGCAGTAAACGGAGCCATATCTATCTTTGTTATTCTACTCTTGACCTGAGCATCATATGCTACATTTGGAGCAGTAATATTAAATACAATATACATTCCTTCTTGTATATCATCACCAGATAGATTTTCGTCCTTTTCTTTAAGCCATTTCTTTTCCTTAAAGAACTTATTGAACTCTCTTGTTATAACAGATTTAGTCTGTGTAATATGTTGACCAGATTCTGTTAGACCTGTATTAACATATGGAACAAGAGTTGAAGAATAATTAGATGTATATGTTAGAACCATATCCATTTTATTCTTCCCATTAACATAATTCATATTGAATCTATTGTTAATCAGTTCTTTATCTTTAACTGCATCATCAACTAAATCATTAAGTCCATGTACAGATGAATAAACAATTTTTTCTCCATTATTATCAAGATTAATTGTTAATCCAGGACATAGACAAGCTATAGTTTTGAACAGAGTTTTTATCTTATTAATTTCAACTTCTGGATGGGTGAAAAATTGTTCAGATGGTTCCCATTCTACAATTGTACCAGATGGCACATTTGTTTTTTTTGTATTTCTACTATTAAACTCACCTTCAACAAAATGACACCATTCAGATTCACCACCTCTAACCGTTATTACATCCAGCCAATGAGAGAGGTATGTGGTAATTTTTGAACCAATACCAAAAGAACCAAGTGAAGTTCCTTCATAAGTTCCATCTTCTCTATACTTACCAGAAGTATTTAACACACTAAAAGCAGCTTCGAGAATAGTCTTACCATCTTCTCTAAAGCTGTTCGGGATAAATCCTTGCCCATAGTCTCTTACTCTAACTTTTGCTCCATCAATAGAAACATCAATTTGAGAACCGTGACCTAATCTAAATTCATCTATGGCATTAGAGATAATCTCTACAAGTAACTGGGTTGCGTATGTCGTGTCTCCCGCATATACTCCCGGTTTTAGCCTAGTGAATTCGAGTGGCGACAACGATTCAATTGAATGTTCATTGTATAAATTATTTTTCGTTTCTGCCATATTTACCTCTTATCTATTATTCTCTTCATTATATTAAAATTATATCATATTTTTTTAAAATTGTCAAAAATATATCATATCCCTTTATTTTTTATTGCGGGGAGAGTAAAATTTGGACAAAAAAAATAGGGTTAGATGTTATATCATCTAACCCTATGGATTTATTTATTCTTCATCATCTTCATCATCATCATATGGATAATATTCTTTGACAACATATTTTGAGAAGAATGCTACACCAATTGCTAAAATAGCTAATACTACCATAAGTGGAGTAAATCTATCTATAAATACTAACTTTAAGAAAATATTTTCTGTTAATATAAATGCTCCGATAGATATAATTGCTATTAAAATATTAACAATTCTAAGTATAATTTTATTTCTTAACCAGAACTGATAATCATCATAATGCTCTTCATCAAGTTCTATATTTCTACGGCGCCATCTATTATACCAACCAAGTATAACAAGAATCAAACTTACTACAACAGTAACAACTGTGCAAACAAGATTAACAACTGCCCAAGTTTCTTCTGTTTTAGCTAAAGGTATTCTAATATCATTAATTGTTTCTGCCTTTGCAACATCATCTGTTTCCTCATTATTTGCGATGATGCCAGGAATAAACATAGCTCTAGCAGGTGTTTCTCTTGCAGCAGTGCTAATTGT
>Ga0247610_10003213_pt1 | contig 18120 bp, 7 predicted proteins | sample 174DNAGHGhighgp2_FD_193483 | JGI IMG/M metagenome (GOLD analysis project Ga0247610, IMG submission 193483) | Sheep rumen microbial communities from Palmerston North, Manawatu-Wanganui, New Zealand - 1742 DNA GHGhigh gp2 | ecosystem: Host-associated > Mammals > Digestive system > Stomach > Rumen ... | reverse complement strand
TAAAGCGTGGTCTCGATGCTACGCAACAGAATGATGTGAACGGCTCGTTCCGCACGAAGCAGAGGAATGTGTGGGACCAGCAGTGGTAAACACATCCTTCCCCGATACAGCCCCTTTCCAAACGGAGAGGGGCTTTTTTATAGCCCCACCCCCATTCCCTTGCCCGCCTTCGGGCTGCGTCCTCACCAATTGCTCGCGCGATTGCCCGAGGGGAGGGCTCATGCTGACGAAGGAGGAATGACAATGCAGGGCTTGGCCTACAACTATGGACTATGGACTATGAACTATGGACTATGCACAGTGGACTGAGTTGCCCGTAGGGATTTCCCCCACGATTTAGGGAAATTCATATTGCGGTTTAGGAGAAATCCGTTGGAATACCCTCGGAAAGCGCCGTATCTTTGCGGTGACAAAAGGAAATAAAAGTCACAAAACAGAGAGTAAGAAACAGTATAGATAACCCTTCTAAAACTTACGACTATGAAACGCAATGTATTTTTCCTGATAGCAATGATGGCCATGATGATGGCAAGTGTTAACGCAGACGCCAGAGGACGTGTAGTGAGCGGTCGCCGCGGTGACTATCGCGAAGTGAGGATGTCGCATCGGGCTCCAGCACCCGCGATGCATCGCCACCACGCAGTGCCTGTGGCTCACCATGTGGGTCGTCCGATGCACCACTACGTGGATGCTCGCGGATTCCTGCCCGGCTGGGAGGGACGTGTACGTTACCACGGAGGACGCTGGGGCTACCTGCGCGACAGCCGCTGGTACTGGTACGATACCTACTTCGCACCCGACTACTACTACGGTCATCCTGTGGCTTACTTCCACTCCCATATCTGTGCAGCCGACGTGGCTCCGGTGGTGGGTGGCGTGGCAGCCGGCATAGCAGTGGGCGCACTCATCAACGCTCTGATGCACTAATGACGAAGAAGGCCTTTCTGGCAGTGGATTGCTGACTCAGAGAGAGGGCGGTGTAGTTTAGGAAAAATAAATTACACCGCCCTTTATTTGTGTGTCTCGGATAATTGTACTATCTTTGCCCCGCAATTATTATATTACTATGAACGCGCGCGTATGAAGAAACGGCTACATATTTTTCGCATCCTTCTGTCGGTCGTCTGTGTGGCTCTGCCCTTGTGGGCAGCCGCTGCGGACAAGGTGCTGACGGGTACGCCCATCGGCTCGGGCAGTTATAACCCGCAGAGTGGCACGTACAGCACCACGGTGAACACACCGGCCTGTGCGTTCGACGGAAGTGCAGATACGTATTTCTCGGCCTACGACCCGAGTATGGGTTGGGTGGGCTTGGACTTGGGCACGCCGCATGTCATCAGCCGTGTGGGCCTGCAGCCTTATGGTGGGCTGAGCGGTGCGCGCAAGATGCAGCTCGGCATCTTCGAGGGTGCCAACAGCCCGGACTTCATGGATGCCGTGCCACTCTATCTGGTGGACGAAGCGCCAGCCTCCACAGGCATGACTCGCTTCGGTGTGAAGGTGACGCGCGGTTTTCGCTACGTGCGCTATGTGGGTCCCGACAAGTCGCGCTCGCAGGTGGCCGAGCTGGAGTTCTACGGTCACGAGGGCGAAGGCACGGACAGCCTCTTCTATCAGGTGACCGACCTGCCCACTGTGAGCATTCATGTGCAGGACAACTATGTGCCGCAGTCCAAAGGGCAGGACTTCGTGTCGAACGTGACGATTGTCTACGACGGAGGCCGACGCATACAGGAATATCCCATACTTACACGTGTGCGCGGCAACTACTCTGCCTCGCACGAGAACAAACCCTACCGCATAAAGTTTGCCGACGAGAAGAAGCACCACATGTTCAAGGGCTCGGAGCGCGACGAATCGCCAGCCAAGGCCAAGAAGTGGACGCTCGTCAATAGCTTCGGCGACAAGACGTTGGTGCGCAACAACATCGCCTTCGAGGTGAGCCGACGCATCGGCATGCCCTTCACACCCTGGTGTCGCAGCGTGGACCTGCTGCTGAACGGCGAGTACCGCGGCTGCTACCAGCTGACGGACCACGTGAGCAGCAACTCCGAACGCATCCCCATCACAGAGATGACAGAGACGGACATCGAGGGCGAGGCACTGACGGGCGGATACCTCATTGAGATGAACGGCTATGCCAGCGGCGACCCGATAAACTTCACGTCCTCGCGCGGCAATCCCATCTCGGTGCACGAACCTGAGGACGACGTGATACAGCAGGTGCAGTACCGCTACATCCGCGACTATTTCAACGCCATGGAGGAGCGTGTCTTCTCCTCGAACTATACCGACCCCGAGAACGGCTATCGGCCGATGCTCGACTTGGACTCCTTCCTGAAGTATTTCCTCGCCAACGAGTTCTCGGGCAACACCGACATGCTCTGGCAGGTGTATATGTACAAGGAACGTGGCGACTCGCTCATCTACACGGGGCCCGTGTGGGACAACGACCTCTCGCTGGAGAACGATGGCAGCGTCTATCCCGGCAACGAACGCGAGGAGTGGACCTACCCGGTGCGCGGTGCAGGCAACTGGCGCCAGTTCGTATCGCGCATCCTATCCGACCAGAGTGCAATGGGCCAGCTGCAGGAGATGTGGGCACGGCTGCGCGAGGACAGCATCTTCACGCACCAGAACATAGAGCAGTATATCGACTCGCTGCGCGAACTCACACGTGCCTCGGCCCGACTGAACTTCATCCGCTGGCCCTACCTGCTGCAGAAGGTGCACTGCAACCCTGTGGTCTGGGGCTCGTGGGAAGCCGAGATGGACAATGTGAAGAACTATGCCAGCGGACGCATCGACTGGATGGACAAGAAGCTGGCCTTCGGTCCGCTGCAGTTGGTGAACGGCGTCTATCAGATAAACACGCCCTACGACCTTGTGAACTTTGCCCTGCAGCTCAATGGCGGCCAGCTGAGCACGACGTCTAAGGTGCAGTTGAATGCCGACCTCGACATGTCGTTCTTTGGCAGTAAGTTCCAGCCGGCGGGCACGGCGGCATGGCCCTTCAAGGGGCACTTCGACGGCGGCGGGCATACCATTCGCAACCTGCATGTAGAAGGCACTCGCTATGTGGGCCTCTTCGGTTTCCTGGGCGACGGGGCCGAGGTGGAGAATCTGGTGCTCGATGCCTCGTGCTCCTTTGTGGGAGACACGTATGTGGGTGGCATTGCCGGACGTGCACAGCGTGGCGCTGTTTGCTTCCGCGCCTGTGGCAACGAAGCCAGCGTTCTGGCTCGCACTTCTATGGCCGGCGGCATATTGGGTGCTGGCTATCGCGCCGAGGTGGTGATGGAGAACTGCTACAACACGGGCCTCGTATCGTCCGACTCTCTGGCGGCTGCCATGATGGGATGGAACACGAGTGGAAAGGCCACGCTGAGCGGCTGCTACAACACAGCATCCGTGGCAGGAGCTACGGCTGGCAGCGAGTTTGCAGCCTCGCCCACTCTGATGCTCGAAGGCTGCTTCGACCTGCAGTACCCGCAAGTCACACTTTTCACGGCCACACAGCTGGCCAACGGCGAGCTCTGCTGGATGTTGAACGAGCCGCTCTCTGCTCCGCTCTGGCGCCAGAACCTCGACAACGGTAAGGGGCGCGACAGCCATCCCGTGCTCAGCATACGGCACGGCCGGGTGTACTATGCCGATGGCCGATACACGAACGAAAATCCCAACGCACACGGTCACCGCTACTACAAACTCGACATCTCGGCCGTGGCCAGTGGCAACCTGATACAGTTCTCTGAGTTCGACCTGCTGGACGGCAGCATGGAGGAGATGGAGAACCTGCGCGTCTATGGCGCCACACCAAGTAGCATCGCAGCCGAAGACTGGCCGTTCGTGGCCGACAACTCCACCGGCACCAAGTACTGTTCGGTCTTCTACGGTCGCGCATATTTCCTCTTCGATGCCGGAGAGGACGTCGATGCCTACGGCTATCGCATCTATACGGCCAACGATACGCAGTCCAACAGCGGACGAAACCCTGTCTCGTGGACGCTCTCTTACAGCGACGTCTATACCGAAGACCCCGATGCTGATGTGTGGGAGGTGCTCGACGAGCAAGTGTACTCGTCCGTGCTCAAAGCTACCAACTTTACGCCCTACGACTTCCTGCTCGACCGCAGCATCCAATCCATTGCCGTGCAACCCTCGGTCTGCGAGATGGTGGTGGGCGGTCGCACACAGCTCAGCGTCGTAGCCACACCGGCCACAGCCGCACTGGAGAACCTGCGCTGGAGCAGCAGCGACGAGACAGTGGCTGTGGTGGATAAGGGCGGTGTGGTGACAGCTGTGGCCGAAGGCGAGGCCATCATCACCGTGGAGGTGCCTGAAATGCAAGGCATCTTCTCGCAGTGTCGCGTCACCGTCAGTGCTGCTCCCGACGGCTTCCAGTACTATATGCTACACATCGCAGCCATGCAGATGGGTGGCGCTGGCATGCAGCTTGGCGAATTCGAACTGATGGATGACGCGTTCCAGTCGTACGCAGACCTGAGCATCTACTACTGCACGCAGGAGGGATATAAGACCACCGAGTCGTGGGACAAACTCTGCGACAAGGATACACGCACCAAGTTCTGCGCAGCAGTCCCCAGCATGGGTGTCCGCTGTTTCTTCGATGCGGGCAGCATCATCAAGCCCGTTGGATACTGCATGTACACAGCCAACGACACACAGAAATACCCCAGTCGCAATCCTGCCACGTGGACACTCTGGGGCAGCAACGTGAAGACGCAGAACGAGCAGGACAGCTCGTGGGTGCTGCTGGATTTGCGCACCGACGACACCACGATGGGAGCCGTCAACTATTGCCTCTACCCCTTCTTCTTCGAATGGCCCGATGCAGTGGGCGAAGTTCGACGCGACGTTTCTCCTGACGGCACAGCCATTTTCGATTTGCAGGGCCGCAAGATTCAGAAAAACGACGTGTCGCATCCGTCGCTCCAACGCGGCGTTTACATAGTTGGTGACCGCAAGATATTGGTGAAGTAGGAGAGGCGGCGTGTCAGCCGTTTACATTCTTTAACAAAGAAAGTATCTGCAGTTAAGAAAAATTAGCGTATCTTTGCCAACACAGCGTGTAGCGCAAAAAAATATACAAAATAAAACATAAAACAAAGTATTAACCATTTTAACAAAAAACGTTTAAAACATGATGAGAACAACTACTCTTTCAGTGATGAGTCGGGCCAAGGCTGCGCTCTTCACCGTGGTAATGCTCCTCTTCGGCGTTTCGGCCGTTCAGGCTCAGAACGACATCAAACTGACGGCTCTGAGCGGTTCGCGTATGGACACGGGCGAGGGTATTCCCTGTATGTTCGACGGCAAGGACGGTACGAAGTGGGGCGAAAGCTCCTCGGACGACCTCTATGCTATCTTCAAGGCTTCGGAGGCGCTGGTTCCTACGAACTATGTGCTGACCACGGGCTCGGATGCCGAGCAGTTTACCGGCCGTAACTGGAGCAACTGGAAGATCTATGCTGCTAACTTCGAAAATGACGAGGATGCTATTCGCACGTCCGACAAATGGGTGCTCATCGATGAGCAGTCCGGCATCAGCGAAGTGGAGCTCCCCGACAAGAACTGCATCGAGGTGCAGTTCACCAGCACAGAGTTGCCCACAGAGAAGTACCAGTACTTCATGATTGAAGTGATTTCCAATCAGGGTGCCAACTGGACACAGATGGCAGAGTTCCGCTTCGGCAAGATTGTGAAGCCCGTGGTGGATATCACTTTCACCGAGCTGACCTGCAGTGCCGGCGAATTCACTGGCAACGAGCACGCCGGTAAACTGATAGACGGCAACAAGTACAACAAGTGGGGCTCGAACTCGCTGCCTGCATGGCTCGTCTTCAAGGCCAGCCAAGCCTACACTCCCACATGGTATGCACTCGTGACGGGTGGTGACAGCCAGACCTACACTGGTCGTAACTGGAAAAAGTGGGACATCTATGGTGGTAACTTTGCCAACGATGCAGCTGCCACCAACGATGCCGAAGGCTGGGTGCTGCTCGACAGCCGCGACAACGTTGGCACCGACGTGCTGCCCGACCGCAACAACTATCAGGTGCTGTTCGACTTCAATCAGGGCGTCACTGGCGAGTACCAGTACTACAAGGTGGTGGTATCCACTATCAACGGAGCTCCCTACATGCAGATGTCTGAGATGACACTGTGCACGCCCGAGCAGTTCCCCGATTACGTCAAGCCCATTGCAGACGAGTACGCCGAGTACGACCTGAACCAGGCTGCTTACAAGGGCTACCTCGATGCATACACTTCTCTGCTGCCCGGTCTCGCTTCAGTAACCAGCGTGGCACAACTGGATGCAGCCAAAGCTCAGTTAGATAAGGCTAAGGAGCAGATTGCCGCTTCGGTGACAGCCTACAGAGAATATGCAAACCTCGTGGCCAACCTGCGCTACCACTTCGAAAACCACACCTGCATCACAGGCGAAGGCCGCACAGTGGTGGGCAACTATCTGAACAGCAACGAGGCTCCCAGCGCTACGTACGCCAACGGTACGTATGCCTACATCATGGAGAACCTCTCGCTCGACAACGATGCCATTGCCAAGGAGAATGCCTTCGTGCAGCAGCTCTTTGAGACCTATGCAGCCGACGCTGCCGAAGGTGCTTTCGAGACGGGTTACATCTTCCTCGAGGGTACAGACGGGTTCGGTGAAGCTGAGAATCCCGACAAACTGATTGACGGTAACGACGACACGAAGTGGTGTCTGAATCCTGCTGCAGGAGTGGTGCCTTACGTAATCTTCAAGGCCGATGCAGGTCCTATTGCTCCGACGTACTATCGCCTCTTCACGGGTAATGACACGGGCGGCAACCCCGGCCGTAACTGGAAGGACTATAAGATTTATGGCGGTAACTTTGCCAGCGACGAAGCTGCTGCGAAGGATGCCGAGGGCTGGGTGCTGATTGACGACAAGCAGAACATCGGTCCCGACCAGATTCCTGCTGCCGACAAGACAGAGTGCTACCTCTATCTGAGCAATCCCTCCGACACTCCCTTCGAGTATTACAAGATCGAAATCACGGCTGCCGTCAGCGGCACGCTCTTGCAGATGGGCGAGTTCTCGTTCTCCAACGCCGCCAACCTTATCGTGCAGCGTCGCGACATGTATCTCGAGTACAGCGAGTTCGACTACTCCGACCTTACGGTGCAGCAGTCGCTCATCGATGAGTACACCGAGAACGTGGCCAAGATTCCAACGCTCGGCAGCGAACCTGAAATGAAGGCCCTGAGAAAAAAACTCGACGGACTGGTAGAGAAGATTCTGGCCTCGGGCGACGCTTATCAGAGCTACAAAGAATTGGTAGAAGAGTTCATCGAAGTTTATCTCGAGGACCTGAAGGAAATCGATGCCAGCATGGTAGGCTACTTCACCGAAGACGTGGAGCCGGGCGATCGTTACGTCAACGGTTCGTACCAGAACATTATGAAAAAACACGAGTTCAGCGAGACTCAACTGAAGGAGGAGATGCGCGTCATCGAAGACCTGCAGCGTGTAATCAACGAAGGTGGCTTCATCGTGCTGACGGGTAATACCGGTTGGAGCGACAACGAGAACTGGGGCAAACTGGTGGATGGAGACGAGAAAACCAAGTGGGGCGGCACCTTGAACCCCGAAGTGGGAGCCTACTCAATCTTCAAGGCTACCGAAAACTTGCAGCCCTTCTTCTACTCGTTGCTGACGGGTGGTGATACCCAAACTTACAACGGCCGTAACTGGAAGACATGGAAGCTCTATGGCGGTAACTTTGAGACCAACGGACAGGCTACTCGCGATGCCGAAGGTTGGGAACTCATAGACAGCCGCGAGAATGTGGGCCGCGATCGTCTGCCCGCCGAGAACCTCTACTGGGCATACTTCGGCTTCACCGAAGGCGCACTACAGAAGTCGTATCGCTACTTCCGCGTGGAAGTTAGTGCTGCTTACTCGGGCGACGGCATTCAGATGACCGAATTGAAGCTCGGCACCGAGGATGAGTTCAATGACATCCGTGCAGAGTACGCACAGTCTGCAGCTGATTTCTTTGTCGACGACATCGTAGCCTGTCAGACTCTGCTCGACGAGTATGAAGCTGCTGTTGGCAAAGTACAGGGGTCTGCAGATATGGAGGCTCTCTTCGACAACTACAAAGCAGCCATTGCTCTGCAAGACGGCATCACCAAGAGCGCAAGCGTTTACGACGAGTACGTGGCAGCTCAGGACCTCGTGAAGCTGTATCTGGAAGAAAATGAGCTCGACGACAGCGAGGCTCTGGTGAAGCTGACTGACTATCTGGACGGGTCGGTAGAGCCGGGCGACGTGTTCCCCAACGGCTCCTTCACAATCGTGATGGACGAGCACGTGCTCAACGACAGCGCTGTCTATGCCGAAATCGACTTTATGAACGCGCTGCTCGAAGAAGCTGTGGTGGCTGGCTATGTGGCCGGTGTGGAAATCACCAAGATGCTGAAGAACCCCAGCTTTGCTGAAGGATGGACCGGATGGGATTCCAACCTGAACGACGACGAGGGCAAACCTCTGTTTGGCTATAGCTTCGGTACGAACGACGAGGTGGGCATGTCTGCTGCCGAGAACGTTCACCATCGCATGGACATCAGCCAGACGCTTACCGGCCTGAAGAACGGACTCTACGAAGTGCGCATGAATGCCGGCTATCGTCCCAATGGCGATATCTACAGCACCAACTATGCTGCTCAGCTCTATGCTAACGAGAATTCAGTTTACGTGATGGGCGTCAGCGAGGATGCTTCTCTGATGGAGACTTCTTGGCAGGGCGAGATTGCCGACAAGCCCATCGTGGACGCTCTGTCGAACGACACCACGTCTTGGGTCATCTGGGGCGTGAAGGGTAGTGCCAATGCCTTTGCTCACGGCCGCTACGAGAACACAATTGTGGTGAATGTGACCGACGGCACGCTGAAGCTGGGTATCAAAGACCCGGGCACCAGCGACACTGCCAACGAGTGGACAGGCTTCGGCAATACGCGTCTGTTCTATCTCGGCGAGCTGGGTACGTCTCAGAGCGTCGAAGGTATCGACCGTGCACTGGCCTGCGACACAGCACGTGCTCAGACACTGCTCACTTGGGAACCCGACTATCAGGCCGAGACCTACAAGAAGACTCCTAACTACGCAATGGCCGACCGCGAAGCACTGGAGAAGGCCATCAGCGACGTGGAGGCTGCCACTACGGCTCAGGAGAAGTACGAACTGGTGAAGACCTTCACCGAAATCTTCAACCGCATCTATGTGACCAAACCTGCTTACGTGACGCTCTTCGAGGCCGACATGAAGGTGATGGACAAGTGGGGTTCGAACCAGGCAATGACTCCGGAGCAGATGGATAAGTTCCTCGACGACCTGGGTCTGCTGGAGGACGGCCTCTACGACGGCTCCTACACTGCAGAGCAGGCACTGGCCAAGAAGGATGAATTCTTAGCTATGTATCCCGGCTATCTGGCATACGACAATACGAAGGCCAAGAGCTCCAACGTGACGGTAACCGAAATCGATGCCGAGCCCTTCAGCTACGAAATTCAAGTCAGCGGCCGCAACCCGTACTTCGCCCTCTCTGGCTTGTACGAGGCACTCGCCGAGGACGAGACCGTGCTCACGTTCGAGTACAGCGCTGCCGCACCTGTGCAGGCCGGTACGCTCTACTATGTGGCTGGCTCGTTCGACGCAGAACGTAAGGATGTGTTCGAAGACCTGACAGCCAGCGACGACTGGAAGAAGGTATACGTAGACATCTCCACCGCACGCGAGGCTTACAAGTGGGGTGACAACACTGCCAACTGGCTCCGCTGGTACGTGAACAACGGCACCGCGCAGACAATGAAGGCACGTCACTTCCTCGTAATCACTAAGGCTCAGATGGAGGCCGAGGGTGGCTCGTTCATCACCGGCATCGAGGGCATCAACGCTCCCACGCAGCTGCAGCAGAGCGGCATCTACAGCCTCACCGGCGTACGCGTCGAGAAGCCTGTTCGTGGCCTCTACATCATCAACGGCCGCAAGGTGCTTGTGAAGTAAATCCCCTGTTGGCATAGTCCGCTCGCAACACGTGGCGGACGCGCCGACAGATACCACTGAAATGGTTCCTGGGCAGTCAGAGAAATTGGCTGCCCGGGAATCTCCGCTAAAACAGATTACTCACATTGTAACATTTAAGACATCGTGAAAAGAATCTTTCTTTCGTGCATTTGCCTCCTGTTGCTGCTCGCCGGCTGCAAGGAAGAGGTGGACACCTCTGCGCGATACGTCTTCAGGGAGAGCACAGTCATCTCCTACCTCGAGAATCACAGCGATGTGTATTCCGAGTATTTGTACATGCTCAAGAAGGTGCCCGTCAGCCGATTGAGTACTTCTACGGTTTATCAGTTGCTCTCTGCGCGTGGAAACTTCACTTGTTTCGTGCCCACGAACCAGGCTATCCACGAGTATCTGAAGACGTTGGTGGAGCAGGAGGTCATAGCTGACTCGACGTGGGACGCCTTCAAAGCTTTCCCCGACAGTACGAAGCTCGACTCCATCCGGGCCGTCATTGTGCGCAACAGCATCATCGACGGCAAGGATGAGAACACGCAACGCTATGTGCTGGGTCTCTTCCCCACCGAGAACAACAGCGAGTTCCCGCTGGCCAACCTCAACGACCGTAAGCTTACTGTTTACTGGCCTGAGACGGAGCTCGACCACTACTACATCAATGGGGAGTGCGAGATAGACGAGCGGAATCGCAACATCCTTGTGCTCAACGGTGTGCTGTATCAGGTTCACAAGGTCATTGCACCCAACGACATCAATGCCGCCTCGTACTTCGAGGAGATTGTGGAGACAAAGCAAGAGGGCATCCTGCTCTTCTGCCGCGCCTTGGAAGCCTGCGGTCTGATGGACACGCTCGAGAAGGTACGCGACGAGGTGTACGAAGACCTCTATCAGCGTGGCGAAATCAAAGACTTGGACCACTTCCTGAGAGTGGACGGCGGATGGTTCTCGGACCAGAAGGACGGCACCTATCGTGGCGCATCGGCTTGTATGCCCGAGCACCGCAAGTACGGTTTCACACTCTTCCCCGAGAAAGACGAGTTCTGGCGTTCGCAGGGCATTGACCCGACGGCGCCCGATGCACTGGAGAAGCTCACGCAGTGGATCGTGGACAATCATCAGTATTCCGACGAAGACAACTTGGTGGCCGACGACAACTACACGTCGTCCTCCAACATGCTCTATCAGTGGCTCACGTACCACATCCTGCCGTTCCGCGTGGCAGCCGACAAACTGGTTTACCACGAGAACGAGGCTGGCTACAATCGTAGCACGCCGTACAAGTACACCGTGCCCGTATACGAGTATTACACCACGATGGGTAAGCGTCGCCTCATAAAGATTTACGAATCGTCTATGAGCAACGGTGTGTGCCTCAATCGTTTCCCCATTTGCGACAACGGTCGCAAGGGCACAGGCTACGAGATTGGCTGCGATCCCGGAAAGGTGGGTTGCAGGGTGCTGCGCGATGACTCGCTGACCATCGTGAATGACATCGTCAATGCTGCGGTTTATCCCATCGATGCGCCGCTTGCTTACGACGACATCACGCGCGACCGTTTGGCCAAAGATCGCATCCGATTCGACGGAATGTCGCTCTTCCCCGAGGCTATGACCAACGAAATTCGCCGCAAGAACTCCACCGAGTCTCGTTATCAGTACGTTTACATCGCACCCGACCACGTGTACAAGTATTTCAATAATTTCAGCATCAACGAAGATGCCAAGTTCGTGTACTTCAACGGCTACGGCTACGGCTGGCTGCTCTATCGCAACGACGAGATGAAGGCTGTGGGCAACTACGACATGATGATTACGCTCCCGCCAGTGCCGCGTCGCGGCGTTTACGAGGTGCGATACAAGGTGTTGGCCACTCCCTCGCGTGGTATCATGCAGGTGTACTTTGGTTCCAACCCCAAAAACCTGCCCATCACCGGTATTCCCATCGACATTCGCAAGAATCTCGATGCGTGGGAGTCTGGCTATGAGCCCGATAACGACGATTTGGACTATACGGCCGAGGTGGACAAGCGTATGCGCAACAACGGTGCAATGAAGGGAATCAACGGCATCAAGGGAGACGGATACGAGACCGAGCGTCGCGACCCGCGCATTCAGCGCCGAATTCTCACGCGCCAGACGTTGGACCCCAACCAGACGTACTATCTGCGGTTTAAATCTATACTCGACCAGAATACGAACGAGTTCTATCTCGACTACATCGAACTCTGTCCGAAGGAGATTTACGACAATCCCGAGACGCCCGAAGACACTTGGTGACCTCCGCGTCTTGCCGACGAAGAAAAAGAGAGAACGCGTCCTTCCCGATGGAAGAACGCGTTCTTTGTTTTCACGCGACGTGTAGTTTTGCTTCACGCCACACGTCGCAATTCGCCACGCCACACGTCGCATTTCGTCATGCCACGCGTCGCATTTTTCAGCTCGTCTTGTAGCGAGCCGTTCGGCTGGCTTAGTCTTTCAGTTTCAGTACGATGCGCTCTGCTGCGTGGCGCAGGTAGGCAGCTTGCTCGGCATCGAGTCCGCAGGCGGTAGCTTCGGCGTTGAACGGCTCACCGTAGATGAGCAGATAGTTCACGCAGGCCTTCAGGTATGCACCTGCTTCGGACTGATGATGGCGGTCGTCCTTGTAGAGCGAGATGTCGGGACGCTCCTGCCGGCAGAGGGCAAAGGCATCGCCGATGGGCGAGACGCTGGCGTGCGACTTGCGAGCCATCTTCTTTGCGCCGCGGCGTAGCATACGGTCGAAGTTCTCCCACGAGCCGAAGTTGCCGAAGTTATCCTTTTCGTAGGCCCACGTCTGCTCAATCCATATCTTGGCATCGCGCGAATAGATACGAACGCGGTCGGCCAGTTCCTTTGCATCGCGCAGCACCAGGCGGCAGCGCTTTGGCGACTCGGCCAGATAGGCCGGCGTCTGGCTCTGGTCTTGCAGGAACACGTAGTCGTATGGACCGCCCGAAAGGGCTTTCAGCGTTTTGTCGTTGCAGAGATGGCGGCGGAAGGTGTACCCGCCCTCGAAGACAGCCTTCACCTTGATGTCGCGGCCCTGACTCTCGGCCAGTTCGGCCAGTCGCAGGTGTGCGTCGTTCACGAACGTGAAGGAGTTGCCGACGCAGAGCACTTTGTCTTCGGCCGTAGCCGTGATGCCAGCGGCGGCCAGGAGCAGAAGCACGCAGAGCGTGCGAATGTTTGTTGTGTGCATGATGTAGCTTATTTAAGTGTGAATTTGGTCTTGCATGTCAGGTTGTCGGACGCGTTGCCCACCAGGGCTACAAATTCGCCCGGCTCGGCCGTCCATCCGTTCTTCGTCTCGTCCCAGAACGAGAGGGCGCGGCGGTCGATGCTGAGTGTCACGTCGCGGCTTTCTCCGGGTTTGAGCCAAACTTTCCGGAACGCCTTCAGTTCCTTCACGGGTCGCTCAACGCTGCACTTCGTGTCGCTGATGTAGAGTTGCACCACTTCGGCTCCCTCCCTGTTGCCCGTGTTGCGCACGTTCACCGTGAAGTTGATGTTGCCGTCTGTGGTTTCCTTTCTGTCGGCGCAGAGATTAGAAATCTGGAATGTGGTGTAGCTCAGGCCGTGCCCGAAAGCGAAGCAGGGCTTCGTCTTCTGTCGGTCGGCCCAGCGGTAGCCCACGAAGATGCCCTCCTTGTATTCCTCGTCGATGATTTTCTTGTCCTCTCGCCACGTTCCGGGGTAGGTGTTCAGCGCGTGTGCACCCACTTCCTGCAGGCTGTTGGGCCATGTGAAGGGCAACTTGCCGCTGGGACACACGTCTCCCACCAGCACGCTGGCCAGTGCATGTCCGGCTTCGCTGCCGATGAACCAGCCCTGCACGATGGCCGGCACCTGCTTCTTCCAGGGCATACATACTGCGTTGCCCGAGATATTCACATACACCAGACGCTTGTTGGCCTGTGCCAGCGCCACGATGAGGCTGTCTTGCGCGTAGGGCAGTTCCATCTGCTTGCGATCGTGCCCTTCGCTGTCTTGGTATGAACTCTTGTTGAGGCCGCCGAAGAGGATTACGTAGTCCGCTCCCTTGGCCTTCTCCACGGCTTCGGCTCGCAGTTCGGCTGCCGAACGTGTCTCCTTGAGGTCCTCTTTCGTGCTTACTCCGTTGTAGCTTGTGCGTGTGCTGCCCACGTATCCGCGAGCGTAATCTATCTCCACTTTGCCTGCCAGCCGTTCCTTCAGTCCCTGCAGCGGCGAGATTTCGTGCTGTGCCTTCAGGCTACTCGAACCGCCTCCCACGGTCATCATCTTTATGGCATTCTCGCCCACCACCAGGATGCGGTGCGTCTTCTCCACTTCGATGGGCAGCACGTTGCCCTCGTTCTGCAGCAGCACGATGCCCTCGTGTGCAATCTTCTGTGCGGCTTCGTAGTGTGCCTCGGAGCACAGAAAACCATTCGAGCGATTGCGGTTCATGCTGGTGCGGAAGAAGAGCCGCAGCACGCGACGCACCTTGTCGTCCAGTTCCTTCGTGGTGTACTTGCCGGCAAGGATGGCGTCGGCATACGCCTTAGCCATAAAGTAATTGTCGTAGGCATTCGTGGCACCCATCTGCAGGCCGTCCGTCCATGTGCCGAACTCCATGTCGAGCCCGTTCTTCACGGCCTGTTCCGTGTCGTGTGCGCCGCCCCAGTCGCTCACCACCACACCGTCGAAACCCCAGTCGCGCTTCAAAATCTGGTTCAGGAGAATCTCGTTGTGGCAGTTGTGCTGGTCTTTGTATAGGTTGTAAGCGCCCATGATGCCCCACGCGTGGCCCTCCTTTACTGCGGCCTCGAAGGCGGGAAGGTAAATCTCGTGCAAGGCGCGGTCGCTGACTACTACGTTCACCTGATGGCGATATTCCTCGTCGTTGTTCAGGCAGAAATGTTTCACACACGAGGCCACTCCCAGCGCTTGCATTCCCTGCACGTAAGGCACCACCATGCGACTGCTCAGGTACGGGTCTTCGCCCATGTACTCAAAGTTCCGGCCGCCCAGCGGAGTGCGATAGATGTTCACACCCGGGCCCAGTATCATGTTCTTGCCCCGATAGAGCGCTTCCTCGCCCAGACTGTGGCCGTAGAGGCGGCTCAGTTCGGGATTCCATGTAGCGGTCAGACACGTCAGTGCGGGGAAAGCCACACACGAGTCGTTGGTCTGTCCGGCCTGACGCCACTCGTCCCAGAGCACGTCGGGTCGCACTCCGTGAGGTCCGTCGTCGGTCCAGAAATCCGGTATGCCCAGACGCTTCACGCCGGGGCTCGAAAACTTGCTCTGAGCGTGGATGAGTGCAATCTTCTCGGCCAGCGTCATGCGTTGCATAGCGTCCGAGATACGTGTCTCTGTGCTTTTTGTCTCATCGAGATAGATGGGAGTCTGTGCGCTCAGTGTGGCTGTGCACAAGAGCACTGCAGAAAGGAGTAGCTTCTTCATGTCGTTTTTCTTATCTTAGCGTGTCGTTTTTCGGTTCTTAACAGAAAAACCCCGAAAGTGGACGGTCCAAACTTCCGGGGATTGCATTCTCTTTTCTCTCTGTAGCGGGAAAGGGACTTGAACCCTTGACCTTCGGATTATGAATCCGACGCTCTAACCAGCTGAGCTATCCCGCCATCCTGCGATTTGCGGTTGCAAAGGTAAACAGATTTTTCGTTTCCCACAAGAAAAAACGACGTTTTTTGTATCTCGATGCCAAACTTTGAGCCGCCGCCTTTGTACTTTGCGCCATTTGTGCTACCTTTGCACACAATATATAATCGCGTACGCGCGCGCCACGCACACATGAGACTTATTCGCAAGCTCGATGCCTTCATACTGAAGTCCTACCTGCTGCTTTTCGCAGGCACGTTCTTCATCTGCCTCTTCATCTTTATGATGCAGTTTATGTGGCGTTATGTGGAGGAACTCATCGGCAAGGGTCTCTCGTGGGACGTGTTGGGCAAGTTTTTCTATTACAGCGGCCTCACGCTCGTGCCCATGTCGCTGCCTCTGGCCATCCTGCTGGCCAGCCTTATCTCGTTTGGCAATCTGGGCGAGAAGTTCGAATTGCTCTCTATGAAGGCCGCTGGCGTGCCGTTGGTGCGCATCTTGCAGCCCGTTTTCTGCTTCGTCCTGCTGGTCTGCGGTGGAAGTTTCTATTTTCAGAATAAGATTGGCCCCGAGGCCACGAAGCAACTGGCCACGCTCATCTGGAGTATGAAGCAGAAGTCGCCCGAACTGGAAATTCCAGAAGGCATCTTCTACAACGAGATTCCCGGCTACAATCTTTTCGTGGAGCATAAGGATCCAGACACGGGTATGCTCTACGGTGTGATGATTTACAACAACACCAACAGCTACGAGGACGCACAGATTGTGCTGGCCGACAGTGCGCGACTGCAGAGCACAGCCGACAAGATGCACCTCAAACTGACGCTCTTCAACGGCGAACGCTTTCGCAACATGGAGTCGCAGAGCGGCAGCATGCTGCGGGCCAACGTGCCGTACATGCGCGAGTCGTTCATCACCGAGGTGGACCTCATTCCCTTCGACGGCAACTTCAATATGATGGACGCCAGTCTCTTCGCCGGAAACGCAGCCACCAAGAAACTGCCCGAGATAGTGCAGGGCATCGACTCGCTGACCGTGATGACAGACAGCATCGGACATGCTGTGGCCTCCAACGCCCGACGTATGTACCTCGAGCGCGAACTGCCCAGCGGGCTGCAAGACTCGGCTGCCATTGTGCAAGAGACGGCCGAAAGCCGAGAGACGCTCGACTCCATTTATGCTCGTCTTACCGAAGAAAAGAGAACGGCGGCCTGGCGCAACGCGTTGCGCAAGGCGCAGTTCATGCAGTCGGAATATGACTTCCGTGGCACGATAAGTGCGGACAACAACCTCACGCTCCGTAAGCACAAGATAGAAGCCAACCGCAAGTTCACCCTCTCGCTGGCGTGCCTGCTTTTCTTCTTCATCGGGGCTCCGCTGGGCGCCATTATCCGCAAGGGAGGACTGGGCGTGCCGGTGGTGGTGAGCGTGCTGATTTTTATTTTCTACTACATAGTAAACGTGGGCGGCGAGAAGATGTCCAAGACCGGCCAGTGGAATATCATTTCCGGCGTGTGGCTCAGCTCGGCTGTGTTGCTGCCCATTGGCATTTTCCTCATCAACCGCGCCAACAAGGACAGCGTGGTCTTCAACATCGAAGGCTATCGCACCTTCTTCCAGCGCTTGCTCGGTCTCAGGGCACATCGTCGCCTGAATCCGAAGGAAGTCATCATCCAGGACCCCGACTATCCCGCTTTGGTTGGCAAGTTGCAGAATCTAACGGAGAGCTGTGCCCAGTATTCAGAGAAGGCCCGCCTCTACATGATGCCCAATTACTTGCGGCTTTTCTTCCATTACGCCGAGGATAAGGACGTGATAGAACTCAACGACCGCCTCGAGGCCATTGTGGACGAGCTGCACAATACGCGAGACAAAGTGATATTGGCTCGCCTGAACGACTTGCCAATTCTGGTGCCGGACGCACATACGCGGCCCTTCCGCAATGCACGCTACAATCTGGTCGTGGGCTTACTGTTGCCGCTCGGGCTGTTCTTCTTCTTCCGCATCTGGCGTTATCGCCTACGGCTCTGGCACGACATGCAGCAGATACAAAAATTAGGGACACAAATCAGAGAACGAATAGAAAAGAAACATATCCATGAGTGAAGTTAAGTTGAGTACAATAGAGGAGGCGTTAGCCGACTTCCGCGAAGGCAAGTTTGTCATTGTGGTGGACGACGAGGACCGCGAGAACGAGGGCGATTTCATCACGGCTGCCGAGATGATAACGCCCGAGAAGGTGAATTTTATGTTGCAGAACGGGCGCGGCGTGCTGTGCGCACCCATCACCATCAGCCGTGCACGCGAACTGGAACTGCCGCACCAGGTGCAGGAGAATACCAGCATGCTGGGCACACCGTTCACCGTGACGGTGGATTTGCTCGAGGGCTGCACCACTGGTGTCAGCACCCATGACCGCGCAGCCACCA
>Ga0247610_10003212_pt1 | contig 18128 bp, 12 predicted proteins | sample 174DNAGHGhighgp2_FD_193483 | JGI IMG/M metagenome (GOLD analysis project Ga0247610, IMG submission 193483) | Sheep rumen microbial communities from Palmerston North, Manawatu-Wanganui, New Zealand - 1742 DNA GHGhigh gp2 | ecosystem: Host-associated > Mammals > Digestive system > Stomach > Rumen... | reverse complement strand
TATCGATTTTCAGACTGCTGTACAGGCTGAGGAATTCAATATGAACGTGACTACCGCCGCTATGAATGGTGGCGAAGACTATGAATTGCTATTCACCGTTCCCTTGGAACAGCATGAATTGATACAGCAGATATCCGGTGTTCGCCTTGTCGGACACATCACTGAAGAGAAGCTCGGATGCGCTATGATTACGCGTGATGGCAATAGCGAGGTGACTCTTCGAGCCCAAGGCTGGAATGCATTTGTGGATTAGTTCTTAACCCCTCATAACCCATTTTATACATGAAACGCAATTTCCTTCTCATCCTTGCAGCGGTATTGCTGCCTCTTTCTCTCTTGGCCAAGCCTAAGGTCAAGACACAAGTTGATCTTTGGCCCGATGGTACTCCTGTTGGAGAATGGTTCCACGACCTATCGCCTGTCAATGTGGAGTCGTTGGGCAAACAATACAAACTGACCGACTACGGCATCTTTGCCGATGGTACAGTCCACACTCAGCAGATTCAGGCATTGATTGACAAGATTGCTGCCGATGGCGGCGGTGTTCTTGTTGTTCCTGCAGGCACTTATATCACGGGTGGAATTTACTTCAAGCAAGGCACACATCTTCACCTGCTCGAAGGCGCTACGCTCCAGGGCTCCGACTTCATTGGCGATTATCAACTTGCCAAGACCCGTATGGAGGGTGAAACTTGCACCTATTTCGAGGCTTTGATCAATGTGAAGGGCCTTGACGGTTTTACCATCACCGGCAAGGGAACCATCGATGGTAATGGATTGAAGTATCACCAGTCGTTCTGGCTTCGCCGCAAGTGGAATCCCAAGTGCACCAACAAGGACGAACAGCGCCCGCGCCTCGTCTATGTGTCCGACTCCAGGAATGTAACCATTGAGGGCGTTCGTCTTCAGAATTCTGCCTTCTGGACTACACATATATATAATAGTACGCGTGTGAAGATTGTCGGTGTTTCCATCTTCAGCCTTGCTCAACCCAATACGCACAAAGGTCCATCGACCGATGCCATCGACCTCGATGTAGTGGAGGACGTGCTCGTTCATGGATGTTATATGGAGGTGAACGACGATGCTGTCGCCATGAAGGGCGGCAAGGGACCTTGGGCCGACGATCCTGCCAAGAGCGAGGGCAATGGCTCAAACCGCAATGTCATCATCGAGGATTGTACCTACGGTTTCTGTCACGGTTGCTTGACCTGCGGTTCGGAATCGGTGTTCAATCACAATATTATCCTGCGTCGCATTCAGGTTAATCATGCAACACGTTTGCTTTGGCTCAAGATGCGCCCCGATACTCCCCAGCGCTACGAATACATCACCGTTGAGAACATCACCGGACAGGTTTCGCGTGTGCTCTATGTTCGTCCATGGACGCAGTTCTACGACTTAAAGGACCGTAAGGACATTCCCATGTCTTATAGCGACCACATCACATTGCGCAACTGCACCATCGACTGCGATATCTACAAGGAAATTGAACTGAAACCCGATCAGTACGAACTCTCCAATTTCGTCTTCGAAAATATGAACATCACCGAGAAGAGCCCCGAGAAGGCTCCCAAACTCGATGACGCAGGCGGACATGTCTTCTGGACCGAAAAGTAACTTTGCATTCCTATCTCTATAACAACACATTATCCACACATCTATGAAGAAACTTTTTTTGACCATCGCTCTAACAGCTCTGACCCTTTCGGGTTTTGCACAAGATCAGCTCCCTTCACGTGCTGAAGTTCTTAAACTTGCCCAGAAGGTAAACTCCTGGTTTATGAAGAAATATGATCCAGCCGATGCTTTCCTTGGAGGCGGAAAGGTTCGAACCACCAATCTTTGGACACGTGCCGTCTATCACGAGGGTCTTTGTGCGCTCTACAGCATCTATCCGCTTGAAGAGTACTATGAGTATAACCTGAAGATGGCTGAAGGTAACAAGTGGAGCCCTCGCTATGGCGCATATAGCCTTGATGCCGACAATTATGCTTGCGTGCAGACTTACGTCGACCTCTATCGCCTTGAGCCTGAATCCTATAAACTCCGCAAAGCTATCGCATGCTTCGACGCTATCGTCAACAACCCCGACAACAGCGGATGGTGGTGGATTGACGCAATCCAGATGGGTATGCCTGCCTTTGCCAAGTTGGGCCGCACCACTGGCAACTATAAATATTGGGACAAGATGTGGCAGATGTACGAATACACTCGCAATCAGTATGATGGCGGCCTGTGGAATGCAGCCGAAGGACTCTGGTGGCGTGACCACGACTTCAATCCCCCTTATACCACCCCCAATGGCAAGAATTGCTATTGGAGCCGTGGCAATGGATGGGTCGTTGCTGCATACGTCCGCACGATGGACGAGCTCGACGAGCCTGCTGCTCCTGTCAAGAAAGGACAGATTGTAGCCGATCCTTATCACTACAACGACTACAAGGCCGACTTCATTGCTATGTGCAAGGCTCTCAAGGGCATCCAGCGTGAAGATGGTTATTGGAACTGCGACTTGGGCGACCCCGACAACTTCGGTGGACCTGAAACCTCGGGAACGGCCCTCTTCATCTACGGTATGGCTTGGGGTGTGCGCAAAGGCTATCTCGATCGTGACGAGTTTATGCCTACCATTGTGAAAGGATGGCAGGCTTTGGCAAAGGCTGTTCAGCCCAATGGCTTTGTAGGTTACATTCAGGGCACCGGCAAGGAACCTAAGGACAGCCAGCCTATCACCGTCGATGGTAAACTCGACTTCGAGGACTTCGGCATCGGTTGCTGGTTGCTTGCTGCTACCGAGGTTTGGAAGCTCTCTCCAGGTGAGCAGGGGCTGGGCGCTGCCAAACTGGCTGCTCTGAAGAAATAAACTTTCATAATTACATCAAATGCGATACCATAATTTTCCCCTAATTGTGCTATGTCTTGGCCTGTTGGCCATGGCAGGGCCTGATAATGTCAATGCTCAGGAGTGGCCAGTCGTAAAGCAGGAGGCCAAGCCTGGCACCCGTTGGTGGTGGCTGGGCAGTGCTGTCGATAGCGCCAACTTGACATATAACCTTGAGACATACGCCAAGGCTGGTATCGGTGCCGTCGAGATTACACCTATCTATGGCGTGCAGGGCAATGAGAAGAACGACATTGACTTCCTCTCACCACGTTGGATGCGTATGTTGGGGCATGTTGAGGCCGAAGGTCAGCGCTTGGGCATCGAAATCGATATGAACACCGGCACTGGCTGGCCATTCGGTGGACCAGAGGTGACTGTCGATGAGGCTGCTACGCGTGTCTATTTCACCACATGGCATGCTGGCGATGTTGTTCCGCAATTGTCCGACAAGGAAAAGAAGAACTTCCCTAAGCTGCATAAGGTCTATGCCTATCTCAACCTGAACGAGATTCTTGAGGTCGAGGCTCAGTCCAAAGATATCAAGAATGAAAAGAAACGTCAGGAGTATCTCGCCAACTACCGTTACGATACGCTTTTCGTAGCCTGCTACATAGCCAAGACCCGCCAGCAGGTAAAGCGTGCAGCACCTGGTGGTGAGGGTTACGTGATGGACCACTTCAATCCGAAAGCTGTCCAGAATTACTTCAAGCGTTTTGACAAGGCTTTCGCAGCCAGTGGCGTGCCTTATCCTCACACGTTCTTCAACGACAGTTACGAGGTCTATGAGGCCGACTGGACACCTGCTATGCTTGACGAATTCAAGGCTCGTCGCGGCTATGCCCTCGAGGAATATTTCCCCGTCTTCATGGATGCAAGCTATGATGATTCGAAATATTTCTCTATCAATCATCGCACTTACCCACAGGCCAAAGGAATCCGGTTCAGGACACACGAGGAGGTGATTGCCGACTATCGACTCACGTTGAACGACCTCTTGCAGAAGATGTTCACCAATCCTTGGATCAAGTGGGCTCATTCCCATGGTGCAAAGGTGCGCAATCAGGCACATGGCAGCCCTGCTAACCTGCTTGACCTGTATGCCTCTGTCGATATTCCCGAAATCGAGAGCTTCGGTCTTTCCGATTTCGGCATCCAGGGTTTGCGAACCGATACGCTCACTCGTCGCAACGATTCCGACCTCTCTATGCTCAAATATCCAGCCTCTGCTGCACACTTCTACGGCAAGGAGTTTGTTTCGGCCGAAACCTTCACTTGGCTTACCGAGCATTTCCGCACTTCGCTCAGCCAGTGTAAGCCCGATTTCGACCTGATGATGGTGGCAGGTGTCAACCATTGCTACTTCCATGGTACGACGTATTCGCCTAAGGATGCTCCATGGCCTGGCTATTTGTTCTATGCATCAATGGAGATGTCGCCCATCAACACAATTTGGGCCGATGCACCTGCGTTCTTCGAATATATTACTCGTGTCCAGTCGTGGATGCAGTATGGACAGCCCGACAATGACTTGCTCGTATATATGCCTTTCAACGATATCATTCATGAGTATCCGGGTAGACTTTTGCAGTTCGACATCCATTCGATGGCCAAGAAGGCACCTCGCTTCATTCACGCGGTCAATACCATCTACAATGCTGGCTACGACATGGACTATTGCTCCGACCGTATGATAATTGACATCACTGGCGTCGATCCGCAAGGTCGCATCATTGCTCCTAGTGGAGTGCGCTACAAGGCTTTGATTCTGCCTGAGGTCAAGTATCTCCCTGACAATGTCAAAGCACGTCTCGAAAAATGGAAGGTCTTTGGTGCTACCATCATCACCGTCGATAATCCTGATGATTATGTCTCGGCTTTGAAGAAATACCCTGCTATTGTTCCCGAGGATATGACAGCACTGCATGGACTCAAGTACATTCGTCGTCATAATATCACTGGTTATCATTACTTCATCACGAGTCTGCAGGACAAGGGTGTGGATGATTGGGTTGCGCTTTCCACCGAAGCACACCGAGCTTATATCTTCAATCCGTTGACCGGTGAAGTTCGCGAGACTCCCGTACGTCAGCAGAATGGTCGTTCTGAGGTATATCTTCGTCTCGCTAGTGGTGAGAGTTGCATCCTTCAGACCATCGTCGCCGATCGACAGCTCACGTCTTTTGATAGTTCCAAGGAGAAAACTCTTCCAAAGATTAAGGCTGCTCCTCGTACGTATATGGCTCCTATTGACTTGACTGGCAACACTTGGACGCTCGTGCCACGGCAGTTTGAGTCATGGGGAAAGACAAGTTCACAGACCATTCGCGGACTCAAGCCTTGGACTGAGCTTGGCAAGCCGTGGGAAACTGGCAAGGGAACGGTACGTTACAAGACCACAGTTAATGTACCTGCAGGCTCCATCAGTGGTTCAAATGACGTGCTCCTCGACCTCGGTGATGTGCGCGAAAGTGCTCATGTCTATATAAATGGTCGTGATGCTGGTGTGGCATTCTGTGCTCCATTCCAATTGAGTGTAGGAAAATATCTACACGCAGGCAGCAACACCATTGAGATTGATGTGACGGGTCTGGCAGCCAACTATGTAGCCGAGATGGATCGACAAGGCATCGTGTGGCGTATCTTCAAGAATGCCAATATCGCCAACCTCAAGGGCGGTGCAGTCAGCTACTATGGAAATTGGGATGTTATGCCTTGTGGCCTCAATTCCACTGTCAAGCTGATTCCTATCAAATAAAGAGTCAGCTCCTTCCGAACCCTTCGAACTTTTCTGAACCTTTCGAACGCTAAAAAATGAAAATAGCAGCCTTATTATCAGGTGGTGTGGACAGCAGTGTTGCTGTCCACCTGCTTTGTGAACAAGGTTATCATCCCGACCTTTTTTATATCAAGATCGGTATGGATGATGACGGATATAGTTGTCCACAGGAAGAGGACCTCGAGATTGTTCGAGCGATGGCACGACGCTATGGCTTGACATATGACGTGGTCGATTTGCAGAAGGACTATTGGGATAATGTCGTGGCATACACCATCGACAAGGTGCGTCGTGGCTTTACGCCGAATCCCGATGTGATGTGTAATCGTCTGATTAAGTTTGGTGCTTTTGATCAAAAGGTCGGACATCTTTATGACAAAACTGCGACGGGACATTACGCCACTGTCATCGAGGAGGATGGTCGTTCCTGGCTTGGCACTACGCCCGACCCTGTGAAGGACCAGACTGATTTCCTGGCACAGCTAACAGGCTTGCAGGTTTCTCATAGCATGTTCCCCATTGGTATGATGGCGAAAGGAGAAGTGCGTCGAATTGCAGAGGAGGCCAAACTGCCGAGTGCGCATCGCAAGGATTCTCAGGGCATCTGTTTCCTCGGCAAGATTGACTACAATCAGTTCATTGAGCGTTTCCTTGGAAAGAAGGAAGGGCCGATAGTGGAGATTGAGACGGGTAAGGTTTTAGGGCGTCATCAGGGATTCTGGTTTCACACCATTGGCCAGCGCAAAGGCCTTTATCTCAGTGGTGGTCCATGGTTCGTTGTTAAGAAGGACATCAACGAGAACATTATCTATGTAAGCAAGGGCTATCAGCCTGAAGCTCAGATGAAGGACGAGCTCGTAATGCGCGACATGCATTGGATAACGCTCGATCCTTTTGCAGAACAGACCAAAATCTTCCCTGTTGCTAACGATGAGGCTCCCGTTCTCTTCAAGATTCGCCATGTAGCAGAGCTTCGTTCTGGCCGCTTGACACGTCGTGCCGATGGCAGCTATCACCTTCAGATGGATGCCAAGACCAATGGTGTCGCTCCTGGTCAATTCTGCGTTATATACACCCCTGACGGCCGCATTTGTCTCGGTTCGGGCGAGATTGCTTGGGAATAACCTTATTAACCCTAGAACACCTTCCTAATGAACAGACTTCTTTTCGTCCTTGTATCACTATTCGGCATTATCGTTTCGTCATGTCAATATAAAGAAGACCCGTTGGTCGTCAATACAAATTGCGGCCCAATCCGTGGCACGGTGCAGGAAGGAACGATGGCCTTTCTTGGTATTCCCTATGCGAGTGTCGAACGTTTCTTGCCGCCGCAGCCCGTCGAACCATGGGACACAGTTCGCTCGTGTGACCACTTCGGGCCACAGGCGATGCAGCAGATAGGAGGGCGTGAACTCTCCGAAAGCGAGATGTCCGAGAAGAATTCTTGCGTGCTCAATGTCTGGACCACCGACAAGCGAGGTCATCGCCCTGTGATGGTGTGGCTGCATGGAGGCGGTTTCGACTCTGGCTCTTCGGCTTGGGATCCCGGTCAAAACTTGGCCAAAAAGGACGTGGTAGTCGTCGGCGTGAACCATCGTCTCAACATCCTCGGCTTCCTCGACCTCTCGGGTGTTTCAGCGCGATACAGGTACTCAGGCAACGTAGGAATGCTCGACATCATAGCCGCCTTGCAGTGGGTGCGCGACAACATCAGCTACTTTGGAGGTGATCCGCATAATGTCACTATCTTCGGCGAATCGGGAGGTGGGGGCAAGGTAGGCACGCTGATGTGCATGCCTGTCGCCAAAGGCCTTTTCCACAAAGCCATCATCATGAGCGGTACTATTCTGAATGTCAACACGCATGAGATGACTCAGGCCTTGGGCCGCGCTGTTCTGGAGGAACTCGGTATCGATATGACAAATCTCGACAGCATCCTCGAAGTACCTTATCAGGAACTTTACGAGGCAGGACAACGCGCTATGGCTGCTAGCATCGGCACACGTCGTCCCGGAACACCTATGATGTGGGGCTTCGGACCTACACCCGATGGTGAGATGCTGTTGCAGCAACCTTTCCAACCTGGTTTCGCCAGCATCTCCGATCATGTGCCCTTACTCATGGGTACAACGTTTAATGAGCTGCAAAAGCTGCAATATAATCGTGAACTTACCATTCAACAAGCACGCGAAGAACTGCAAAAGACCTTCGGTAACGAAACCAATGCATACATCGAGGCATTTGGTAAAGCTTGGCCCAATTATTCACCACAAGACCTGCTGAGTATCGATTGGCTCTTCCGCCCCAAAACGCTTATCACACTCGATGCCATTGGAGGACATCGTCAGGCTTCGACTTACGCCTATCTTTTCTCCTGGCGTTCGCCCGTGAGCCACGGCTCAGTGCATGGTAACGAACTGTGTTTCTGCTTCAATCGTCTCCACCAGGCTCCCAACATTGTGCCCGATCCCTCATCCGATGATTTGCGTTTAGCCGATACCATGTCCAGCATCTGGTCTGCCTTCGCCCATATGGGGAATCCCAACGTTGATGGCCTTCCTGCTTGGCAACCTTACACCAAGGAAAACGGCGAAGTAATGATCTTGGATTACAACTGTGAACTTCGTCACAACCACGACCGCGAACTCGAGGAAATCATCAATCGTCATTGCTTCCTCCAGCTCGACGAGTTTCGCGCCAAGAAGCAGTAAAACGTAATTGGCAACGGCGGATAACGTGCATAAAATGTCTTTAAAGATGACGTTTTTTCATCGAAATGAACAAATTAGGCTTATATCTTTCATATTTTCGGCAAAAAAATTGTGGAATTCGTAAATTTGTCATATCTTTGCCTCATTATACGGAGATATAAAACTATGATATCTATGAATAATAAGTTTGATTGCTCATCGAAGACCCTCCTCATTTGCCTGCTCGTTTGGCTTCTTCCAAGCAGCATCTGGGCACAGACTAATGATGGGGATCCATCGGTTGTGGCAACGGGTTCGTGTGGCGAATCCGTCACTTACACCATCTATTCCGATATGTCGATGGTGATTTCGGGTACGGGAGAGATGAAGGATTATGTGGATGCTGATCTTCACATTGATGATGACTATTATCAGAAAATCAAGAACGTATCCATCGAAGAGGGCGTGACCTCCATTGGCGAGTTCGCTTTCTACTATTGTACCAGTTTGACTACTGTAACGATAGGGAATGGTGTAACGCACATTGGTAATGCAGCATTCAACGAGTGTTATAGCTTAGCTTCAGTAACAATCCCGAATAGTGTAACAGAAATCGGCAGTGGCGCGTTCAATTTATGCTCCGGCTTGTCTTCGGTTGAAATCCCTGGCAGTTTGACAGTCCTTAGCCCCGCCCTTTTCTTCGGTTGCACGAGTCTGGCTTCGATTACAATTCCCGAGGGTGTGACCGAGATCGGCGATGCTGCTTTCGAATGGTGTACAAGTTTGACGTCTGTTTCAATCCCTGCAAGTGTACAGAGTATTGGTGAAGGCGTGTTTGGTAGTTGTACGAACCTTTCATCGATTACAGTCGATGCTGCCAACACCGTTTACGATTCTCGCGACAACTGTAATGCTATCATAGAAACATCAACCAACACCTTGATTGCTGGATGTATGAGCACCATCATCCCTGCGAGTGTTACCGCAATCGGAGGGTATGCCTTCTACGAATGTACAGGCCTGACCTCGGTGACAATTGGTAATGAGGTAATCGCCATCGAAGATTATGCTTTCGCCAATTGTAAGGGTTTGACTTCGATTACAGTTGAAAACGAAACGCCCATCTCCATCAGTCAGAAGGCGTTCTTGAATGTCGATAAGGCTGCGTGTACACTCTATGTACCTGCAGGCAGCAAGTCTGCCTATGAAAGTGCTGAAGGATGGAAAGAATTTGAAAATATCGAGGAGACCGGCGAGGATTATGTTTTGGGTGATGCCAACAATGACGGTAGAGTTAATGTAAGTGACTTCACTGCTATTGCCAACTGCATCATGGGTACACCTCCTGCTACATTTGTTGAGATGGCCGCCGATGTTAATGTTGATGGTACCATAAATGTCGCCGATCTAACTGGTGTGGCAAACATCATCCTTCATGGAAGTGCAGAGCCTAATGCATCGAATGCTAAAACACGAAATATCGTTGCATCTGAATATGCAAATATTGAAGCAAATGACGTTACTATCGCTTTGGATGAGGAATTTACCGTAGCTATCTATATCAACGGCAATTTCGAATACTCAGGATATCAGTTTGATATTGCTCTGCCCGAAGGCTTGGTTGTGAAAGATGTCAGTGGACAGACGACAAGCTCTGATTTGTTTTTAAGTGATATGATAAACGACAACACCCTTCGTGTTCTTTATGCTTCTACTACTGGAGAAGTCGCAGAAAGCAGTGTGGTCTATTTGACTCTTGTGGCAGACGACGAAGGCATTTACAACATTGACATTGACAATGCTATTGTCTCTGTAAATGCTTCACAGTATGTTATGAGTAAAAGTTCGTTCCTCGCAAGCGTCGGCAACAATACCACAGGTATATCCTTAAGCAATGAACAAGCTGCAAACAATGAGGTCTATGACCTTGCTGGTAAGATGTGGAATGACGATATGTCAAGACTGCCTAAGGGTGTCTATATAATCAACGGAAAGAAAGTTATCAAATAATCAAATAAAAAAGTTATGTTAAAAAAACTTTTTCTATCAATAGTATGTCTTTGCATTGGACTTATAGCCAAGGCAGAGAATACCGATGTCTCAAAATATGAGAATGTCGTATTTCCTGTTTCGACGACGGGCTATTCAGGTTCGACCGTGACAGTCTCAGTTGAGATGAACAACGTCGTCAATGCAACAGGATTCCAGTTTGATATCTTCTTGCCAGAAGGTATTACTATCGCCACCGAGGATGGCTTCTATCTCATCGAACTCAGCGAGGCACGTACAACGTCAAAGAAAACCGACTATTTCAGCAGTAGTTTTAATGAAGAAGCCGGGGCACCCCGTGTGTTATGCAACTCAACGCAAAGCTATACTTTTGATGGTAATTCTGGCGAAGTTTGTACCATAAAGCTAAATATCGGAGAAGATGTAGCTGATGGAGACTATCCTATAATCTTCAAGAATATAGTAATAAGCGATGTTAACTCTGTTGCATACTATGTGGATAACCCAGTAGAGGCCACATTGACTGTCAAGACAGCTGCCTATGAAGAGGGTTATAAAGTTGAGATTCTGCCTTTCGCTTATAATGGAGGCAGTAGTCGTCAATCCATATTGATGGAAAATAAAACTGCCGTAACAAATATAGAATTTGACATTGAAGTCCCCTCATACTTCTCTGAAAACAATATGAGTAAGGCAACATCTGCATTAGATGACCTTGAATTTACCACTGAGATTTCGACTAATTCCAACACAATACATATAACAATTGATAATGAGCCTGATTGTTTCATAGCAGAAGGAAATAATAATGCGATTGCGTATTTTGGTATGCTAAAGAAGACAGAAGTATCTGCCGGTGTCTACCCCATCACCATCAAGAATATCCAGCTGACTGATGTGGATGGCAACACTTATTTAGCTGCTCCTTACACGACAGAGATTTTCGTGGGCAATTCTCCTAAGGCTACAGTCACTGATGGCGTTGCTGCTTTCCACGGCAACTATGGAGGGGCTACAGAGTTTGCATTGTTGAAAGCTGCTCTGCCAACAGGCGCTACTATAGACTTGACTGAAGTAAGTGCGATGGCAGAAGATGCTACAGCATTGCAGACTGACAATGTGATTGTGACTGCCGATGCTGTGGCATATGGTCGTACCGTATCCTATGATTGGGGTACGCTGTGTCTTCCTTTCGCTGTTGAGTCGGACGACAATATCCAACTCTACGAAATGTCTGGAGCAAGCAGTACGGCATTGTCATTCGAAAAGGTAGCTTCGGCTGCTGCAAATACCCCACTGGTCTTCAAGGCTACGGGTGGCGGTTTCTCTATCAAGATCACCAATGATGGATCGTTTGGAATGAGCTTTGCTGCAGCTAGTCCTAAAGTCAGCATAACTCCAAGCGTTACCAACTGGGTTGTCAATGGTTCGTTCATCGATGAGTCAGTCGATGTAAGCAGCTTACAGGCTTATGCGCTCAGTAACGATCAGTTCCATCGGGCAACAAGCACAATCAACGTGAAAGCCTTCCGTGCTTGGTTCCAGAATAATGGTGCAGCTATGGGCGCTGCTATTCGTATCCAGGAAGGAACAGATGGGATCGACTTCGTAGAGCAGGAGGACGGCAGTGTTAAGCTGATTTATGATATGCAGGGCAGATTGCTCAAGAATGGCGAGCAACAGCAAATGTATATCGAGAATGGAAAGAAAGTGATTTCAATTAACAAATAATAATTAACAATTAACAATTATATGTTAGTTGTAAAAATACGGTAAATATGAAAAAGACATATATTATTCCTGTCATCCGTTTTCACGCTGTTCAAACTTCCAACATCATCGTCACTTCGGATAATATTCCAATCGGTGATGACCAGGGCGAGGTTTCGACCGATGCTCCTCGTCGAAGCGATGATTGGTCGGACTATAACCGATAAACAAATGATTTTTGCCTAATATGAGGGCGTGTAAAATGGTAATCGACCTTTTACACGCCCTCATATTTATTCTTTATCGTTCAATAATCTGTGCAAGTCTTCTATTATTGCCTTTGTTCGGATATCCGCCCCTTCCGGAGTCATATGATATGGAGTGTCGAAGTACAACGAATCCTCAAAGGAATAATTTGATGGAGAGGATTGCCAAGGAACCCCATTCGTCTCTAAACAATATGCAAGCGAGTCTATCTGATCGGCACAGTTCTTGAAATTACTCTTCATAAATGTCGGAGGGAGAAATACAAGTTTAATTTTTTTCGATTTGGTGTAGTCACGAATATATTTGAAATAATCAATCAGTTCTTCATCCATAACACCTGATAAGGTATAATTATCAATGGAATCCTTGTGCTCTCTCTTCCATTCAATATCCCCAAATTCATTTATGGCATTAGCGGAATAAGCATCATCATACTCCTCAACATCTTCATGCCTTGAAGTGCCGAGATTATGGAGACCAATGAATTTGTAGATATACAGCCATTGGCGTAAAGAAATTTTTCGATATCCTTCTGGCAAATGCGTACTTAATATCCTCAATAGATTGTAACCTCCATATAATCGTTCTTTGCCACCACCATACTCTGGGCATAATATTACAATGTCTCCATCACGAAGCATATCTTTGAACGTTTCAAACTGCATCCTGAGTCCTATGGAAGCATGTGTGCAGGTATTGACAACAGGAAGATTAAAGGCTTCATGTATCATTCTTGAATTGAAGCCGAAGGCCCCACTTGATCCACCAATAATGACAATCTTGTTGGAATCCTTTAGAGCCTTAAGACGATAATAGGCAAGCGAAAAGTTGCGTTCATGAGAATAATAACTCAAATTATCAACTTTTCTAAGTATAGCGATGTCAATTAGTATAATCATTACAAATGAAACAATCGCTATTATTGATACTTTTATCAAAAACTGTTTCATTAGAATTGGAAATATATAAAAGGACTATTATCGTAAAAGCGTTCCATATATGCTACATACGACATGCCGATTATTATGAGGTAAATAGTCCACCTTACAATCCTATAATTAAATGGCTTCGTATTCGTAAACTGCAAAGCATGCTGTTTGTCCCTCTGAATCCACTCTATCATCAAGAATAGAATGCACCACATTGTTGCTTCGCCAAATCTCATTCCCTTCGCGATGAATGGATTTGTAAACATATGCACAAAATAGTCTATTGCTTGTGCCATGGATTCCGCACGGAAGATAATCCACCCGAAAACAGCAAGGCAAAACGTTAGGGCCATTTGGAAAAAATCCTTAATGCTGGGCAGGTATTTGCCATAAGCAACTACATTATTATATTTCGTGTTGATGCCAAATATGTTGTAAATGGCAAGTAGGGTGGCATGGAACAATCCCCAGAATACAAAATGCCAGCTGGCCCCATGCCAAAGGCCACTGATGGCCCAGACTATATAGACATTGCGGAGAATCTTCCACTTGTCACATCGACTGCCACCCAATGGGAAATAGATGTAGTCGCGGAACCACGTGGTTAATGATATGTGCCATCGCCTCCAAAACTCAGGGATGCTGCGAGAGAAATATGGGAAATTAAAATTGCGCATCAGGTTAATTCCGAATAGCCTGGCACATCCGATTGCTATGTCTGAATAACCTGAGAAGTCACAATATATTTGTATTGTGAAAAGTACTCCAAGCAAGAATAGACTAATGCCTGGGTACACTTGGTATTGTTCCCAGGCTTCATTAACTATTTCACCACAAGAATCAGCTACGACAATCTTCTTGAAAAAACCACACAGCATTTGCCTGCAACCATCCACCGCTTTGGCATAGTCGAACTGTCGGTTGCGTTGAAATTGAGGAAGCAGGTTCGTCGCTCGTTCGATAGGGCCTGCCACCAATTGAGGGAAGAAGCTGATGTAGGCGAAGAATTCCACAATATCATACGTGGCTGGCAATTTCTTCTGATAGACATCAATGGAATAACTGAGCGCCTGAAATGTATAGAAAGAGATGCCAACAGGCAGTATGACGTTCATCGACACCCAGTCGAGGTGGAAGCCCATCATCCCGAAGAGCGCATCCAGATTCTCGACAAAGAAGTTATAATATTTGAAGATGCCGAGAATTGTCAGATTGAGCACAATATTTGTTGCACTAACTGCTTTCTGGAGCTTCCGCTGCCCTTCATATCGCTCCAACAACAATCCGCTGATGAAACTGAAAAGCGAAGTCAGGGCAATCAGAATCAGGAATCGCCAATCCCACCAGCTATAAAAGACGTAACTCGCAACTACAACAAACAGGTTTCGCCACCATCGACGACGAAACACAAACCAATAGGATAGAAAAACTATTGGCAGAAAAATCAGAAACTCGAAAGAATTAAAAAGCATTTAGGATACTTTTTCTTTCAGAATCCCTCAATCCCACGATCGGCGGGTGGGTAGTCGATGGAGTAGTGGCAGCCACGGCTTTCCTTGCGCTCCATAGCCTGGCGCATGATGATGTAGCCGGTGTTGATCATATTGCGGAGTTCGCAAATGTCCATATTGACCTTCGAGCGGAGGAAGAGTTTCTCGGTCTCTTCGTAGAGGATGTCGAGACGGGTCCAAGCACGCTTCAGGCGGAGCTTGGAACGGACGATGCCGACGTAGGTCTGCATGATTTGCTGCACTTCGGTCTTCGAGTCGGTGATGAGGTAGAGTTCCTCCTGGCGTACGCTGCCGGTATCGATCCAGTCGGGGATGTCGGTGCGATAAGTGAGTTCATTGATACGGGGGATGCTGTGCTTGGCAGCCAAGTCGGCATAGACGATGGCCTCGATGAGGGAGTTGGAGGCAAGGCGGTTGCCGCCGTGCAGACCCGTGCAAGAGCATTCGCCAGCAGCGTATAGGCGATTGATGGACGACTGTCCGTCGTAATCGACCTTGATGCCGCCGCACATGTAGTGATGGCAGGGCACAATGGGGATACACTCCTTGGTGATGTCGATTCCGATGGAGAGACACTTCTTGTAGATGTTGGGGAAGTGGTGCTTGGTTTCCTCCGGATCCTTGTGTGTCACGTCGAGCAGCTCGTGGTCTTCACCGCGCATCTTCATCTCGTTGAAGATGGCGCGTGCCGTGATGTCACGAGGGGCGAGCGAAAGACGCGGATCGTATTTGTGCATGAATTCTTTTCCGTCCAAGGTGCGCAGGATACCACCATAGCCTCGCATCGCTTCGGTGATGAGGAAGTTCTGGTGATCGCCGGGATGATAGAGGGCGGTAGGATGGAACTGCACAAATTCCATACCTTCCACGGTTCCCTTGGCGCGATAGACCATAGCCGTGCCGTCGCCTGTCGCAATGGGAGGATTGGTGGTGTTCAGATAAACCTGTCCAACGCCGCCTGTCGCCATCATGGTCACTTTTGAGAGATAGGTGTCAATCTGGCCCGCCTTTTCGTCGAACACGTAGGCACCAAAGCATTCGATGTCGGGTGTGCGGCGCGTCACCTCTACGCCCAAGTGATGCTGGGTGAGGATCTCGATGGCAAAATGACGCTCCAGGACATCGATGTTGGGATGCTTCCTGACAGCCTCGATGAGGGCACTTTGTATGGCGTGGCCAGTGTTGTCGGCGTGATGGAGGATTCGGAATTCGGAGTGCCCTCCTTCGCGATGCAGGTCGTATTCGCCATTTTCATTTTTGTCAAAGTCTACACCCCATTCCACGAGCTGGCGGATTTGTTCGGGGGCTTTGGTGACAACAAGTTCCACGGCCTTCGGGTCGGAGAGCCAGTCGCCGGCTACCATCGTGTCGTGGATATGTTTCTCGAAATTATCAAGTTTGAGGTTGGTTACCGACGAAACGCCGCCCTGTGCAAGGTCGGTGTTCGATTCTTGAAGTTCACTCTTGCAGATCAGTGCAACCTTGCCGGCATGTGCCACCTTGAGGGCGTAGCTCATACCTGCGATGCCTGAACCAATGACCAGAAAGTCGTAATACTTTTGCATATATCTCATTTTTAGTGCTGCAAATTTAAGGAAAAAAGAAATAGGATGGTATATGGAGGGCACTTTTTGTGATAATTTTTAGTAAATAATTTCAAAATATACCGTTTATGTTCTAAAATTTTGGCATTATCGTGTCTTTTTTGTATCTTTGTGGCCGATAATGATGAAAGAAAAAATGAAACATACTGTTCTATCACTCCTCGCTGCCATCATGATGTCGGTGATGTTGTGCAGTTGTCACAGCAGGGAGAAGATTGTTTATGTTCAAGGTGCCGATGAGATTGGATCTTTCCAGAACCCGACACCGTACGAGGCTCGCATCGCCAAAGATAATCAGCTGTCCATACTGGTGACCTGTAGCGACCTGCTGCTGGCGGTTCCCTTCAACCTGCAACGTCCTCAGGCTTCGATGCAGGAAGGTGGTGGCAGTTATAGCACCAACATCAACGATAATGACAACCTCTATTATCGTGTGGATTCCAATGGAGATATTCTCTTCCCGAGCATCGGCAAGTTGCACGTCGAGGGTATGACACGCGGAGAACTCTCGGATTACCTGACCAATTATCTGAGTTCGAAAGGCTACATCAGCGACCCGATTGTCAATGTTTCCTTCACAGGCGCTCACTATTCGGTGATAGGAGAGGTGAACAATCCGGGTATCATCTCGATGACACAGGATCGTGTCACCATCTTCGAGGCATTGGCCGCGGCTCACGATATGACTATCTTCGGCGAACGTGATAAGGTCCAGTTGATGCGCGAAGAGAATGGTACACAGAAGGTGATACGATTGAACCTCAAGGATCCGCAGATCATTGCCAGTCCCTACTATTTTGTGAAGAATGGTGATGTGATCTACGTGGAGCCCAGCGGCACTCGTGCAGCCAACCGTGAGGTTTCGAATCTCTCGTCGTTTGCCATCTCTATCACTTCAATTCTCATCACCATCGCCAGCCTGATCATCACTGTGACGAAGTGATTCTTTTGAGTAGTTTTTACTTTTTTATCCGTTATATCGTTATTCCGTTATTCCGGTATAACGAAATTACGAAATAATCGAATCCCCTTTAATCCTAATAGAACTTTTTAACCCCACTAATATATGGCTTTACAATGTGGTATCGTAGGATTGCCTAATGTCGGCAAATCCACTCTTTTCAATTGCCTGTCGAGCGCAAAGGCACAGGCAGCAAATTTCCCTTTTTGTACCATCGATCCTCAGGTTGGCATCATCACTGTGCCCGACGAGCGTCTCAATAAGCTTGCCGAACTTGTTCATCCCGGTCGTATTGTTCCCGCAACTGTCGAGATTGTAGATATAGCAGGCCTTGTCAAAGGCGCTTCTAAAGGCGAAGGTCTTGGTAATAAGTTCCTCGCCAATATCCGTGAGACAGATGCCATCATCCATGTGCTTCGTTGCTTCGATGACGACAATGTGGTGCATGTGGATGGTTCAGTCGATCCTATCCGTGACAAGGAAATCATCGATACAGAACTTCAGCTCAAGGACCTTGAGACCATCGAGACACGTCTGCCCAAGGTCGCCAAGTTGGCGCAAGTAGGCTCCGACAAGGATGCCAAGGTGCAATACAATCTGATGATGCGTATCAAGGATGCGTTGTCTCAGGGCAAGTCTGCACGTACGGTACAGCCCGAGAATCCTGATGAAGAGAAAGCCTATCATGATCTTTTCCTGCTGACCAGCAAGCCGATTCTTTATGTCTGCAACGTGGATGAGGCTTCGGCAAAGGATGGCAACGCTTACGTCGAAAAAGTAAGA